>Ga0098035_1000979_pt1 | contig 14052 bp, 12 predicted proteins | sample 3_EtaG_FD_75046 | JGI IMG/M metagenome (GOLD analysis project Ga0098035, IMG submission 75046) | Marine viral communities from the Subarctic Pacific Ocean - 3_ETSP_OMZ_AT15126 metaG | ecosystem: Environmental > Aquatic > Marine > Oceanic | place: Pacific Ocean | collected 2015-01-07
ATTGCCAACAACATGCTAACGCTGGAGAGCGGAAGCGAACTTCTCGATTCCGGCCGGGCCGATGCGATTTCGTTCGGGCGCTCGTTCATTGCCAATCCCGACCTCGTCGATCGCCTGCGCCGCGGCGCGCCGCTCGCAAAGCCGGACTTCACGCACCTCTATTCCGGCGAAGAACGCGGCTATACCGATTACCCTGCCCTGACTGACTGACTGACCGACTGAAGCACGGCGGTGACGGCACAGGTTTCCGTCGCCGCCTATTCCTTCATTCAGGCCGGTTGCGCCGCCGGAGTGGGCATCTCGCCATAGGCCAGCACCTTGATCGCGCCGTCCGCGCCGACTTCCTCAGTAATAAGCGAAGTCACCTTGCTTACGCTTTCCGCAATGTACCAGCGCCCGTCCCTGCGGCGGTAGATGTCCTCATACTCCACGGCGAGCCGCGTCACCTGCCGCTGGCCGACGAGGATGGTCCGGAAATTAAGCGACCAGAGGCCCTTCGCCTCATCCGTCCCGGTCAGTTCTATGTCCCAGTTGGTTGCATGATGGATGTCGAACACGCCCGGCTGACATCCCATCTGGCGGAACGTCTCGACGAAATCGTCGCGCCGGCTGTAAACCGGAAAGCCCTGATAGGCGATCCGGACCTCGACGGGATCGAAGCTGTCCCTGACGGCTTCAACGTCCTTGAGGTCGCAGGCGCGCAGATAGCGTGATTTCAGGAGGCGGATTGCCTCCTTGTCCTCAAGCGCCGCAAGGCGCGCTGCGAGATCAGATACTGTGTCGGTCATCCTGTCCTCTCCGGAAATTGCATGTCCACCGGCTCTTCCGGCATTTGCGCTTATCATTGACCAATTCGTTGCGCGAAAGAAAGTCATTTTCGACCAATGATCGCCACTTGCGTTCTTGAACGCCGGTCATTCCTCCATGTTCATTTCCCGCCAGCGGGTGGGAGCCATGCCCGCCCACTGATGGAAGGCCCGCCGGAAAGCGCCCGGATCCGCGAACTGGCAATGCTGCGCGATGGCCGAAACTGTCAGCCTCCGGTCCGACAGCAGGCGCTGTGCCAGTCCGAAGCGGGCCTCGCGCTTGAGCTGCACCATGCTCGTTCCCTCGGCTTCGAGCCGGCGCTTTATCGTCGCCGCGCCCATTCCGTACTGCCGCGCAAGACCGGCGATGGTCGGCAGGCGTTCGCCGCTGCTCAGGGCCAGGCTCATCTGCCTGGCAATGGTACGCCACAGGTGCTCATCGCAGTCCTGCGGCTGCATCAGGTCGAACGGGAAATATTCAAGCAGGCGGTCCAGTTCGCCCGCGCTGCGCACCACCCTGCGGCCCAAGACTTCTGCAGGCATGACAAGGGCGTTTTCCGCCGAACGGTACACGATCCAATGGGGCATCAGGTATTCGGCGACCCGGCTGTCCAGAACCGGCTCGTAGCGCAATTGGACACCGGTGAGCGGCAAGTCCTGCCCCACCAGCCAGCCGAACAGGCGGTGATAAGTGGACAGGCCGGTCAGGTCCGAGAAGCACGCGCTGACGTTACGGCGCCTGCGGATCGTCGCCATTTCCATGATGGCCCTGCCACCGTCTGTCCTGAGCGTCAGGCGGGCAAGGCGAGGGCCCAGGATCTGCGAGTAGTCGTCGATCCGGCGGATCACCTGCTCCAGCGTGCGGCAGTTGATGACGACATGGCACATGAGGTCGAAGCCCAGCTTCGACAGGGGCTCACGCCCCTCCTGCCAGGCCGCGACCGCGTCGATGGCCCAGGTGCACTGAGCGAAGAGACGCGCGAAATCATGCCGCGAGAGGGCTTGCGCATCGTAGCCATCGTTCCGCAGCAGTGAGGCCACATGACCAAGACCCGCACCGGCCAGAACAGAGTCCCGCTGCCCGCCGACATGATCGACAATCCTTAGCAACTGACGCGCCACCTCCAGCGACACTTCACCAGGGGCAGCGCGTGAAATTCGCTTCGACACTCTGATTCTTCCAGTCACTGTCTTTGAGCTATTCTGTAGTTTCCATCGCATCGGCGAGCGGCGCAAGATCAAGTGCAGGAAAGCGTGGCCTCGGTTGCCGACGCTACGACCATTCCTTTGGGATAGGATACTGGACATGACCCGAATTCTGGAAGGGCGCGCCGCCATCGTCACGGGCGGCGGACAAGGCGTGGGCCAGGGCATCGCCCGTGCGCTGGCCGAGGCGGGCGCAAACGTGCTGATTGCCCAGCGCAATGCCGAACAAGGTGAGGAAGAGGCCGCGTTCCTGCGCAGCGCACACGGCATCGACGCCGCGTTCCTGCGGAGCGATGTCACGATACGTGAACAGGTCGAGGCGATGGTCGCCGCCGCACAGGATCGCTGGGGACGACTCGACCTGCTGGTCAACAATGCCGGGGCCAGCTTCCCCAAGCGGATCGAAAACCACACCGACGAGGAGATGGCCGGTTCCTTCGCGCTCAACTACTGGGCCGTGTTCTGGGCCATGCGCGCCGCCTTCCCGATCATGAAAGCGCAGAAGTTCGGGCGCATCATCAACATGGGCTCGCTCAACGGCGTCAACGCGCACATGTTCACCGTCGCGTACAATGCCAGCAAGGAAGCCATGCGCGCACTGACACGAACCGCCGCGGTCGAATGGGGGCCCCACGGCATAACCTGCAACACGATCTGCCCGTCGGCGAGCAGTCCGCAGGCACGCGACTACTTCAAGGCCAACCCGGAGATGACCTCGCAGATTCTCCAGCAGGTGCCCGCTGGCCGTTTCGGCGATGCGGAAAAGGACATCGGCCCGATCGCGGCCTTCCTCGCCAGCGAGGGCGGCAGCTACATGAACGGCAATACGCTTTTCGCTGACGGAGGCTCTCATGTGAACGGCGTCGCCTGGCGTCCGCAAGTGGAGGACTGATCCCATGCAGAGGCTTCAGGGCAAACGCGCCGTCGTAACCGGCGCGGCGCAAGGCATCGGTGCAGCAATTGCGCGGCGCCTGGCGGAGGAAGGCGCGACTGTTGCCCTTCTCGACCTCGATGCGGACAAGGCTGGCGCCGTACTCGGCACCCCGCATTTCGGCCTCGCCTGCGACGTCTCGGACACGGCAAGCGTGGATGCGGCCTTTGCGCAAGTGCAAGCGCGCCTCGGCGGCGTGGACATACTCGTCAACAATGCCGGGCGAGGCAGCGCGCCAGGCGACGGGATGGACCTCTTTTACGCTGCACAGGCCGAGCGCGCGCAGCAAATCGCCGAAGGCAAGGTGCCGAGCGTGTTCGTCGATCAGACAATCCATTGCTCGGACGAGGGATGGTCGCAGGTGCTGACGGTCACGCTCGACGGGGTGTTCCGGTGCAGCCGTGCAGCGGTGCGCCTGATGGCGGAGGAATGCATCGGCGGGAGCATCATCAACATCGGCTCGACCGCAGGAGTGAAAGGCAATGGGCCAGTCCCCTACTGTACTGCCAAGGCAGCGGTTCTGGGCATGACGCGCGCCATGGCATGTGAACTTGCCGACCGCGGCATCCGCGTGAACGCGGTCAATCCAGGCGCGACCGAAACGCCGATCTATGCGGGCCTTCCGCCGGAGCTGAAGGACTCCATCGCCGCCGACAGCGTGTTGAAGCGCCTCGCCAGCCCAGAAGAAGTCACCGGCGCGGTGGCCTTCCTCGCCAGCGAGGACGCCAGCTTCGCGACCGGCAGCACGGTCACCGTCAATGGCGGGGCATATTTCACCTGAGGCGTGAAGCGCCGACGCCAGAAAGATCGGGGCCGCGTCGGGATAAACCGACGCGGCCCTCTTCCATTGGGTCTCAGTACTTGAAGGTCAGTTCCACGCCGTAAGTGCGCGGCTGCCCGAAGAAGGCGCTGGGCAGACCGGCATTGAAGTGGTCGGCATAGTAGACCTTGTCGGTCAGGTTCCGGCCGAAGACCGCGAGCTGCCAGTTGCCGAAGCCGACCGGAATGTCCGAAAGCGTCACGCGTCCATTGAGCAGGCCATAGCTGCCGACGATGTAGCGGGAATCGGTTGAAGAGGTCATCTTCTTGTCCTGCAGGAAGTAGTCCGCATAGACCGCGAAGGTGCCGATCGGGCTCGGCGGGAACTCGTAGTTCACGCTCGTGACAAGCGTGTGGTTCGGCGCCTGGATATAGTTGTACTGCGAGGTCACGTCGTCGCCGGCCGCATTCAGGATGCGGTCGTACTTCGCGTCGAGATAGGCATAGTTGGCCGAGACGGTCAGTCCGCGCGCGGGACGCAGCGAGAGATCCAGTTCGAGGCCCTTGATCGTCGCCTTGCCCGCGTTGAGCACGTCGGTCCGGGCAATGTTGTTCGGGTCCGACTGCACGTTGAGCTGTATGTCCTTGTAGCTCGTGTAGAAGAACGCAGCGTTCAGCCGCAGGCGGTTGTCCAGCATGTCGGACTTCACGCCGAACTCGTAGGAAGTCAGCGTCTCGTCACCGAAGCCTGCATTGAATCTATCGGTCGTGCTGGCGCGCACGTTGTAACCGCCGGTCTTGTAGCCTGAGACGACCTTGGCGTAGGCGTTGGTCTTGTCCGAGAACTCGTACCGCAGCGTCGCGCTCGGGCTGAAGTTCTGGAACGCGCGGTCGCCGCGGCCCGGCGTACCGGGGATCGGATCACCTACGGAAGGAACCGCGACGTCCTGAAGCGTGGCCTTGCGTTCGTCACGCGACCAGCGGCCGCCCAGGGTCACGAACAGGCGGTTGTCCAGAAAGGCCGGGTTGTAGGTGGCCTGCGCGTAAACGGCGTAGGCCTTGTTATCGATAGTGACCGTGCGCTCGCTGCGCGGACGCCCCGGAACGACGGTGGTGTCGAAGCTGTCGGCGCTCTCCTCGAAGTAATAGAAGCCGAGGACGTATTCGAGGCGATCATCGAGCCCGCTGCCGATGAGCTGCAATTCCTCGCTGAACTGCTTCTGGCTCGAATCGAACGCGGTGCGGAACACCGGAAACGGTCCGAAGATACCCGAATGATAGTCCTGCATCGTCTGGTTGCGGAGCTTGCGATAGCCCGTGATCGACTTGACGGTAAGCGAGTCCGAAACGTCCCAGCTCGCCGTCAGGTTATGGCCCTGTGAAACGACGTCATTGGGCTGGAGGTTGCTGACGCTCGGCGAACCGGCGGTCGGGCGCGGGGCCACTTCCGGATAAAACGGCACATAGGCAATGAAAGCCGGCGTGTCGTTGATTTCCGAGCGGTCATAGGTGTAGCGAACCGAGATCGCGTCGGTCGGCTGCCACAGCGCGGCGGCGCGGTAGCCGTCGCGGCGCTGGTCGCCAAAACGCTTCACGCCGGTACCGAGGTTGTCGACATAGCCGTCCATCTGGGCGTGAAGGTAACCGAATTCGACCGCCAGGGTATCGCCGATCGGCACGTTGACGCGGGTGCGGCTGCGGAACTGGTCGTAGTTGCCGTAAGTCAGCTTCTGCTCTGCACCGAATTCACCCAACTTGGGCGCGCGGGTGATGAAATTGATCGCGCCGCCGGTCGCGTTGCGGCCATAGAGCGAACCTTGCGGACCGCGCAGGACTTCGACGCGCTCCAGCTCGGCGACGTCGGAGGCGAGCCCCTGGCTGCGCGCAACATAGACGCCGTCGATATAGACGGCGACGCTGGGGTCCATCGTGATCTGGTCGTCGTTGTTGCCGACGCCGCGCATGAAGATGCGTGCGGTAATGGCACTGTTCGGGTGCGGCGTGACCTGAAGCGCGGGAACCTGCGTCCTGAGGTCGGTCAGGTCCGAGATTCCCTTATTCTCAAGATCCTGCAGACCTAGCGCGACGATCGACACCGGAACGTCCTGAAGCGATTCCTCGCGCTTCTGGGCGGTGACGACGATTTCATTGAGTCCGTCGCGGCTGCCGGCTTCCTGAGCGACTGCCGGCGACGCGAATGCGATTCCTGCCACTCCTGCGAGCAAGAATGTGCGTACGTTAAGCGACATAACCATTTACCCTCCCATTGCGTAGAAATATATATGATATAGTACGCATTTGATTTTCTACCTACATGAAGGTAGAAAGGCAAGTGGGTTTATCAAAGTGGCCTTTTCGGCCAGAAAACGGGCCAAATTGGACGGGAAATGAAGGCAATCAGGCACCAGCGGGGAAAAGCGACTCGCGAAGCGATCGTGAAGGCGGCCGAAACCGTATTTGCCGAAGTCGGCTATGGCGAAGCCCGGCTTGAGGACATCGCCGCCATCGTGGGCGTCCGGCGTCCCTCGATGGTCTATTACTTTGCGGGCAAGCAGGAGCTCTATGACGCGGTCGAGGCGGACATCTTCGAGGCGATGCACCACTTCTCCCGCGAGCGGCTCGAGGGCGTCACCGGCCCCCTCGAAAAGCTGCTGGCGCTGACCGATGCCTGGCTCGACTTCATTGTCGCCAGGCCGACGGCGGCGCGAATCATCCAGCGCCTGATCGCGGACGTACGACCGCGCCAGGGCAATCCCATCGAATTCTCCCACGTCGCGCTAGACATTCTGGAAGACATCGTGACCGAAGGCGTGGAATCCGGGCGTTTCCGCCCCGTATCGCCGATGTTCGTATTGAATGGCGTGTCCGGGGGCATCCTGTTCTACGTCAACAACAGCACGTTGATCGGCGAGCAGCGTTTCTACGAGCCATCAGATCCCGAAACTTTGGCGGAATATCGCGCACTGCTGGGGCGGCTGATCCGCGCCGCGGTGCTGTGCGATGCCCCGGCAGGATAACAAGCGCGAGAGATACCGCCCCGGCAAAATAAAGCCGCACGGGGCTTCATTCCTGAAAGGACCATTGATGCACAAGCGATTGGGGGCCGCGTGCCTTCCCTTCCTCCTGCTGGCGGCGCAAGCCGCGGATGCCCGCAACATCGTCATTGCGAACGACGACGGGCTCACCAGCAATGTCATTGCGCTCTACAACGCCCTGAAATCGCGCGGCGACGATGTGATCGTCTCGGTTCCCTGCACGGGCCAGAGCGGCATGGGCGCAGCGGTCAAGTTCCTGCGCCCCCTTGGTCCGCTGGCTCAGGACTGCCACAACGGCGCGGCTCCCAAGGGCGCGCCCGCGGTCGGACCCATCGAGCGCCCGGGCATAGCGAAGCAGGACTTCCACTACGTCGACGGCACGCCGGTCATGGCCTTGCTTTACGGAATTGACGTCCTGGCGCAGAAGCGCTGGGGCCATGCGCCCGACCTCGTGCTGTCCGGTCCCAACGAAGGGCAGAATATCGGCAGCATCATCGTCAGCTCGGGCACGGTCAATGTCGTCCAGTACGCTTCGGCCCGCGGCATTCCCGCGATCGCGCTGAGCGCCGGCGAGGAAACAGCCGACAACAAGACGCTCGCCAATCCGCAGTCGGCCGAGATCGCATCGCTCTCGGTCAAGCTGCTCGATGCGCTGGAAAAGCAGGCGAGCAACAAACCGCTGCTTCCCACCGGCACTTCGCTGAACGTCAATTTCCCGCACCAGCTCGAGAATGCCCGCTGGAAGCTCACCCGGGTCGGCACATACGACGCCTATGGCGTCCATTTCGTCGAGGACATGAGCCAGTCGCCGATGGCCAAGGCGCTCGGCGCCGGCGATGTCGCCCTGCCCGGCATCGTGATCGACATGAACCAGGCCAAGCCGACGCCTGCGCAGAAAGACGACGAATCGGTCGCAGTGCGCGATTCCATCACCATCTCCGTAATGCAGTTGGGTTATGGCTCGAATGCCAGAACAGGCCAGAACGCGGCGAAGGCGCTGGTGAGCCGCCTCTCCCGCCAGCGTTGAGGACAGCCCCGCGCCGCCACTTCCTGACGGAAAAAGACAACAAGCAGGACTACCTGCGAAAAGTGAAAGGCATTCAACATGACGAACAATCGCCCCCCTGATCTGGCCCCTGCTCTGGGAAGCCCGCAGTCGTCGGTGGTCATCACCGGCGGCGCCTCGGGCATTGGCCTTGCCTCTGCCCGTGCGCTTGCTGCGGTCGGCCGCCCGGTCGCCATCTGGGACATCAACGAGGAAGCGCTGGAGCGTGCCGCCGCGCAGATCCGCGACGAGACCGGAACCCGGTGCCACGTGGAATGCGTCGACATGCGCCGCACCGACGACTTCGCGAGCGCGCTCGATCGCTGCCGTGCCGCACTGCCACCGCTGGGCGGCCTCGTTCACTGCGCGGGTATCGTCGATACCGGTTCACTTGAAGGTATAACAATCGACAACTGGCAGGCCGGGATCGACATCCACTTGCGCGCGCTCGCCTTCATGACACAGGCGATGGTGGGCGACCTTGCCGGCAATCCCGGCTCGGCGATCGTCGCCATCACCTCGATCAATGCCACGCTGGGCAATGCGGTCAATCCGATCTATTCGGCGGCGAAAGGCGGCATGCTCTCGCTGGTGCGTTCACTGGCCGACAGGCTCGCGCGCGACGGCATCCGGATCAACTCGGTCTCGCCAGGACAGATCCTGACGCCGATGATGCGCCCGGCAGTCGACAACCTCGAAAAGGGCTACTTCGAGCGCCGCATCCTGCTGGAACGGCTGGGCGATCCAGAGGAAATCGGCCGGGTCGTGCGTTTCCTCCTGTCGGACGAGGCAAGCTACATCACCGCGGCCGAACTCGTGGTCGACGGCGGCAACATCTCCTCCCAGCGCGGATAGGAAAAAGGGGCCGGACAAATCGCATATCCGGCCCCTTACCCGAGCAGGGGGCGCCGTTTGCACGGCGCCGATATGTCCCCACTCAGGCTGAGAGAGCGTAATCCTCGAACTTGGGCGCGACCATCGCATCGGCGAAGTCCTGGTAGCCCCAAGGCCAACTCGAAGGCACACCGGTCGCATCGAGGTACCAGCTCGAGCAGCCCGATCCGAAGATCGTCGTCTTGGCTGCGGCAATGCGCCGCTCCTCATAATCGGCGTGAGCTTCGGCCTTCGGTGCGATATAACGCGCCTCGCCATTGCGCAGGCGGTCCATGAGCTGGTCGATGTACCCCCACTGCCGCTCGGCAATGTCGATCAACGAGAAGTTGCCGACCGGCCCCGTCGGTCCATTGAGCATGAAGAAGTTCGGGAAGCCGGGAATGGCCACGGCATAGTAGGCGCTGGGACGGACCGCCCAGAAGTCGTCGAGCGTGCGCCCGCCCTGCCCGGTCACTCCGGCCGGACGGATGAAGCGGTCCGCACGGAAGCCGGTAGCAAGCACGAGCGTATCGAGTTCGTGAAAGGTGCCGTCCTTCATGCGCACGCCCTTGGGTTCGACGCGTTCGATGCCGCCGGTTTCGACGTAAACGGACGGGTTCTGCACTTCCTCGTAATAGCACCATGAATAGATCAGGCGCTTGCACGCCGCGCGATAATCGGGCCGCAGTTTCTCGCGCAGATCCGGATCGCGGACCGACTTCTCCAGGTTCTCGCGGCACAGATCCTCGATCGCGGTCATTTCCGGGCCGTCGACTTCGGTGATCCCCTTGGTGAAGCGCAGCACCGCGCCGATATATTCGTCGCTGTAGCGGATCGCATCGATCAACTTGGGATCGGCGCGAAATGCCGCGCGCTGCTCGTCGGTGAACTCGAACTGCTCGACCGGCAGGATCCACTGTGGGCTGCGCTGGAAATGAACGAGGCGTTCGACGCGCTTGTTGATCGCGGTGACGATCTGGATGCCGGTCGAGCCGCAGCCGATCAGGCCGACGCGGGCGCCATCGATCGGCGCATCGTCATCCCAGCGGGCGGTGTGAAAGACAGGACCTTCGAAGCTGTCGAGTCCCTCGATCTGCGGAATGTTGGGGTGATGCAGCACGCCCGACGCGGCGACCACGGCGTCGGCGACGTAAGTTTCGCCTGAAGCCAAGGTGACGGTCCACAGACAGCTGTCCTCGCTCCAATCGACAGAAGTCACCTCGCAGCCGAAGCGGATATTGCGGCGAATGCCGTATTTATCGGTGACCATTTCGAAATAGGACTGGATTTCCGGCCCGCCAGCGAAGTTGGCCTTCCAGTCGGGATAGGGTTCGAAGGAATAGGTGTAGGCATGCGAGGGCACGTCGCAGGTCAGCCCCGGATAGCGGTTTTCGCGCCAGGTTCCGCCGATGCGCTCGGCCTTCTCGAAAACGACGAATTCCTCGCCCCGCTCACGCAGCTTGATCGCGGCCAGGATGCCGGCCATGCCGGCGCCGATGATCGCGGTCTTCACGCTTCGCTTGCCATTCGTTGCAGTCATAAATCCTCGTCCCGGAAACGTTGCTCTTGGACTGTTTTCTACATCGAGGAAGAAAGCTCCGCATAACCCATTCGAGCTAAGAGAAGGTGCAGAACAAGACCGCGCCGAGACAACGCGATTCATAACCTGATTGGGTTATGCGTGCAGCTCGGCGACCCGTTAGCCTGTCTCCCGGCAACCAGAACAAAGGCCCATTTTACGGGGCGGGAGAGAAGCGACAGATGAAATTCTCGATCATTTACGAAGCCCAGATGGTGGACACCAGCCGCGAGAACGAGCAGGCGGTGTTTCTCCAGATCGTCGAGCAGGCCAAGCTGGCCGAGGAAAAGGGGTTCGACTGCATCTGGTGCGTCGAGCACACCGCGCTCACCCAGTATGCCCACATGTCCGCGCCCGAGACGGTGCTGGCCTTCATCGCCGGCGCGACCAGTCGCATCCATGTCGGCCACGGCGTCGTCTGCCTGCCGCCCGCGATGAACCACCCGGTCAAGGTCGCCGAGCGCATAGCCACGCTCGACATCCTCTCGCAGGGCCGCCTCCACTTCGGCGTCGGCAAGGGCGGCACGCAGCAGGAAGCGGGCACCTTCGGCTATGACCTCGCCGACCTCCAGCCGATGATCGACGAGTCCATGTACCTGATACCCAAGATCATGGTGCAGGACGAAATCGAGCACGACGGCGAATACATCAAGATTCCCAAGCGCCCGATCCATCCCAAGCCCTATCAGGACCCGCATCCGCCGATGTACATGGCCTGCACCCGCGAGAACACGCTGGTGGCGGCCGGTTCCCGCGGCATCGGCGCGCTCGTGCTCGGCTTCTCCGGTCCCGACGAGATCGCCAAGAAGAACGCGATCTACCGCGAGGCGTTCCGGAACCGCAAGGCCGAGGACCAGGTCGGCTTCCGTCCGACCGAGCACCTGGCCGCGCTCTGCGCCGCAACCGTGCTCGACGACCGCGAGGAAGCCCGCAAGATCGGCCTGCGCGGCCAACGATTCTTCGCCGAGTCGATTGCCTATTGGTATCAGGGCGGCCCCAAGCCGACCGTCGATGACCAGCTCAGCGGCGACGAGCAGGCCGCCATCCTCGAACAGGAAAAGCAGCAGACCGTTGCCTATCTCTCCGAAGAAGCAATCCCGGTCGGCGACGAGCACCTGTCGAACTACACCATCGCGCAGGACGCCTACGGCACCCCCGACGACTGTATCCGCTACGTTCAACGCCTGATCGACGCCGGCGCCGATGAGATCCTCTTCATCTTCCAGATGGGCGGCATCCCACACGACAAGATCATGGAGACCATCACCAACATCGGCGACAAGGTCATCCCGCATTTCCGCGCGCAGGCCGAAGTAAAGGCCAAGGCCCTCGCCGAAGTCGGCTGAAGCCCGGCACAGCATTCCGGAAAGGGGCGTGGGGGACTGGTCCCCGCGCCCCTTCTCGCGTTATGGATCGCGGCATGAAGGACGAAGCGCTCGCCCTCTCGAACCTGCTTGCCGCGCTTTATGGCGGGATCGATGACGAACGCCCGTGGCAGGCCTTTCTCAAGGCGCTGGCCGAGTGGATGGAAGCGACTTACGCGACGCTGATCATCACCACGCCGGGCAACGAAATGCCCGCCACTTTCATCACGCCTGGCGCGGACCCGCAGCGCAGTGAAGACTACATTCGAACCTATTTCGCGCAGGACCCGTTCCGGGGCCTCCCCGAAGGTGAGGTCATGACCTATCGCGGCTTCCTTGCCGGATTGCCCGAGGAAACCTACGAAACCTTCAGCGGATACATGCGCGAAGCGCACAGCGCGCAGGTGATCGGCGTTGACCTGCGCTTTCCCCGCGGCTTCGAAGCACGCTTTCGCGTCACCCGCATCGAAACAGAGCCGGAGTTCCGTCCCGACGATATAGCGAAGATGCAGGGGCTCGTGCCGCATCTGCGCCTTGCTATCGCCCTGTTCGAGAAACTCCAGTTTGCCGGCGCACAGCACGGCGCTTTCCACTCGGCAGCGCAAGGCATGGGCATAGGGCTGGTCGTCCTCGACCGCGACCGCCACGTCGTGAGCAGGAACCCGCTGGCAGAGGAACTTCTGGACGAGGGCGAAGGCGTTCACCTTTCCGGCCAGTGGCTGACATTCGACAATGCCGCCGATGCCCGGCGTATCGATACGATGCTGACGGAAAACTACAGCGACGGACCGACCCGCTTTCGCATCGAAAGACCCGTCAACGGCGATCTCATGGCGACGGCGCGGCCGATCGACGTCCCGGCCGTCGGCTCGGGCAGCGGCGCGCTGGCGCTCCTCCTTTCGCAACCCGGTCACGAGGAACTGCCATCACCCCAGGTCCTGCGCGAACTCTTCGGCCTGACCCCCGCCGAAGCGCGGCTCGCCTCGACAATCGCGGGCGGGGAATCGCTGGTGAACGCGGCGCACTCGCTTGGCATCGCGCACAACACTGCAAAAGTGCAGCTGCGCTCGGTCTTCGCCAAGACCGGAGTGAGGCGCCAGGCGCAGCTCGTCTCGCTCATCGCTCACCTTTCCGGATAAGCGGCCAGGCCACAGATCAGCGGTAAAACGCACCGCCGTTCACATGGATCACCTGACCGTTCACCCAGCGCCCGTCCTCCGAAAGCAACAGCGCCACCATCGCGGCGATGTCCTCGACTTTGCCCAGGCGCGTTGAATGGACGCCTTGAAGGCAATGCGCGATCCACGGCTCCGGCACTTGTCCGCCCGCGATCATTTCCGGCGTCATCACGAAACCCGGCGCGACCGCATTGGCCGTTATCCCTTCCTTGCCCCAACGGCTGGCGACATGGCGTACAAGGGCATTGAGCGCGCTTTTCGACATGGCGTAGGAGGGGCGCTCCGGCTCCCCAGCGTCGCCGGCATCGGACGAGGTATAGACAATGGCCCCGCCCCCGGACTTGCGCAGTGCGGGCAATGCCTGGCGCGTGCACAGCAGATGCCCGCGCAAATTCACCGCGATCGTGCGGTCGAACACGCCAAGGTCGACATCCAACGCGTCGCTGTCGGCAAATATCGTGCGCAGATCAGCCGCGTTGACATGCACGCCGTCGAGCCTGCCCAATCCGCCCATCGCGCCTGCGAATGCCTCGCGGACCGATGCTTCCTCGGCAATGTCAACATGCACCGCGAAGGCCTCACGGCCCTCCGCGACCATTTCCTCGGCCACCGCCGCAGCGGCATCGAGGTTGATATCGGCCGCACAGACCCGCGCGCCCTCAAGGCACAGGCGCCTCACCGTAGCGGCTCCGATACCCGTGCCCGCGCCCACAACGACAATGGCTTTGCCTTCAAGCCTTTCCTTCATGGACAATCTCTCCTCACCAAGCAGCCCCGGCCGTGCCGGGGCGCGTCGAATGCGCGGATAATTGAGCGTAGACCAATCCGATACGCAATACGCGATTTCTTGTATGCGATCACATTACTGGTCATTTTGCGTGATTAGTAAGCTTATTTATTGCGTTTTGGTGATCGCACCGATACCACCTTCAACAAAGCGGGCCGTGACGAACGGATCGCGGCGAGGAGAGGGCGTACCGGCAAGGCCAGCCCACGAGAGGCGGAGCACCAGTTAATGTCATCCAATCAGTTTCCCTATCTGCTGTCGGAAGGTCGTATCGGCGCAATGACGCTGCGCAACCGCATCGCGGTGACCGCCATGGGCGTCAGTCTGTCCGAGGCGGATGGCACCGTAGGCGAGCGACTGATCGCCTACCACGAGGAGCAGGCGAAGGGCGGGGCGGGCCTCATCATTTCCGGCGTAACCGGGGTCGGTTGGCCTACGGGCGGGGTTTCAGTCAACCAGACGGCGATCTCGGATGACCGCTTCGTGCCC
>Ga0098035_1000980_pt1 | contig 14051 bp, 14 predicted proteins | sample 3_EtaG_FD_75046 | JGI IMG/M metagenome (GOLD analysis project Ga0098035, IMG submission 75046) | Marine viral communities from the Subarctic Pacific Ocean - 3_ETSP_OMZ_AT15126 metaG | ecosystem: Environmental > Aquatic > Marine > Oceanic | place: Pacific Ocean | collected 2015-01-07
GTTCGTCGACGAGGCCGATGGTGCCTTGCGATTCGACCGAACCGGCATAGGCGGGCGCAAGACCGGCGACGATGCGCAGCAGGCTCGATTTGCCGATGCCGTTGCTGCCTGCAACCTGCAGCGCCTGTCCGGCGTTGAGGGTCAGGGAAAGATTACGAAACAACAGCCTGTCCCCACGTCGACACGCGAGATCCCGGACGACGATAAAGGCCTCTTGCATGGAGGCAGTCGATAGTGGAAAGGCGGCGAACTGCCAAGGAGACCATAATGGCGATCGAGCGACTATCTGGTGCGAAGTTGGACGAGGTGCTGGCAGGGCTGCCGGGGTGGTCGCTTCGCGAGGATGGCCTTGCCATTACCCGCGAGCTCAAGTTCGCGGATTTCAACGAGGCTTTCGGGTTCATGACCCGGGTCGCGATCCAGGCCGACAAGGTCGATCACCACCCCGAATGGTTCAACGTCTACAATCGCGTCGTGATCACGCTCACGACTCACGATGCCGACGGCCTCAGTCAGCGCGACGTGGACCTGGCGTCGTTTATCGACGGCCTCGCTCCGGCTACCTGATCCATTCGGTCTCGCTCCATGGATGAGCGTTTCCTCAATCGGCCGCTTTCGGTGGTCCTCGATTTCGTGCGCTTCGGCGCAGCACTGCTCGTCGCCCTGGGCCACGCGGTGCAACTGGGCCTGTATGCCGGCGACTTTCCCTTCGGCGTGCGCATGCAGCACTATTGCGTCATCGTCTTCTTCGTCCTCTCGGGGCTGGTGATCAGCAGTTCGGTGCTCGGCGGGCGGTCAGACCTGCGCCGCTTTGCGATCTCGCGATTTTCGCGGATCCTGCCTGTGGCGGTCCCGGCGCTACTGTTCGGCCTCCTGGCCGCCTATGTGCTGGCGGGGCCTGCGCATGTGCCCATAGACAACAGTCCGAACGAGGCGGCCGAGGTCGCCGAGCGCTTCATTCCGCCGCTTGCTTTCGTCAGCGCCTGGCCGGGCATGCCTGCGCCGGTCTGGAATCCCCCTTATTGGTCGCTGTGCTACGAAGTCTGGTACTACGCGATCTTCGCGCTGGCCTTCTTTCTGCGCGGTTGGGGGCGCTATGTGGCGACCGGGCTTGCCTGCCTGCTGGCAGGGCCTTCGATTCTGCTGCTCATGCCGGTCTGGCTGGTCGGTGTCGCGCTGACTCATTTCGGCCTCGTGCGGCGCGTGCCGCTTGCGCTCGCGCCGATCCTGCTCGTCCTGTGCCCGCTTCTGGCGCTCCAGCTGTTCGAAATCGACCGCGAGGTGCTGATCCCCTTCCTCAAGTCCTGGTGGCCTTTCGCGATCCAGTGGTCGGTCTGGGCGGTTGCCGATCTTGCGATGGCGCTGATCATGGCGCTGGCAATCCTGGCCGCCCGGCCGCTGGTCACCGCGCTGGAGCCGCAGGTCATGCGCCTTGCCGGGCTGGCGCAGGGCCTCGCCGGTTTCTCCTTCACGCTCTACCTGTTCCACTGGCCGCTCATCCAGTTCCTGCTCTCTCACGGCTTGGGTCGGACCGAGAGCGTTCCGGAGTTCACCGCACTGCTGGCGCTGGTCGTCGGCGCCTGCGCGGCGATCTCGATCCTGACCGAGCGTCAGTCGCCCCGGCTGCGCCGCTGGATCGAGGCGAAATTTCCTGCGCGCGCCAGCCTGCCGGTCGCGATCCTTCCGGCCTGATCAGAGGGCGGCGTTGTTGTAGCAGTGCCAGGTGAAGATGGCAGCGCTGCCGCGGTGCGGGCGCCAGTTTTCTGCCAGTTCGCGGGTTTCCTTCTCGCTTGGGCGTGCATCGAGACCGAGTATCCGGTGCAGCCCGGCCTGCACGGCGAGGTCACCGGCCGGCCAGATGTCGGCGCGGCCCTCGGCGAAGAGAAGGTAGATCTCGGCAGACCAGCGGCCGATGCCCTTGATCCGCACGAGGTCGGCAATCGCTGCCTCGTCGTCTTCGGGCAGGTTCTCCAGGTCCAGTGTGCCGGCCACGACCAGCTCGCAAAGCGATCGCGCATAGCCCTGCTTCTGGCGCGAGAGGCCGCAGCCGCGCAGGGCATCGAAGTCGGCCTCCAGCAGCGCATCGGGGGGCAGGCCTTGGCCCAGTAGCGCCTCGAGCCGGGACCAGACCGAAGCTGCGGCAGCCACACTTACCTGCTGGCCGACGATGGTGCGCAACAGCGTTGCATAACCGCGCTGGCGAATCCGCGGTTCGGGATAGCCCGCCAGGTCCAGCGCCCGCGCGAACCCGGGCTCCCGCGTCGCGAGAGCATCGAGTCCAAGTTTAATGGTGTTGGCGTTCAGGCCCATGCTTCGATTGCCTTGCAAATGGTCTGCACCGCGATTAGCAGCCTAGGCCAAGTGCTGAAACACGCCAAATTGCGCTATGTCGAGATTTAAAGGGGACCCCTGAGAATGCCGCAGATTACCGTCGTCAACCAGTCGGGTGAAGAATCCAGCGTCGAGGCCAGCGAAGGTCGTACCCTGATGGAAGTCATCCGCGACAGCGGTTTCGACGAACTTCTGGCGCTTTGCGGCGGCTGCTGCTCGTGCGCGACCTGCCACGTCCACATCGATCCGGCCTTCATGGAGAAGCTGCCGGAGATGAGCGAAGACGAGAACGACCTGCTCGACAGCTCGGATCACCGCAACGAGTACTCGCGTCTCTCGTGCCAGATTCCGGTCACCGGCGCCCTCGAAGGCCTGAAGGTGACGATCGCACAGGAAGACTGAGCTTTTCCGCGCTGGAAGTTTGAATTGAGGGGGGTAAGGCGCAATTCGTTTGCGCCTTGCGCTCCGAATTCCTAATTCCCGGTCATGACCGTACCGCAAGCCAAACGCTCCACGCTCGATCTCATCGGCAACACGCCGCTCGTCCTGCTGAAGGGTCCGAGCGAAGCCGCTGGCTGCGAGATCTGGGGCAAGTGCGAATTCGCCAACCCGGGCGCCTCGGTGAAGGACCGCGCTGCCTTGTGGATCGTGCGCGATGCCGAAGCGCGCGGAACCTTGCAGCCGGGCGGCACGATCGTCGAAGGCACGGCGGGCAACACCGGCATCGGCCTTGCGCTCGTTGCCAATGCGCTGGGCTACAAGACCGTCATCGTCATGCCCGAGACGCAGTCGCGCGAGAAGATGGACACGCTGCGCGCGCTCGGCGCGGAGCTTGTCCTGGTACCTGCCGCGCCGTTCTCGAACCCCGGGCACTTCGTGCACACCTCGCGCCGCATCGCCGAGGAGACCGAAAACGCGGTCTGGGCCAACCAGTTCGACAATATCGCCAATCGCAAGGCGCACATCGAATCGACCGCGCCCGAACTGTGGGAGCAGATGGGCGGCCGGATCGACGGCTTCACCTGCGCGGCCGGCACCGGGGGCACGATTGCGGGTACCGGGCTTGGCCTCAAGGCGCTCGACGAGAAGGTGACGGTTGCACTGACCGACCCCCACGGCGCGGCGCTCTACAACTATTACGCCTGCGGTGAACTGAAGGCGGAAGGCTCCTCGGTTGCCGAAGGCATCGGGCAGGGCCGCATCACCGCCAATCTCGAAGGCGCTCCGATCGACACCCAGTTCCGCATCTCGGATGAGGAGGGGCTGGAGTGGGTGACGCGCCTGCTCGCCGAAGAAGGCCTGTGTCTTGGCCTGTCCTCCGGCATCAACGTGGCGGGGGCGGTTGCGTTGGGCAAGCAGTTGGTGGCCCAGGGCAATACGGATGCGCGCGTCGCGACGATCCTGTGCGATACGGGCTTCCGTTATCTGTCCACGCTTTACAACCCGGAATGGCTGGAAGCGAAGGGCTTGCCGGTCTTCCCTTGGTTGGCAAGGTAAGTTAGAACTCCTGCCGATGGCAGGGCACTATCCGCCTCCTATGGTCGAACCGATCACGACCCCGCAGCACTATGTGCCGCCTTCCGCGCGCGACTTGCGCTCACAGGCGGTGCATCGCCTGCAGGTGGGCGCTTTCGGGCTGTGCGCGATGCTGCTGCTGGTCGGGCTTGCCAACATCATCACCGACCGGGTCGACCGCAATACCGATGTCGAGGATCCGATCCACGAAGTGGTCGCGGTCGATGCCAAGCCCAAGAAGGCCGCGTCCGATCCCCTGGCCGACATCGGCGTCGTTCCGGCTTCCGATCCCACCCCCACGCCCACCCCGACTGTGACAGCAGGGCCGCGGCCTGCGCCGATGCAGAGCGGAGAGGCCGCACCTCTCGTTGATCAGTAGTCGCATGGCGCTGCTGGCGCTGCTGGCGCCTTGTCTCGCCTTGGCGGGATGCAACCTGCTGGGCGGTTCGGATGCGGCGGGGAAAAGTGGGGAGGCGCAAGCGCCTGTGCCACTGGGGGTCTATTCGAGCCTTCCGTTGCTTTGGGGTGAGAGCGATGACATTCGCGGTTTCCTCTCGAGCGACAAGGATCAGGGCTGGGCGCATGCCTTCATTCAGGCGCGGGCCGGGCTTGTGCCGCTGGACCATCTGGCAGACGCTTCGGGAGCATTGCCTCTGGCGAAGGATCACGTCCTGTTGCTGGCTCAGCCGCGGCCTCTGACGCCGCAGGAAAACGTCGCGCTCGACGATTGGGTCAATGCCGGGGGCAGGGTTCTGCTCTTTGCCGATCCCATGCTTACGGCTCATTCGATATTCGCGCTGGGCGATGCGCGGCGCCCGCAGGATATCGCGATGCTCTCGCCGATCCTGGGGCGATGGGGCCTTGAGCTCGAGTTCGACGAATCGCAGCAACCCGGTGAGCGTCTTGTAGAGCTCGAGGCCGGTGCGGTCCCGGTGAACCTGCCGGGGCGCTTCCGGCTCAGGCAGGAAGATGGATACTGCACGCTGGAAGCAGCGGGGTTCCTGGCCGATTGCCGGGTGGGGAAAGGGCGGGTCGTCGCGCTGGCGGATGCCGCCCTGTTCGAGGATTCGCACGATCTGCGCGACGCGGAAAGCCGCGGCAAGCTGCTGGACGCGCTGTTGACCCGGGTTTCGGTGGGGATCGGGCGGGAATAACCGGTGTGATCCGGGGATGACGCGGGTGAGCCTGCTTGTCTCTAAAAATACACATTAAAAACAGTACTTTATATGGGTTATGATTTCTCATCGAGGAGTGGTGATCCCATGGGGTCGCCGCATTTCGTCGCAAATTCGGCGGAAAAAACCGGCTGATCCCCGATTTTCCCTTTCGTCCCCAAATTTCCCGCGATACAAAGACAGCCAATCGGAATGGTTGAGTCTCGCCGTGTTCATGCGTGAGCACGGAACCCGATGGCGTGAGCGCGCGGTCGGGGCGGGGTCAGTCATTGTTCCGAGACTTGGACCCTCAGGGGGAAATGGGGCGGCATGGCTGGGCAGCCATACATCTACAACGGACAGGGCTTTTCGCTTCAACGCGACAAGAACCGTTTCGTGCTGCCCAACGTCTTTCGCGGCACCGTGCACGAATCCAGCGGCAAGGATCTGGTCTGCCTGATGCCGCACGATCGCTGGCCCTGCCTCATGGGCTTTGGCCTTTCGCGCATCGCCGACTTCGAGCAGGAGCTCAAGGAAATGCAGGACGTCGCCCTGCGCGCGGGCAGGGAATTCGACGCCGAGAAGCGCGCCAGCGACATCTATTCCTCCTACGAGGTCCCCTTCGACGGCAGCGGCCGCTTCGTTCTGCCCGACGATCTCGTCGCGCTCGCCGAAATCTCCGACCAGCTCTACTTCCGCGGCAACGGCAAGTTCTTCACCGTATGGGCGCCCGAGCAGCTCTACGCGATGGAAGACGACTGGAAGGCGGCAAAGACCGCCTGCCGCAGCCTTGCGGAAAAGGAACTGGCAAAGGCGCGCAAGAAATGACGCGGCCGCAAGACCATACGCCCGAGCACTCCGAGGAGCACGTTCCCCATGTCCCGGTGCTTCTCGACGAAGTCGTCGCCGCCCTGAACCCCCAGGGCGGCGACGTCATCGTGGATGCCACGTTCGGAGCGGGCGGCTACACCCGGCGCCTGCTTGATGCCGGGGCGACGGTCCATGCTTTCGATCGCGATCCCGATGCCATTGCCGCGGTCGAACGCAACCGTGGAAAATGGCCCGAGCTGGACAGCGATCCGCCGCGGCTCGTCTTGCACCCCAGGCGCTTCTCGGAAATGGTCGAGGGCCTGGGAGAATCCGGCGTTTCCGGGGTGGATGGCGTCGTCATGGACATCGGTGTTTCCTCGATGCAGCTCGATCAGGCGGAGCGCGGCTTCGCCTTCGGTTCCGATGGCCCGCTCGACATGCGCATGTCGCAGCAGGGGCTTTCGGCTGCGGACTTCGTGAACGAGGCGGACGAGGCCGAGATCGCCGACGTGCTCTACCTCTACGGGGAAGAGCGTCAGTCGCGCCGGATCGCCCGCGCCATCGTCGCTGCACGGCCGCTGGCCACCACCGGGGAACTGGCCCGGGTGGTGCGCAAGGCCCTTGGCTACAATCCGAAGTACAAGGGCGCAAACGCCCCCAAGGATCCGGCAACGCGGACCTTCCAGGCCATACGAATCCATGTGAACGGAGAGCTCGACGAGCTCGATGCAGGCCTTTCGGGCGCAGAAAACCTGCTCAATCCTGGCGGCCGCCTTGCGGTCGTCACCTTCCACAGCCTCGAGGACCGCAAGGTAAAGCGCTTCCTGCGCGATGCCAGCGGCGGCGGGGCTTCCACTTCCCGTCACCTGCCGCAGGTCGGTAGCGGTTCGGTGGCCACTTTCACCAAGCTGTCGAAGGCAATCCGGCCTGGCGAGGCCGAACTCGACGCCAACCCCAGATCCCGATCCGCCACCTTGCGCAGCGCCGTGCGCACCGATGCCCCCGCCAGAGATACCCACAGGAGCGCAGCATGAACCTCACCCGCGATCGCGTACATTCGATCGGCTGGATCTCGGTGCTGCTGGTCTGCGGCGCGATGACGATCGGCCTGACCCTGCGGGTGAATGCGGTGAAGAGCCAGGTGCACGATGCCGAGAAGAGCATCGTCTACGTGCAGCGCGACATCGACTTCCTGGAGACGGAGTTCCAGACGCGCTCGAACCAGCAGGCGCTCAAGCAGCTCAACGATCTCGAGTTCGGCTACAAGGCGCCGGGTGCTGGACAGTACATCGAGGGCGAGCGCCAGCTTGCCGCGCTGGGCAAGGCGGCGGCGCCGGGCGCGCCCGAACCGATCCGCTACGCCAATGCCGAAGCGCCTGCCGAAAAGGCTTCCGAAAGCTCGTTGCTGGCGATGGTTTCGCCGGTCAGCGGCGCCACTGCGGCAGTGCCGGAAAAGGCTGAAAAGTCTCAGGAAACGGCGACCAAGGACCTCGATCCCGAACTCAAGGCGCTCAAGCATGACGCTGCCAGCCTGAGCAAGCGCCTGGCCCGCATCGAACTGGCGGAGGCTGCCCAGCAGTGACCGCGATTGCGATCCCGACAACGATATCGTCAGGAAGGCGCAAGCTCGTCAACGTCCGCCAGCGCTCGCTGCTTGTCGCCAAGCTGCGCACGCTCTGGATCCTGGGCGTTTTCGTGCTTGTGGGCACCTGCGCGCTGCTCAGGATCGTCTATCTCGGGATGACCGGTGTTTCCGCGCACGACGGCAGCCTTTCCGACCTGCTCGTGCCCGACCGGGGTGAAATCGTCGATCGCAACGGCGTGCCGCTGGCGCGCGAGTTCCGTGCCTATTCGCTGTGGTTCAATCCGCGCGCGATGACCGAGGGCGACGCGCTGATCCACACGCCCGACGAAGTGGCCGACGGACTGCTGCGCATCTTCCCCGATCTCGACCGCGCACAGGTGCTTGAGCGTCTGAAGTCGGGCAAGGCGGGCTACATCCGCAAGTCGATCCTTCCCGAGGACGCGAACAAGGTCCACGCTCTGGGCGAACCGGCGCTGGAATTTCCGCTCGAGGCGACGCGCTACTATCCGCAAGGCTCGATGGCCGCGCACGTGCTCGGCTATGTCGACAGCTACGGCAAGGGCAAGGTCGGCATGGAAGAGGCATTCGACGACAAGCTCGTCTCGCCCGAGGGGCGCACTCATCCTGCCGTCCTCTCGATCGACTTTCGCGTGCAGAGCGCGCTGGAAGACGAACTCGGCCGCGCCATGGCGGAATCGAAGGCCAAGGGCGCAGGCGGCGTGATCCTCGACGTCGACACCGGCGAAGTGCTGGCGCTTGCCTCGCTGCCCTCGTTCGACCCGAACCACGTCAAGCCGACCGACATGGTCATTTCCGAAGAGCAGGCCAGGCTCGGCGAAGTGCCTCACGGCTTCAACCGCGTCACCAACCAGGTCTATGAACTGGGTTCCACCTTCAAGCCGCTGGCGGTGGCATCGGCGATGGATGCCGGCACGATCACCGATCTTGGCCGTCGCTGGTCGGCGCACCCGCTGCATGTCGGGCGCTTCACGATCAAGGACAGCCACTCGATGGGCGATTCGCTCAACGTGGCCGAAACCCTGATCCATTCCTCGAACGTGGTGACCGCGCAGATTGCCGACGAACTGGGCGGCGTGCGCCTCAAGAAGACGATGGAAGCGCTGGGCATGGATCGCCGCCCCGACATCGAGCTTCCCGCGCGCGGCTTTCCGATCTGGCCCAAGGGCGAATGGCCGCGCCTGCGCACGATGACGGTGTCCTACGGGCACGGCATCGCCGTTACCCCGCTGCACCTGGCCAGCGCCTATGCCGCGCTCGTCAATGGCGGGATCTGGCGACCGGCGACGCTCAAGAAGCTCGATCCGTCCGACATTCCGGCCGGACACCGCGTGTTCAAGGCCTCGACCAGCGCACGCAGCCGCCAGCTCCTGCGCATGATCGTGCGCTACGGTACCGGCCGCAAGGGCGATGCCCCGGGCTTCCGCATCGGCGGCAAGACCGGCTCGGCCGAAAAGCCGGGTGCGGGCGGATATCGCCACCACTCGCTGATCTCGACCTTCGCTTCGGCTTTCCCGATGGACAAGCCGCGCTTCGTCGTGATCGCCATGCTCGACGAGCCGCAGGGTACGCAGGCCACCTCATTCCAGCGCACGGCAGCCTGGAACGCCGCGCCGGTCATCGGCCGCGTCGTCCCGCGTATCGGCCCGATCCTGGGCATCATGCCCGACGAAACGCGCGACATCGACATTTCCGATCTCAAGCCGCTCATTCCCAACGAAGTGCGTGCGTCAGAGGCCGACGGCGAATGAAACTGACCGATCTTTGCTCTGCAGCCGGCATCGCCCTGACCGAGAGCGGTGAGGCGACGGTGACCGGCTTCGCCATCGATCATCGTAAGGTCGCGCCCGGCACTGTCTTCGGCGCCTTCCGCGGTGCGAAGTTCAACGGCGAGGATTTCATCGCTGCTGCCATCGAAGCCGGCGCGGTCGCCGTGGTTGCCGCGCCCGATGCGACGGTGGAAGGCGCAATCCACTTTGCCGATGCCGAGCCGCGCAGGCTTTTCGCCCGCCTGGCCGCACAGTTCTTCACGCCCGTCCCGCCGACCCTGGTCGCGGTGACCGGCACCAACGGCAAGACCTCCACGGTCGAACTGACCCGCCAGATCTGGCGCATGGCCGGGATTCGCGCCGCCTCCATCGGCACCCTTGGCGTGACCACCAGCGACGAGACGGTCTCGACCGGGCTGACCACGCCCGACATCGTCACCTTCCTCGGCAACCTCTCCGGCCTGGCCCGCGAAGGCGTTACTCACGTTGCCTACGAGGCATCGAGCCACGGCCTTTCGCAGTTCCGCATCGAAGGGCCGCGCGTCGCGGCCGGGGCCTTCACCAACCTCAGCCGCGATCATCTCGACTATCACGCGACGATGGACGAGTACTTCGCCGCGAAGATGCGTCTGTTCGACGAAGTGGTGGTTGACGGCGGCACGGCGGTCGTCTGGGCGGACGACGCGTGGTCCGACAAGGCGATAGAACATGCCGCCAAGCGCGGACTGAAGCTGTTTACCGTCGGCACGAAGGGCGCGCATATCCGCCTTCTCGGCCGCACGCCCGGCGGGCTCGGGCAGAAGTTGGAGATCGAGTACGCAGGCACGAACCACACTATCGATCTGCCGCTGATCGGCGCATACCAGGCCGCCAATTCCCTGGTCGCGGCGGGCCTCGTGCTGGCGACCGGAGGCGAGGCGCACGCCACCTTCGACGCGCTCAAGCGCCTGCAGACCGTGCGGGGCCGAATCGAGCGCGCGGCGATCACGCCGTCCGGCGCTCCGGTCTATGTCGACTATGCGCATACGCCCGATGCACTGGAAGCCGCGATTGCCGCGCTTCGTCCTCACGTTGCCGGGCGCCTGATCGTTGTGTTCGGTGCGGGCGGCGACCGCGACACGGGCAAGCGCCCGGAAATGGGCAAGGTGGCGGCAGATGGCGCGGATCTTGCGATCGTCACCGACGACAACCCGCGCGGCGAGGATCCCGCCGCGATCCGGTCCATGGTCCTGGCAGGCATGCAGGACAGGGGCCGGGAAATCGGCGACAGGCGGGAGGCCATCGGCGCCGCCGTCGGGGAAGCCGGAGCCGGCGATATCGTCCTGATCGCCGGCAAGGGACATGAGCAAGGACAAATCATCGGCAGCGGCGCAGATGTGCGCGTCCTGCCATTCGACGATGTCACGGTTGCCAGGGAAATGGCTGGCGCACTGGGGAGGTAGAAGACGATGAACGCTGTTGCCCGGATTCTCGACTGGCCTGCTGAACTGTCGGATGAGAACCCGTCTGCGCTGTGGGACGCGGTTGCGATCGCGCGCGCGGTCAAGGGCACGGCGAATGCCGAATTCACCGTTTCCGGTGTCGAGATCGACAGCCGCGACGTCCAGCCCGGAGACCTGTTCTTCGCCTTGAAGGGGGAGAGCATGGACGGGCACCGTTTCGTCGAGATGGCCTTTGCCAAGGGCGCTGCAGCCGTCGTCGTCGACCGTCCCGTGGACGGCCCTCACATCCTCGTGAAGGACACGACCGAAGCGCTGGAGAAGCTGGGCGCAGCCGCACGCCAGCGCGCGCGCGGCCCGATCATCGGCGTGACCGGATCGGTCGGCAAGACCGGCGTCAAGGAATCGATTTTCGCGGCTCTCGATCGCTCCAGCCGCGGCGACGCGCATCGCTCGGTCAAGAGCTACAACAACCACGTCGGCGTTCCGCTCAGCCTTGCGCGCATGCCTAGCCGCGCGCGCTTCGGCATCTTCGAGATGGGCATGAACCACGCCGGCGAGATCGCCGCGCTGACCCGGCAGGTGCGCCCGCACGTTGCGGTGATCACCACCATTGCCCCGGCCCACATCGAGATGCTGGGCTCGGAAGAAGCGATTGCCGATGCCAAGGCCGAGATCTTCCAGGGACTGGAGGAAGGCGGCACGGCGGTGATCCCGGCGGACAGCCCGCATTTCCTGCGCCTGCGCAATGCGGCGGTGGCATGTGGGGCGAAAGTGGTTTCGTTCGGCAAGGCCGCCGATGCCGACGTGCGCCTTCTTGATACCGTTTCGGCCATCGGCGGCGGTTCGCTGGTAACGGTGGACATGGGCGACCGCCGCGTCTGCTACACCGTCGCTGCCCCGGGCGAACACTGGGTAATGAATTCGCTTGCCGTCATGGCGGCAGTACGCGCGGTCAAGGGAGACCTTGGCGCAGCTGGCGTGGCGCTCGCCGAAATGGGCGGTCTTCCGGGCCGCGGTGCGCGCGTCGAGATCGACGTTCCGGGCGGCGAGGCCGACGATGAAGGCCAGCGCAAGGCGCTGCTGATCGACGAGAGCTACAACGCCAATCCGGCCTCGATGCGCGCGACGCTGGCCCAGCTCGGCCGCACTCCGGCGCGTCGCCGGATCGCCGTGCTCGGTGCGATGAAGGAGCTGGGCAGCCACGGGCCTGACTATCATGCCGCCCTGGCCGAACCGATCCGCGAGGCGGGCGTCGATTACGCCGTGCTCGTCGGAGAGGAAATGGCGCCGCTCGCCAAGGTCCTTGACGAAGGGGAATTGGGGAAATCGGAAGGCGCGAAACTTGGCAAAACCGTGGCTTTCGCGCATTGCGGCAGTGTAGGGGAAGCTGTCGATGCCTTGCGCGCATTCGGACTTGAGCGGGATGATGCAATCCTTGTCAAAGGTTCGAATTCGGTGGGCCTCGCTTCCCTCGTGACCGCGCTCAGCAAGCAGGAAGGGTAGGGGTTCACCCCGCAAGATGCTGTATCTTTTCGCAGAATGGTTTCATTTCGAAGGGCTGGCCAACCTCTTTCGCTACCAGTCGTTCCGCTCCGGCGCCGCGCTGATGACGGCTCTCGTCATCGGTCTGATCATCGGGCCGAAGTTCATCAACATGCTGCGAATCCGCCAGGGCAAGGGCCAGCCGATCCGTGAGGACGGCCCGCAATCTCACCTCGCCAAGCGCGGCACGCCCACGATGGGCGGGCTGATGATCCTGATCGCGGTGATCGTGTCGATGCTGCTGTACATGGACATGTCCAACCCCTTCGTCTGGGCCTGCGTGGCCGTGACGGTGGGTTTCGGCGCCATCGGTTTCATGGACGACTACGACAAGGTGTCGAAGAGCAGCCACAAGGGCGTGCCCGGACGGGTGCGCCTGGCGATGGAATTCGTGGTCGCGGGCATTGCCGCCTACATCATCGTCAGCCAGCTCAACACCAACCTCTATGTGCCGTTCCTTTCGGGTCGCTATATTCCGCTGGGGCCGTTCTACTACGTCTTCGCTGCATTCGTGATCGTCGGCGCCGGCAATGCCGTGAACCTGACGGACGGGCTCGACGGCCTTGCGACGATGCCGGTGATCATCGCTGCGGGCACTTTCGCGATCATCTGCTATCTCGCGGGCCGCGTCGACTATGCGACCTACCTCGGCATTCCCCACGTGCCGCGCGCCGGTGAACTGGCGATCTTCTGCGCTGGTATCATGGGTGCAGGGCTGGCCTTCCTGTGGTTCAACGCCCCGCCGGCGGCCGTCTTCATGGGCGACACCGGCAGTCTGGCACTGGGCGGCGCGCTGGGCGCCATCGCCGTGGCCGCTCATCACGAGATCGTGCTGGCCGTCGTCGGCGGCCTGTTCGTCCTCGAAGCGGCCTCGGTGATCATCCAGGTCTTCTGGTTCAAGCGGACCGGAAGGCGCGTGTTCCGCATGGCGCCGATCCACCACCACTTCGAACAGAAGGGGTGGAAGGAATCGACGGTCGTGATCCGCTTCTGGATCATCTCGATCGTGCTTGCCGTAATCGGCCTGTCCACGCTGAAGCTGCGATAAGGGGACAGGCGTGATCGTCTCCCCCGCCTTTGCCGGTAAACGATACGCGGTCCTCGGGCTTGCCCGCTCGGGGATGACCGCTGTCGAGACCTTGCTGGCCAGCGGGGCGCACGTCATGGCCTGGGACAACCGCGACGAGCCCCGACAGGCCCTGGCTGGCCGCGTCGAACTGGCCGACCCGGTGACGGCGGACATTTCCGGCTACGACGGCGTGGTCGTCTCGCCCGGAATCCCGCTGAACCGCCATCCCATCGCTTCTGCCGCGCAGCGCGCCGGAGTGCCGGTGATCGGCGACATCGAGCTTTTCGCGCTGGCGCGGCCCAGCTTGCCTGCCCATCGCGTGGTCGGCATAACCGGCACCAACGGCAAGTCGACGACCACTTCGCTGGTTCATCACCTGCTCGAAAAGGCCGGCGTGCCCGCGCGCATGGGCGGCAATATCGGCGTGCCCATTCTCGGTACCGATCCGCTTCCTGAAGGGGGCGTCTATGTGCTGGAGCTTTCGAGTTACCAGATCGATCTGACGCGCAGCCTTGACTGCGACGTGGCCGCGCTGCTCAACATCACGCCCGACCACCTCGATCGCTATGACGGCTTTGCGGCCTATGCGGCGTCCAAGGCCAGGCTCTTCACGATGCAGGGGGCCGAGCATGACGCGGTCTTCGGCAGCGGCGATGCGGAAACCGCCGCAATCGCCAGCACCGAGGCGAACAGGCGCGGTCTCGATCATGTCCGCATCGTCGATGGCGCCAGGCTCACGACGCTGCAGAAGAAGTGGCCCTCGCTGCAGGGGCCGCACAACCTGCAGAATGCGGCCGTCGCCGTGGCCATCGTCGA
>Ga0098035_1000982_pt1 | contig 14026 bp, 10 predicted proteins | sample 3_EtaG_FD_75046 | JGI IMG/M metagenome (GOLD analysis project Ga0098035, IMG submission 75046) | Marine viral communities from the Subarctic Pacific Ocean - 3_ETSP_OMZ_AT15126 metaG | ecosystem: Environmental > Aquatic > Marine > Oceanic | place: Pacific Ocean | collected 2015-01-07
CACAGGCTTCAAGATGACTGAGGACCAGATCAAGCATGATGCTTTCGATGTGGCCAAGAAGAACGCTGAAGCTATGGGCCGTGCTCTGAATCGTCGCAAGGAGAAGTACATCTTCGATGAGATGATGAAGACGAACAACGTTCCCTTTGACAACCTGGACACACTGAAGAGGTCTACTAGAGGACGTAACTACGCCGGCCAGCTGAATGGCACTATCACAACAGACGACATAGCAGTAGTGCAAGAGGAGATGCTGAAGCAGGGCTATCTCCCAGACACCATCATAGTTCACCCGCGGGCATGGATTATGTTCTTGGAGAAGCGGCTATCTAGGGCTCTTGGCTTAGATGGAGGAGCAGCATGGTCAGCAGCCGAGTCTGGTGATCCTATGAGGACTAATGCCTCTAGGGTAGCTGGTGTAGCTCCAGGGTTCCCATCATCTTGGAACATAGTGATAACAACTGCTGTAGACTATGTCCCTGCTGTTGGGACTATCCACCAGCATAAGTACCAGCGGTCCCAGATCAACGGCGTCACAGATGTCATCTTCTGTGACTCTAAGGCTGCAGGCCTGCTGATTGATACTTCTAACGGTGTGCAGGTAAACTCCTACAAGGACTTCAACAGGGACATCACTAAGTTCACAGCACATGAGCACTACGGTCTGTCTATCAACCCAGACGCGGTAGCTGTTATGAAGAGTGTAACCTCTCAGACTGCGAATGACATAGCTGGTAATGCTCTAGGTCTCATCACACCACTGGCTGCTGAGCCGATCACTGGAGACTACAGAGCTACCGGTATCTACACTGGCAACTGGTAAGATGAATGACCGTACCCGCAATATCAAGCTCGGACCCTAGCAATGGCGAGTCGGATGTCTATATCAACAAGAATCCGACCGTTACATTCACAGCTGCGCTTGAAGCGAACACGGTTACAGAAGACACAGTAAAGCTATTCGATAGGACGACCAACAGTCAGGTCCCTATCACTGTCAACTACGACAGTTCATTCAAGAAGATTACCCTCACTACCGATGGTATGCTGAGGGAGAATACTTCGTATCGTATCATCTTCGTAGGTGACGACCTCAAGGTTACGATAGTGTTGTCTGGTGATGGAGCAGGCGACGACCTAGCTACCTCCCTGATCACAGAGTTCTCCACAGGAGATGACATCTATGACTCCGACATCACACTGGTCAAGGAGACAGATGCCAAGACACTCGAGGGAGATCTTTTTGTTCCCTCCAACGTTAAGATCCTGGGCACTGACTTCACTGTGAGTGGTGTCAAGCCTCTGAATCACGTAGCTGACCTAGCTGTTGATCTCACAGGAGATCGGACTGTCAGGTTCCATTTTACTAAGAGACTTGACCCCTCAGGTACACCTGGGAGCTGGGTGGACATAGAGACTTATCCCATCCTAGCCTCAGGCTATCTAGGACAGTCTGGAGTCATCCAGACCTCAGCTACAGGTACAGGGTTCACACTGCCCACAGGTACTGTCACTATTGATGGTAGAACACTAGTTGTGACCTTCAACAGGGACTTCCCCAACAACGCTGGGGTAACTATCAAGCTGAAGAGCAACATCGAGGATTCTGGTGGTCTAGACTATGGTGGAGGGATGGAATACTCCTTTACTACCAAGCTGTATCCTAATCCATTCCCTACTCGCTCTGTCAAGAGAGAGATACGTGCGGTCGATGGGGACAAGGTCTACGATGACTATGTCAGCTCTATGATACACAAGAACACTATGTTCCTGTGGGAGAAGATGGGTAGGACTCTGACCCTAAACGATATTCCCTACGCTGGATGGCGCTGGATCTTCTTCTCTACTATCCTCGACATCATTGAGGATCAGGACTATGAGAAATTCCTGACGGCTGGTACTCGTAAGCAGTTGGGGGATCTAAACGTATCTGTCGACTCTCTGATAGGTAGGCTGGCACTGAAAATTGCTTCTGCGCAAAAGAATAGGAAGACCGCGATTGACACCCTCTACGCTGGGTGGCAGGTACAGTCTGTCGTCCGTTCTGACGGAGAACTTGGAGAGATAGACTACAGCAGGCTGTGGTACGACGTGCAGGGTAGGTTCACGGCAACCTTTGCTAAGTACGACCAGCCCAACATCCCAGCATCTAACACAAGCAAGAGCAGGCACTCTAAGACAAACAATCCATGGTGGTAACTAACAAATGGCAGACCTAGTATACGACGAATACATTGAAGCATCAATGGCTGGTCAGATCAACCTGACCGGTACGACTATTCACGCTATCCTGCTGTCGGGGTCGTATAATCCTCTGTCAGGCAGTTCAGTAGCGCAACAGAATCACGATAGCTATCGAGACATCATTCGGTTCGAGATCAACGGTACCAACTACCCCTCTGGTGGACAGAGGCTAACTGGTACGTTCGCATTCGAAGGCTCCTCACCTACACGCACAGGAGTGTTCGACTGTCCAAACATCAACTTCCCCAACAGTACTATCACCAATGCCTCAGGTGTAGCTCTGTACCATTCAGGAGGCATACTAACTACAGCTCGTCGCCTCATCTGTTGGCTAGACTTCGGAGCTGACAAGAGTAGTAGTAACGGTGACTTTACTATCCAGTGGAGCAGTAGCCCACTAGGCATCCTGCGAGTAAGGCAAGGGTAATCCCTCAGCTTTCCTAATCTGAAGAGGTCTATGAGGCTACGGCCCATAGGCCTCCTTTCATATCATGGTAACTCTCACATTCAAGGTAGTCATGAGCGACCCTGATCATCCTGATCAGTTGGTCTGTTCGGGGGCAGAGTCAATAGCAGAAACAACCAGTAGTCGAGAGTTGTCGTCGTTTCTAGACTCTGATGATGGCGAAAGATTCGTAAGCATACAAGGCTTTGGGGTTGGGGATGCTGGTATCTTCTGGGAGTGCCCCTCAGGGGAACCAGGACATACTAACTGGCTTTCTGGAACTTGGCAGGTTCAGATCCATATTACGTCTACTAACAGTAACCTTACTTGGTCTCATGTCGCAGTCTGTCGGGTAGACTCTTCTGGAAATAGCCAAGAGACTATAGCTAACGAATCTGTAGGGCATAGTCTAAGCTCTGCTGGAATTCTAGAGCATACCTTCGCTGGTATTAGTACTACAGCACAGGTCACAGACAGGATCTACATAGTCCTTCGGTTCACCAACACAGATGCTGGTGAGCAGTCCTTTGGGTATGTACCTGACCAGCCCGTAAGCTCCCCACTAGTGGAACCAGTGAATACTACTGGTTCTCCAGACCATGCTAGTATGTCTAACTATACTGTGTCTGTCCCTCCAGAGGATGTGCACGGTGATGCTTTAGTCAATGTTGGGGTAGTGTCCCTACTAATAGGCCCTCAGGCAGCTACCTCCCACATAAGCATCACTGCTAGTCCTGCTGCAGCAGCTATGCTGTGTGGTACTAGGCCAGTCGTAGTAACTACTGACTCCATCTTCTCAGTGGGAGTTGTTGGTATCAAGCTAGGCACACAGTCTGTATCAGTAGTTGGCGGGGCTACAGTAGGGGTAGGGTCTATAGGTGTTAAGCTAGGGCTACAGCCTGTGTCTATAGTGGGCGTTGCTGTTGTGTCAGTAGGTGCGGCCGCTCTCAAGATGGGTCTATCACCTGTTGCCTCCATCACTGCTAGTTCTATCTTCTCTGTAGGTGCGGTTGGTTCTCTAATAGGACCACAGACTCCTTTAGTGGTAGGCGGTGCCGCAGTAGGAGTAGGTGTAGTAAAGGCGAAGATCTCTCCTGTTGCTCCAACAGTGCAGTTTGGTGCGACAGCTTCTCTTACCCCTGCAGGCGTGATGTACCGCACAGCGTCAGTAACTGTTAAGCTAGTCAACTTTGTTACGGTTGGTGTTGCAGGAGTCAAGACGGGAACAGGCACACCCATAGTCAAGACGGATGCTATTTTTGCAGTCGGTGCTATAGCAGCTATCGTCTGTCCAATACAGCCTACACCTAAGATAGGCATCTCGGTTGTGGTGTCTCCAGTCAAGACAAAGATCTCACCACACACTGTGACTGTGACCACAGGGACTACAGCCAGCCCTGGTGTGATCCGGCACTCAATACTAACAGTCACACCTACTGTCCTGTTTGGCTCTAAGGTAGCTGTCAACTCTATATCAGTTCTGGTAGGTCCTCAGGCTTCATCAGTCCTATTGGCACTACCTATTATTAGAGCAGTGCCTACCCCGGTCATAGATTTTGATCGTCACGCCCGCAAAAAGTATGTAGTTGGAGTCGATATCAAGACTACACTAGATACCCTAGATGGCAGAAAAGGTACCATCGTAGGGGTGGATATGATGAAGGCAGTAGATGCTCTCAGTAGAAAAACTGATGGTATCTACCCGAAACTTCGGGAGTCTTTTGATGATATCGGAAGGACTAATCAGGGTATAGGATCGAACATGAGTCGCATCCTTGATAGCCTTGAGGGTAGGGCGGGATCAATCCTAGGCGTTGACCTAGGTAAGGCAATAGTGGACCTGACCGCAGGAAACCATATAGACTTCAAATTTGACAAGGAGCTACTCAACTTGGCAGGCATCGGTTTTCAATGGATGGGTTTACGCAAGGTAAACTACGATAAAAAGTGCGTCTGTGATGGAGCAGGCTGTAAGCGGTGCATGAACATTGGGTTCTCCTTCACGGATATCCTAGTGAAGGGGTATATGTGGACTACCACTCCTGGCACTGAGTTCTACACTCAGGCTGGCAGGCTAGCCACAGAGGTCCGTAACGTCGTCCTACGCCACGATGCTAGGGTCGACAAGTATGACTACATCCTAGCCCTAGACCTTGACAAGGACACAGGGGAGCCCAGGATGCCTCTCAGGATCCGTCGTGTGTTCATCATACAGAACGTGTCCCAGGCCCTAGGCAAGAACGGTAAGAGAGAGTTCTGGAGCTGCAAGGCTGAAGAGAGAGTCCTCACTGACGGTAGAAGAGCTAACAGCAAACCTGACTTATGAGTTTAAACAGCAGTTATCGTTTTAATGATAAGTACTTGCAACTATATGATCCAGTTGCCAAGTCGCTAGAGATCCGCAGAAAAAATCAGTCTGAGGGTAACCTGTCCCTGGCACAGTCCATGGACCTCATATCTGATCTTCTGAGGATCTACCAGAACTACTACGTTCCTAATACGTATGAGCCCAATGTCCTTCTGTTTAGGCACATGTTTCGTGAACCTAAGGAAGGAGATCGTATCCTCAACGTATCTACCGAGGAAACATATACGGTAGATCAGGTAATCAGAAATCCTCAGACTAACAAGTGGGAAGGCATTGTCAAAATAAATTCGACAAAGCCACCTGACTTGATAGGCCGAGACCTGTTAGAATTTAAACAGGACCACAACTACGTGGACTTTGATCATGCTTATAGACTCGCTACCCCGAACGAAGTAAGCACAAATAGTAGTGGAGATGGCTTGTCGCCACCTCCCATGCGGCCAATTGTGTCGTGGTTCCTGGCACGCCAAGAACCTGGGGCGCGTAGCGGAAAGGCCTTTGGTCCCACCCGGGAGATAAAGCCGACCATCCGAGAGACGCTCAAGGACCCTCTGGTATCAGGATACACGGTCACAGTTTATGGCCAATACTTTGACAACATTGTTCAGTTTGATGCTCTGTATATCGACAACAAGTCTGCGGAGGCTTTAGTTGAATGGTTTAGTCAATTTCTGTACTCACACCGTGGAGTTCTAAGACGCTGTGGTGTGGCCAATCTTCACTTTGAGAGGCGTCTGGAGGATGCTACCGATCAACGGTGGCGACAGCCTATCTGGAAGAGGTCATTACAATGGTACTTTAGAACCGAGCAGCTGACTGCGATCTATGAACGGGACTTAATGCGTATTGAGACATCGCTGATAGTCTCCTCTGGTTTCCCATACAGGAAAAACCCAAGATACATCGCTGGTCAGTTAACGTCTGGAGATCTAAACCCATCCGGATATCGTAGATTGTTTTACGACCAATCTGGAACCTATCTCTTCGGAGATACTGAACTACAAGACTTATCATAACGGAGTAATCTAAAATGGCTAACAGTGATTTTCTTCCTGGCATCAATACAATTCTAAATGATGCTGGGCTAAAGATTGGTTCGCCACCTACAGGACCTAAGGTCACGCTACTTGGAATCACCTCTAACACAGGTGTTCCCAAGAACACGCCAATGACCATAGCGAATGTAGAGAAGGCGATCAATTCTTTGTACTTTAGTGGCCAGCCCGGCACTGTTAACGCGTATCCAGGTGAGCTATCACTTGCGGTCGAGGAAGCGGTATCTGCCGGTGCTCAGCATATTGAAGTATGTGTAATTGGACACTATTCTGGCAATTTACTGTCAGGATACATTAACCCATCGGGTAACCATTCAGGTCGGGCTTCCGATCTGAGTGGTGGGTATGACGTATTAATGACCCGAGACCTGGATGTAGTTATGCCTGTTGGCTGCTATATCGATGACCGTTCTGCTACTGGACACAAGAACTTCGGTTCCCAGCTAGCAGATTTCTGCTTCCAGGCTACTACTGATCAGAACTCATGCCTAGGTGTGATCCCAGTTCAGCCACCCATTATGTGGGCGATGAACCAACGCAGTGGTGCATTCAGTGGTACATCTGTGCTTACTGAAGTGAAGACTCTAGATGGCGGCGGATCCCTGTCAGCTGGAACTACTAACGCAAACATGTGGAAGAGCATCAGGTTCGCAGATCCTTCAACGGATCTGGTTAACATGTGGTTCAGGTACCACACGGGTAATAAGGGTGAGCTATCTGCCGTTGGTGTGGGCACTAGCCAGGCTGTGGTGTACCCAACTGAGTATTTCGACAAAATATCAGGCAGTTACAACACCGCAGGCGGTAAGTTCTCTGCGGCTGCTACTTCTATTGAAGTGGCATCGAGCTACTTCACTAGTTGGCAGGTAGTTGATAGAGATGGTACCCTGGCAACTGATGCTAAGGGCAATAAGATTGATGGCGGCATGTATGTTTCATGTCCTCAGATGATGGTCAAGACTTCTAGCACTCAGGTGGGTACCTTGACCAAGAAGCTGGGAGGCGCTATTAGTAATTCTTCCTATGTCACTGACGGTGCAGCATCGTATGCTGGTCTGATCAACAGTCTAGCGCCACACTCGGCAACGACCAACAAGTTCGTGGGTGGGCTCTTCCCACACAAGGATTTGTCTAGGGTTCAGGCCAACGCTATTACTGGTATGCGTAATGTAACCATGTACCGCAGGTCTAAGGGCTACGTCGTTACCAAGGACGTAACGTCTGCTCACAATGTCAACAAGTACACACGATCTGACTACGTGCTACTAACTACCCTCAGGATTACTGAGGCGGCTGTCGACGGCATACGAGCTATCGCTGAGAATTATCTCGGTGAGGCTAACAATGCTGCGCGAATCAATGCCCTTGATAATGAAATCAATGGCTTCCTTCTTGGGATGAAGGGATCTGCTCTGAATGGATTTGACTTCGTCATCTCCTCAACGCCTGAAGAGCGCGTGCTCGGAGTACTTAACATCGATCTGACTATTGTTCCAGCCTTCGAGATCACAGACATTAACCTGACTGTATCTCTGGCTAAGGAAATTTAAGGAGACTAACCTATGAGTAATTTTGGCGTTCCATTCGCTGAGAACCAAAACAGCGCCTCGACGTTCCAGAAGACGTACAACTCGTTTTCTGGTGCGGATATGCATCTCACCTTCGGTGGGACAATTATCGGTGAGGCTCAAGGGCTCTCGTATACAATCCAGAGAGAGAAGGCTCCTATCTACACCATGGGCTCATCTGACCCTCGCTCCTTCTCAAGAGGCAAGCGTGGTATTGCTGGCTCACTAGTATTCCAAGTACTAGATCGATCACCGCTGCTAGAATCGTTCCGTGACGTTCCCTACATCGCTAACAAGTATGACATCCAGCAAGGATTCACTATTAGTGATGTGGAGATCCCAACGATCGAACTAACTACGGGATTTATTGGCACGACTGACGGTTCAGCCAGACCATCCATTTCCAAGATTACCTTGGATAAGGTGCTGGCTCGCCCGATGTATGTAGATCAGGTTATGCCTTTCGATGTTGTTGTAACTGCTGCTAACGAGTATGGATCCTTCGCTAAGATGGTTATCCATGGCGTAGAGATCCTGAACTCAGGAAGCGGTATGTCTATCGATGATATCAGCCTGGATGAGGCCTGTACATTCGTAGCCACTAGGGTAACACCGTGGCAGAACCAGGGCTTCATAAGAGTTGGCCGTGGCGGTCAGGTAACTGACATCGTATAATAAGCAAGGGGGGTGGGACTTAGTCCTGCCCCCAACACATTCCTATGGGTAGACACGGCGTACAAGACAAAATAAATAATGTTAAGTACCAGGAAGCTGTCGCTGAGAATCAGTTTGGTGGTAGTATCAAGAGTATATCCTACTCTGGTCCCGATATCTCAGTAGTTGCGTATATACCTCTAACTACAGATCCTACTGAAGGATCTACTGCCCTATCTCCCCATCCCAAGCGCTTCATGCTCTTGGGTACCTTACAAACTATATCGATCTCATCTACGAGATCAGTGAATCCCGTAAGAGTCTTAGGACAGACTAACCCAATACAGTACACGAGAGGAGCTCGAACATTTGCTGGTACCCTCGTATTCGCAGCGTTGAACAGAGATCCATTTGCTGATATTTATAGACCTGCCCTCGTGGAGAGTGTCGCTGATTCTTCTACTAGTCTGTTTATTGATCAATTACCTCCATTCAATATTCACCTCACGATGGCCAATGAGGTTGGAGATGTTTCTACCCAAGTACTCTACGGTGTCACACTAGTAAACTATGGCACTACATACAGTATAGATGATGTCTATACAGAGGTTACGTACACGTATGTAGCCCTGGATGCCACACCCCTACTTCCAAGGAATGTACACATGGGTGTTAGCTCTGATCATCCAGGCGCGACTCCAAGGGATCTACTGGACGAGCACTATCCGTATATCACAGAGAGCAAGAAGCTGTACACAGTTAGGAGGGGCAGAGTAGATTCTCTTCTCCACGCTAAGGGCTTTGATGATATGGTCTTCTGGGCTAATGAAGTTGACCTAGAGCATGAGGCCCGTAGGCGTATACCTCCTAGTCGTTGGTCACTGTTCCGTTACTACTAATGTCCCTTATCTTCCCAACCGCTAAGAATGTCACGGTAGCATTGGATGGCTACCGGCTTGACCTTATATTTAGGATGGATTGGAAAGAGGAAGCTCCTAGGATACCCCGGTACGGGTACAATGACTATGAGTACTCCATGACTATACCTGGCAGGAAAATTGTCCAGGGCTTTATAGTCATGAACTTCATCACGCCTAACTATCTAGGAGTGATTCTAGAGAATAAGGCAAGAAAGACAGCCGACTCGGCCCAGACTAAGACGAATGAGCTAGTCCAGGCCCTACCGCCTAATGACATAGGCAGTCGTAAGGCTAGGGCTCAGACTCTGGCTGACATACTGTTTCCTCCTAACCAGGATCTGATAGACCTTAGGGAGTCACAGCAGGCCGGGTTCAGCTCGCAGGGTCACCGACTGCAGGGCCCTAACCCTGTGGTACCCGCCAGTACTGTCGCTGTAAAAGAGCAGATGATCAAGCAGTTCGTTGAGGCGGAACGTACTATTAATATACCCTCGATGAACAGTCCTCTGGACTTTCACAACGGTCGCTTCACTATGGACGTATACTACCACGATGTAGCTGACGTCCCTTGGTTTACACGGTTCTACAATGTCGAGTTCACTAACGTGTCTCAGAGTTACTCAGCAGCTGGTGCAGACGGATCAGCCGAACCAATCTACGAGACTTATGAGTTTATCTCAAGCAGACGCCATGGCGTCATGGCCGATAGGCCTACTTCATCGAAAGACGTAATAGAAATATAATGGTAACACAAGCACCAGTAAAGGATGCTGCTCTTCAAGCTGCCATCGACCAAGCAAAGCAGAATGGCTGCAGAGTGGTACGATCTACAGTAGAGGGTCAGTCGTATGTATATCGTAGCCTCAACAGGGCAGAGTGGAAGAAGCTACAGAAGCTAGCTTTCGCTGCATCAGAAGAGGTTGATGGAAGCATTAGCGCAACGAAGGCTATGCAGTACCGAGAGGATAGCGAGGATGAACTTGTCAAGCTTGCTATCATGTCTCCTAGTACAGATAACCTGCAGGGCTGGCCCGCAGGTAATGTTCCTCGGCTAGTTGAGTTGATCACCAAGCTGTCAGGTTTTGATGAGGTTGAGATTGTAACCGAAGAGCTATAAGCTATGCCTAGCTTCAAGCTAGAGAAAGATCTGCTCATGTTGCGACAACAGCATGAGCAGTTATTCTATGTGAAAGTCACTCTGGAAAGTGACATTTTCGAGTTTATCTACCGGCCCCTTACACTGGCTGAGACCAAGGCAGTGAGTAAGATTGGGCCAGCCATTCCTCCCTACTTAGTCAACGAGGAGATCTGCAAATGGTGTATACTGGCTGGGGATCCCATAGAGCCCGGGGCTTTGTTCACCACAGCAATAGCTTCCCTGGCTGACCATCTATCTGACAATATTCTCAGTCACTCAGGCTTCAATGACCCTGAGAACTTTGTCCGTCTGCTAGATGAGAAGAGGACTACTTTGGATACCCTGGAGGGAGGTATCGAGGCATTTATCTGTACCGCATTCCATGGGCTCACACCTCTGGATGTTCAGAACATGACACTCCACCAACAGGTGGATAGACTAGCTAAGGCTGAGCGTATGATTGGCAACCAGCTTCCAGTTGGTATGACCGCCCAGTCTGAGAAGGGCAAGGCTAGGAAACGTCAGAGTGCCGAGGCTGCATGGCTCACCTCCAAGGAAGCAGCGGACAAGATCGACGTCAATAAGGAAGCGTTACAACAGAGAGAGTTTGTTACTGGGGGTGACTTACTAGACATGAACGACGATGGCTGAACCATTTGACGACTCAATCCAGAAGTACCAAAGGGTAGGGCTAGACGAAGCTGAGACGCACAGCAATGTGCTCGGCTCGTTTGCTGCTGGTCTAGGTGTTATTGGTATCGGCATGGCTATCTTCAGAGGTGGTCGTGGCGGCAATATCGTAGCCGACCTCCTCCACTTCGCTAACTACGGCAAGATCACAGGACACGCAGGTGCAAAAATGCGTGCCATGGCCAACAAGATAGAGCGTGGTGCAGGTACGCGCTCTGCTCATGATGGTAGAATAGGTATCATGGGTGACCTCCGAATGGAGACACCTGACCTCATCAGGTATCTACACCAGCATGAGGAGATGCTGACAGCAGCTCCACCAGAGGCGAGGAAAATCCTGAACGCAGAGCTACGGAATTTCATTGAAGACCGCTTCAAGGGCTACAACGTTACCTCTCTCTGGGACCACAACCTCACGAGGCACACAGTATCAGAGGTCCTGGGTGACAGTGAGACATGGTTCAAGCGCATTGGTCGTCAGAACTGGAACGTTCTGAAGAGGGGTTACGACGAGGGCATAGTCAGTGGCAGCAAGGCTCTTGACAACCGCATCTTCAAGGATAACACAGGTGCACTGAGAGATGCTAGATTCTTGATGGGTAGAACCATCAGGGATATGTCCACAATCTTTGACTTCTTTGGAATAGGCAAGACAGCCAAGGCTCTAATCGGTCCGGATATCCAGTCAGCTATTCTCCCACCCACTAGCAAGCTGGACAAGCTTGGCAAATTAGTTACTGACCCCTTCGATAGGTATTTCATCGGTGGGAACGTCTTCAACCTCCAGAGGAATCTGCAGGGGAAATTCCATCTCCAGCGTCTGGAGAAGGGAATCAAGCTCAGGGAGGCAGGAGACCCCCTACAAGAGGCCACAGCGCTCGCTAGAGGCGCTGCCAGGATTGATGACCCAACGCCCAACACGGCCTACAACAGGGCTCAGGCGAAGCTAGGGGTAGGCACAGCCTATGCTACACGTCGTCCTCTGTTCGCACGTCTATTCATAGATCCGATAAAGAGGATCAAGGCCATAGAAGATCCTACACAGGGTCTAGTCTACAAGAGGAGGCATAGGTACAAGGGCGCTTCCCCAATGCTGGAGCAGACTGGTCTAGGTGCCCAGTACCCAGAGATGTTCGCAGGGCCTAAGGCTATCCAGGATATCGTCGGCGGTGGTCGTGAGGTCAACTTCAAAGAGCTTAATTGGCGAGAGCGGATCAGGGTCATCATGGGGGTTAGTTCAGAGCATGAGGTTCTGAAGAGGGCAGCCTTTGATCAGAAGCTTAGGCTGGAGCAAGTCCTTACCGACGCGGACAAGGTAGTCCCTCGTCCTGTTGGTGGTAGGCGTGCCTTTGAGAGAGCAGTCCCATTAGAGGGAGCAGACTCTAGATTCTTTGAGAAGACACTGACTGGTGTAGGAGATATCTCTCCTCGTGCTAGGTCCAGGTACTATACGGCCGATGCAGGAGTCAAGGCCGGTGTCAGGGACTTCAGCAATTACCTCTTCACTAGGATCGGGCCTCTAGCCTCTGAGTCACTGTTCGGTATCAGCTTCAAGCCCAGTAGTAAACCCTGGGTAAATGCTGCTCGACTGGGAACCATCCCTCTGATCATGGTAGCAGGTAAGGAAGCTTTACTGTACGCTGACTACGAGGTAGAGAAGGTCACAGGTTTCTCACCTATCAAGGGAGCGGCCAGTCTCTACGCTGGACTCCGTGTAGCCCAGCAGAAGACTAGGGAGATGACTGGTATCCAGCAGATGGCAGCAGCCTCAGAGGAGGCCTACCCTGGATCAGTAGAGAGCCCTGGCTTCTCTTTCATGAGGTCTGTGTTACTGCCCGGACTAGGCTTCATGCTAGGCCTCAAGAAGGGAGGACTCAAGGGAGCTATGGTTGCTGGCGGTGTTACCTTCGGTGCTATAGGTGGACCAGCCCCGTCCCAGACATCTAAGGAGCTACAGGAAGAGTACAGCGGCCTACGCAAGGTACCTGTCCGTAGAGGTGCCACGTGGTTGTTCGGTTACCAGCCATTCCCTGGTGGTGAGGCATCTTACTATGACCACAGCTGGTATCACAAGTTACAGACTGATGCGCGCACCAAGTCTATCTATGGTTCCAGAGATTCGTACTATGCCAAGCATGCCAATGTGTTCGGTATACCGTTCCCTACTTTTGAGAGTGGTCTAGGCCTTCGTCAGATAATGGACCCGTATGCTCTAGAGAAGAAACACTTCTATGATAGACCATACGCTGAGACTGCTGGTAGATTCGATGAGTTCCCAATCATAGGTAAAGCCCTCTCCGCAGTAGATGAACTGATCCCATTCATTGGTAAGCAGAGGAAGCAGATGCACGTTGGAGAACTAATGGGCGTGCCTGCAATTAGTGGTTCTCTCAAGGATCGTAGTGTACCATACACTGCTTCTCAGAGACTAGGCATCGAGGATCTACCAGCATCAGCCATAGCTTATAAGAAGGTGTCTGATCCTCTGGTTAGGCTACAGCATCTAGCTGCCGTAGCTACTGAGCCCCTGGGTGTATACAAGTTCGCTATGCAGTTCTTTGGTGTCAACCTAGACGCTGGGGATGAGGCACAGGCGGCAGACTCTGCAGCTGTAGGCAGTATGTCTAGAGAGTTCTATAGCCTAGGTCTGGGTGGTATGTTTGGACAGACAGAGTTCGCCCGTCGTTTTATGCTATCAGACTTTGGGCTGGCTACTAGACAGCGTCAGCTGTTCAACCCACTGCGTAACGCAATGCCTACGTGGCTCCCAGGGTTCGGCACACAGAGTAAGTCCGACGAGGACTACTTCATTGATTTCCTACACGGTGACCCATACGCCAAGATTGAGGCTGGTGAGACTCGATTACCTGGAGAGGGATATGAGGCCGTCAATCCGCTACACTCTAATACCAAGGGTGTCTACGATGAGGTTGACCGTTTCCTA
>Ga0098035_1000985_pt1 | contig 14016 bp, 19 predicted proteins | sample 3_EtaG_FD_75046 | JGI IMG/M metagenome (GOLD analysis project Ga0098035, IMG submission 75046) | Marine viral communities from the Subarctic Pacific Ocean - 3_ETSP_OMZ_AT15126 metaG | ecosystem: Environmental > Aquatic > Marine > Oceanic | place: Pacific Ocean | collected 2015-01-07
GGTATCAACTACCCACCAACCCTTAACATTTTTATAGATAATAACAATTGCGTCATCAAACAAATTAGTAAAATTTTTGCTAGCTCTTACGCCTATAATATTAAGATTATAAGATTTAGAACTAAAAAATGCATGACCTTTTTTCTTGAGGGCTTTCTCATACATATTTTTAATAATTTCTGCCTGAACGCCTTCAATTCTTGCCATTTCTTTACACAACCTCGTCAGCAATGCCCAAATCTACCGCTTCCTGGGCACTGAGGTATACGTTAACCTTCTTCTTAAGTAGGTTTGAAAGATACTTTTTAGACATTGCTGTCTCTTCTACTAGCCTTGCGATATACTGTTCTTGAATCCAACGAATCTCATCCATTTCATTTTCTAGATTGTGGATAGCGCCACTTGAGCCGCCAATTACAGCATGAATCATTACACGACAGTTGGCACCAATTCTTCTTTTTCCTTTAGTCCCTGCGGCCATAAGTAAAACACCAGCAGACATTACCTTTCCCAAGCCATAAGTGTGGACTTCACATCCATCTGATTTTATTTTACGCATTAAATCATATATGCCAAACATATCAGAAGCTGAACCACCGTGAGTCGAAACAATAATTTCAAATGGTTCGTGGGTTATTGTTGTTTCTTCACACTCGGGATCTTCTGGATCTAGGGATACTTCTTTGGTCCCACTCTTAAATAAGGAAAGCATACCATACATAAGTTCCGAAGCCTTCTCTTCATCTAAGTCACCAACGAGACCGACTACTCTAATTTTAGATTCACTGTCTGAAGATGAACCACCCGTTGGAACAATAATATAGTTTGTTTTAGTTTGTTCTTGTTCTTCCGCACTCCCTGAATGAGCAGCTTCTTCTTCAGCTTCTTTCTCTTTAGTATCCTGAAGGTGGCCACTATCAATAATAAATGCCATAACAAAAACTCCTTTAACTAGTAGGGTGAAATTATTTTTAATTCATCATCCACGAAAGAAAGATCATAGAATTCATTCATATATCCGATAATACACTCTAGATAATAATCTATGGTGTGTTCCGAAAGCACTTTTCTTTCTATTTTTTTTTGTAAAGAACTTAGGATTGAATTAACTAAAAACAATTTTGGAGCATAAACAATATTATTTATGCGAAGGCAAGATTTTGGATGCTGTATACAGTATCTGAGGACTTCTTGAACATCAGCCCTTGTCATTCTCACCAACCATCTCTTCCAATACTTCAGACACCATTTTTTTGATGTCATCCATGTTGGGCGGTTTGACAAGAAGAACTGATTTATTTTCTTTTTGCTGTTCTTTAATCAGTTCTTTTAAATATTTAATATCTATTTTCATTTTATTCTTTAAATTAACCAAAAAAGGGGGCAGTACCCCCTTAGCATTTTAGGAGCTTTGCTTTCTATTTTTTACTTTCTTTTACGAGACGTAAAGCGACTCGGCGTGCAACTTCTGATACCACACTTTCATAATCAAACTCTTCTGATTCTTCCACAGGCTCTTCTTCCTCTGATTCTTCAACACCATCTTCAGCAGCTTCAGCCATCTCAGTGGGCTCTGGTTCCATGTCCATTTCAGGCTCTGGTTCCATGTCCATAGCTGGCTCTGGTTCCATGTCCATTTCAGGCTCTGGTTCCATGTCCATAGCTGGCTCGGCTCCACCTTCGACATCAACAGAAACACCAGTTTCTTGTTCAATGGCATCAGCAACAGCAACGACGATTCGTTGAACCATCTCCTCATCTACGTCAGGCTCTGGTTCCATGTCCATAGCTGGCTCTTCACCCATGTCCATAGCTGGCTCTTCACCCATGTCGTCCATACCTACCTCTGCCTCTTCTTCATCAGCAAATGCATCATCTTCTTCGACGGTATCAAGAAAATTCTCTGCAAGAGGCTCAATATTGGCGTATTTCATAAACTTTCGAATTGTATTTTCTTCTAAAAGCTTCTTTACTTTTTTACTCATCAATTTATTCTCCTAAAAATTTTGATCAAACCCTAGACAGGTTCATGTATAAATAGTAAAAGAATATTAAAAAAGCAATAATGCATTAAATGTATTCATCTTTTTTAATTTCTAATATCAATTTCTTTAAAGCACGTTGCTGAACATTTCTAACAGTAATATGGCTTATCTTCTCTATCTCAGCAATTTGTCTTAAAGTCATGGGTCCGTTTTTCGCAATAGCTATGAATATGCAATTTTTATTTTCTTTGCTATCAACCCAATATCTACAGCTACTTAGTACACAATCATGATTACACTCCACACACCTTTTAACACATTTTTTCATGAAAGACGAACCCCTTTTCTACTCATTGAACTGGTAAAAAGCCTGTTGGGGAGTTGAAAGAGACTCAGAGCATACTCACGGTAGTCGGTTGTAAAAACCACCAAAGCACTTGGAAACGGAGCAGAATTATCAGCTTCACCTTTAAATTTTAAACGTCCTTTTATAAAATATATGTGTGCTGCATTCATACAATATTCATGCCAATATTTTGTATCTGTCCTAGATGGTATCAAACAAACTACTGTGGTATCTGGCTTTTTGCTTTCCTCATAAGCCTTCTTGATCCATTTGCCAATTGCACCACGAGTATATGGAGGGTTAACAAAAACTGTATTCCCGGCCCAGTCTTTAGATAAGCCATCGTCGTCTACTGTATAATACTTCTCGCATTTTGCACTTTCAGCAGTTGCACACGGGTCAAGCGTAAATTTATAAACCTTATTTAACTCATCAAACAAATCCTGGGGTGTCCCCCATTCATCGGACTTAGACGAAAACATCAATTCTCTTGTCTTTGTATCCATCTGTAACCTCCTCCCATTCTGCATCAATAATATTGGATTGTTTTTTATTAGGCATTTTCAGCCCGATACACACCATAGAGATACTAATAAAAAGTAACGTTAACTTGAGAATTGTCATCTTTTTTCTCTTCTTTCTTTTTGTCTTTTTTCTCTTCTTCTTCTATTTGCTTCTTAAGTCTGTCGAGGATTTTCTTTCTCTTCTTCTTCTTGTTGTCTGCATAATAAACTTCAGGTGTAATATGCACTGAGGATCTTTGTGGTGGGTGTAGCATTCCGACTATTTCCACTGTTTCACCCAAATCATCTTCAATGACAGCAAGTCTACTTTCGACTTGTTTAATAAATGAAAAGCCACCAATTATAGCCGTTGTCATTAAACTGGCTATAACTGCCAATATTTTTGTTGATAAATCTTTCATTATTGTTTAATATTCTCCTCGTGGTATTCTTTTACTATTTTAACTGCTGTATCCCAGCAAGTTGGGCAGTAAAGCCTAACGGTTTCTTTTTCCTTATGAACTACCACTTGCCATTCAGAAACCATCCTCTTATTAGTTTTATCAAATTCTGCCTCACATGTCAAGCATTTATCTGAGATCTTGTCAAATAATCCCAAAGCGTCCTTAACTTCTTTTTCCGCTTCTTTCTTTTTTTTTCTTTGAATCCTTCTTTTTGAACTCATTTACCTGTACTCCCTAATGCTCCTTCGCCTCTAGCACTGATTGTAATTGGCTCATGATATAAACTATCATCTCCAACCTCTTGTGCCCTAAAGGAAATCACTGGTACCAAAACCAACTGGGCGATTTTATCGTGCGATTTAACAACCTGTACGGTGTCTCCAATATTATGTAAATCAATAAAAACTTCCCCATTGTATCCAGAATCAATACAATGTGCTCCAACCACCAAGCCCTTTTTAGCTGCCATACTTGAGCGGTTCATAACTTGTATCATGTGGTTGTGCGGAACTCCAAATTTTAGACCGGTTGGCAAAATAGCATTTTCTCCTGGTTTTATTTTTACATCCTGCTCAACCGCTGGGGAATAAAACACATCCAGACCAGCATCACTTGGATTTGCTCTTTGTGGATCCTTTACATTTAACCTAGTTTTAAAATATTCTACAATCATTATTTGTCCTTTTTTATTAATTCATACACTGACAAGCCAAAAAAATAAAATATGGCTCCCCAAAGCATCAATTCTAGGCTATAATAGCCAATTAGTTCTCCTATTGTCAAGCTAGTAACTTAAAATTCCTTCTGATGTTCCTAACACTAAACCCCCATTGGTCGTCATAATCTAATCTTGCCATATATGGGCGGTTGATGTGTAGCGTATCTTCATCTTTAACACCCCAACACTTTATTGATGTTGTTGTGCTTGTTGAATCAATTACCTTCACAATCCAATAATCTTTATTTTTCTTTGTTTTCTTCTTTATAATTTCTCTTGGAATAAACCACGCTACACCTACTTCAGTATCATAATCTCCCAAGGGAGGGATACCGAGTTTATCCAATTGTTGTCTCACGTTATCGGTCATCACCAAGTGTGTTGGGAATACACCAGTTAAATTAACTTTGTATTCAATCATTTCTTCGTCTGTAAAATCACCTTCAGGTGCATAACTCTGTACATTCTTAAGAAATCTTTTTTTGTTTTTTGCCCTATCCACTGCAACTGCTGACCAAAAATGCTTGAGTCCCGTGAAGCGGTCATCAATCAATGGGTTGAGGGCCTCTGAGCGCACGAGAACATCTAAGGCTTTCTTGTTCAGCTTGCTATAAATAATATTCTCATTAAACAAGAAGTCTTCAATATTATTGAATGGGCGGTTGTCCATAATTTGTTTTACGGCTGCTGCACCCAAGCCTTTGATTGAAGAGAAAGGTTGAATTAGTTTCTTCCCGTCATCTCCAACCTCCCAACTGTATGTTGACATATTGATATGCAACGGACTAATTTCATAGCCCATCTTTTTAGCAATATTAATAGCTGCTTCTTTCCTGCTCTCTGGCTCTTTGTCCAAGAAAGCAGCAAGCCATTCGGCTGGATAATAATTTAAAAGCCATGCACACTGATAAGAAAGAATTGAATACGAGACCGCGTGTGATTTATTAAATCCATAGCCTGAGAAAAATTCGAAACTACTCCAAAGCTCATCAGCTTCACGCGGTGTCATACCCTTTTCGATACAACCCGCAGAAAACTTTTTATAAATGCCCTCTTTTACTTCATGCCCTTTGCCTGTACCTTTCTTTGTCAGTAATTTACGCAGCAAGTTACCTTCATCTAGTGATAGTTCCTTACCAAGTAGGTGAGCGAGCAGAGCAATCTGTTCCTGAAAGATAAGAAACCCGTAAGTCTCTTCAGTGACCTCTCTGTGGACATCGTTTAAATATTTAATGTTCTCTGGTGAACGGATGGCATCGACATAATTCTTATCCACTTGTGCCGACAGTGGACCGGGACGAAAAATAGAAGTAATAGCCGAAATATCAATAATAGAATTTGGCTTTACATTCGAGCAGAAGCTTTGAGCACCTGTTTCTGTAAACTGGAAAACCCCGGCCCACTTGCCATCATGAAATATATTTTTATACACTTGTTCATCGTTCAAATTAATCTTATCCGGATGTAAGTAAGTATCATAATAATCTCGGATATCCTCGAACAATACTTCTGAAAATCCGAAATATTTTCTGAGGATTTTTTCGACACATGACTCAATCATACGCAATGTGCTTAAACCCAGAATATCAAACTTAATAAACCCCATTGGTTCAAGATGCCTAACATTCTGACCCTCGGACCATGGTGTTTGCCTAACTCCACCAGAATTAATCAAAGGCATGTGTTTATCTAGGTCTTCTCCGACAAGACACCCGCCAGCATGTCGGGAAGCGGAGCGCACTTGACCGTATAAAGCCTCGACGTGGGTTTTTACGTGTGGATATTTTCTGAGAAACTTTTGTAGCGACTCGCTATATTCCATTACTTCTTCAAAAGTAGGAATATAAACACCAGCAGTAATACCATGAGCTAGCTTGGCTGGACCAGTAGCTTCTTTGATCATCGTCCCTGTTACTACATTCACTTCCACAAAAGGAATGTTATAAAACTTAGAGATATCCTTAATCAATGATTTTAGTTGTAGTGTATTCCAGTTTGAAATGGGAACTACTGTGTTATCTCCCCATTCCTGAATTAGTTTTTCTTTCAGAATCATAGGATCTGATACATCGTAATCAATATCTGGGTAGTCCTTTGCATCGCTTCTAAGAAAGCGGCTGAATAGTAGACCATACTTGATTGGATCAATCTGGGTAATACCCAACACATACGCAACCAATGAACCGGCAGCAGAGCCACGACCTGGACCTGCAATTTGGATCTCTGTGGCTTTGTCGGCAATGGCCTTCATAGTTAAAAAGTATTTTGAGAAACCACGATCACGAATAATTGTTAACTCAGTCTTTAATCTATCGATATATTCCTGCTTCTCGTGAAGCTCAAGATCCTTTAGACCCTGGATACAACTCTCGACCAAAGCCTTATTATCGGTCTTGCCTTTGGGAACTACAAAGTCTGGTAGGCGTACGGTCGAATCAGGATAAAATCTCTCAATCCTATCGTGACCAACTGTATAGGTTTCTTTGATTGATTGTAGAACTAACTCATCATCATACTCTACATCCAAAAGTTCAGAATAGCTTTTGTAGGATTCCCACATCTGCTCGCCGTTTTTGGGATACAACTCGTAACCAATTTCTTCAACTGAAGCAGGTAGCTCAGTATTCATATCGCCACCCTTTCCAAGCCAGCCGAGGCGTTTATATAGAATTCGATCCTTCCAAGCATCAGGATTTGGATAATGTGAATCGGCTGTGGAAATTAATTTAACTCCGTATTCAGCGCAAACCTCAATAACAAATTTATTTAAAAGATGTTGTTCTGGGATGCTGTTCCACTGTAGTTCTCCATACCACCTATCTCCAAAGATATCCAGCATTCGCTCTGTTGTTTCACGCATTGCCTTCATGACTGCATCCGGTCCTGCGTCTCGATTTCTCCACATATCACCAGCGTACACACCACCCAAGCATGCTGAAGAAGCAATAATACCTTCTGAATTCTCTTTAAGCATCTCGTAATCTATTCGAGGAAATCTATAAAAATTCTCACCAGTAAATGAGCTAGAGATGAGCTTAAATAAATTATTCAACCCTTTTTGGTTTTGCGCCAATAAAATTAAATGATTGCGGCGATTAATTGTATCTTTTAAGTTTCTTTGTTCATCTTCAATAACTGTAGCAGATGTTTCTTTTCCAGCCTTTAGTTTATTGGCACGTTTTTTATCTTGTCGAGCTTCTTCGTACTGTTGTTTCCAAGTTTTAATCGATGGAATAAAATAAACCTCACAGCCATAAATTGGCTTAAAGTTTTTACCATCTTTGTTCATCTTCTTGGCATGAAGCACTTGGTAAGCCAAACCATTCATGTTTCCATGATCAGTTAAAGCCAGGGCGTCACTACCATTCTGATAAGCAAAATCCATGTGTTCTTGGGGGTATCCAAGACCATCAAATGGAGAGCCCGCAACTGAATGTGCATGTAATCCGATAAATGGAATAGGTGAAGATTTTATATCCACTACTGGCTCCTATCTTTTTTCTTATGTATACAATTTTTAAAGTAAATCTTTACGAAAGGTAAAGAAGATATTGCAGCAATGAGTGCGGTCCACTCTCCGTGGCAATTAAATATATGTTCCATTACACCCTCGGTTTCAACTGTTTCCTAAAGTGTACTATATCTGTGCTAGAAAGTCAATGAGTATTGGTGGCTAAGATGGTGATGCTTCAGGAGGACGATCTTCTAGGATATAGAAAATTTTATTTTCCTCACTAATTTCATTCATTCGATAATATACAGTAAAATCATGAGAATAGAGCATTAATGATAAAATAATAGACATCAATTGTCTTTACGTGATTTTACTTCAGCAGAATATCCGCTGGTATCGGAGAGCGAAGTTACTTCAAAAATAATTTCTTTTGCTTCCACATCATATTTCACAGAAACTAAATCATTTTTTTCAACATTTGTGATCTCATCTTCTGTGAGCACCAGCACTCCACCATTTTTTTTAACAAGTGCTGTAAGAAATGTGAACAAGTGATCACGATTTTGTAAAATTGAATTGCTTGGATCTTTAGCCATTTTTGTGCCCTTTTTGTAAAATTGGTTTTTTTGTTCTCATAAAAATTTCGCCCATTCTTTTTTTAGCATCACCAAATGTTTTTGGAGAATTTGAAATATACATAACAAAATTTTCTTGGAGTTGTTCGTCTTCTACTTCTGCACCTCCGTCATCTGTCATGCTAAATCTTCGACTGGGGGAATTCTTTCGCAAATAAGTGTAATAAATTTGAGACATATCTGCAACGGAAACATTGCCAAAGGACATTTCAATATTACCTGTTTTATCAATAAAATAAGCTTTACTATCTTCTTCCATGGGAGGCTTAAACAAAAAACTATCTTGATTATATTTGTGTGAAAGCTTTACTCCAAGTTCCTGAAGATCGTCAATGGACTTACCTGGCTTGACAGGAATAACAAAAGATGGTTCTGGATTGGGATTATCTTGAAATGTTTGCTCACCAGTATCTGGGTCTACCACCAATTCTCTAAATCCACCAAAAGTTGGAACATAACCAAAACCTGCTTCTCTAATGTCGTCTTGAAGCCTACGCTCGTTTTGCTTATTTAATTTATCTTGTTCAAGCTGCTCTTCTTCAGTACAGCCTTGGCCCTTTTCTGCTTCACACGATCTTTCAGCAGATATAATAATAAACCCGACATCAAAATATTTTCCTAATACTCTTCCAAGGCCCGCCTCCGTTACTAACTGATAATTTGACATATATAATTCTCCAAGCTTTAATTGGTTGTCTGTGCTAAGACATAGTTCTCCTGTACTAAGTAGTGCTTGAAACCCTGATAAGTAAAAGAAATTAACATATTTCCAGGGATTACAATATTTGTTCGAACACTCTGTTCAGTAAATTGTATACAATCAGTAGCAACTTTTAAAATTTTTACAACTTCATGTTCTTTGACTGGTAAATATTCTTCTGGTAGAGCAACTAAGACCTGAGATTCTTCTGAATCGACCGGCTCCACAAGAAGATGCCTATTCTTAGGGTACATATTATACCCCTTTAATTTTCTTAGAAACAGTCTTGAATACATCAACCAAATCTTCGATATCTTCATTTTTCTTAAGCATGCGATAACATTTAACCGCCATATTAATATCTTCTTTAGACAAGCGACCATTTTCAATGTAGCTAGCTCGAAGACCTTTGCGTTGTTCTTTGAATGGTTCCATCGCTGCCTCAATTGTGGCAAGAGATTTAACATACATTACGAGTGCATCATCTTTTTTTTGTGCTTCGGTTTTTTCTTCAACAGACATAAAGTTTCCTTTGTTAAGATATGTGTTGTGAACAGTATAGCATATATTTTATTAATTTGTCAAGCAAATAGTTACTTAACTTCACAGGCTCCGCCGGTACATGCTAACTCCCCGGATAAATTAGTATTATCTTCGAATTCTACTACTTTTGTGAGGTCTACACTTTTTAAACTTTTAATTAATAAATTATATTCTTCCTCAGTACAGTCCTCGAATGGAGCTTGCTTATAGCTTCCCCCATCATGATTCAGGACAGAAAGACCATTGTAATAATTTCTATTTTCCCACATCCACTCACCCACTTCTTCCCATTCATTGTCCCGAACAGACACAGTGGCAGAGACATTATGTGTGTTTTGTCCCTGTCTGTGACCTGGGTTTACCCATTCATTACTAATTTTTTTGACTCTTTCAAGCATACCAAGTGCTGGTTCATCTCTTAAGATTGCTCCCGTGGGAGCCTTTTGGGGTATACCAATGACAGCAGTATCATGGGGTCTGAAATATTCGTCCTCAACCAACTCTGGATGATTGATCGCCAAATGCATATAAATTGCTTCGTTTTTTCCAACCCTAACACGACGAATATAATAATCATTATGCCACGCATGAATACCAGAACTTGTGCCAACTGTTAAACTAGTTGTGCCAGCGGGCTTAACACAAGTTACTCGGCTTGCCTTTTTAATTCCAATCAACTCAGCAACTCTTACGTTTTCTTCTTTGGCTACGCTAGATGCTGCTTCAAGGTCTAAACCCAAAACTGCACCAGAGGCAATGCCTGTCATACTTACGCCAATCAAAGCTTCTTTTTCTGTATTACGTCTCCACACATCCCTCAAATAATGGAAATCTGTATAGCCAGCTTGAAGTGTTCCAATAAATGAGGCGGCTCTGGTACGTTCTTCCAAATCTTGTTGGTTCTCTACGTTGCTTACGTTCACTTCTGTTAAATTACAGAATTGATATGGACGAAGAGCAATTTCACAACATGGATTAGTACCCCAGTCTTTATCATTCGAAAAATAAAATCCTGGTTCCCCTGCTCCTGATTCTTTTACTCGTTCCCAAAGATTCATAAAATATTTTTTTGTAATTCGATGGCGCATTAAAACTACACTGTTGTTTGCACGACCACGTTGTGGATTTTTTTCCCACCAGTTACCAGACTTACACGCGATCATTTCATCATCGTCGGCAGAGAACAATGAAATAAGTGCGGCTCTTCGGATACCGCCAGCAAGCACTGCATCAGCAATATGACAAACCATGTCATGCACTTCAATAGTACTAAGCTTCTCTCCATTTTCTTTTGATTCTAAAATACCCTCAAGCTTAAGAAGACATTCTTTTAATGGTTGTGGTCCTGGAGCTTTCCCACCAGATGTGACAAGTAGCGCGCCTTTTGGGCGGATATCGCTGAAGTCGAAACGAAGCTTAGAGCCACCTTTAAAATAACTTTGCATTAAAGTCTTTACAGCATCTGCCCAACCCTCGATAGAGTCACCAATTAAATAGCGACGGGTTCTCTTGCTATTCGGTTTTTGAATTTCTGGAATTTTTTCGACATGATGACTCTGCACGGAATAGCCAACACCAGTCCCACCCAAAAGTAAAAACATAGTTTCGCTGAAACACCGCCAATCATCAGCAGGCATGTAAGCACAGTTAAAGACGCGATTGGGAGCAACCTCAATAGGTTTTCCTCCGAACTGCATTGAACGCATTGATGGAAGTACTTTTTTATCTGTGACAAATTTATATACATGTTCGATTTGTTCCTTCATATGTGGATATTTTTTAATGTGCATCTGTTTATTTCGTGTTACCAATTCTTGCCAAGTCTCTCTACGTTCTTCTTCCGGTAAATATTTTGCATACTTCATGTATACAGTTATGTCCGACAAAATTTTTGATGCTAGTTCCATTTAGGTGGCGCTCCCGTTCTTTTTAAATGTTTTATATTTTTCTTTTAATGTCTGAGCCTGTTGCTTTGACGTTTTGGTAACTAATTGTACTGCTCCGTTTGTTTGTGGCAGTATCTTAATTTTCACATTTTTTGTATCCATAAATATTGGAAATACTAACCCGTCTGGACCATTACGATTCTTCGCGATGAAAGCTCGACCTTCATTATTTACCTTGTCTTCGATTGTTCTAGAGATTGTAAAAATAAAGTCTGCAACAAAACACTTATTGAAAGCTTCTGAAATAGACTCCATAGTAATCACTTCCGCGTTTAATCCTGAACGATTAGTTTGAGAGGCTGTCCAGATTGGGCATTCAAAAATTTGTGCCATTCCTCGCAGCTCTTCGTAAATAGATTCTAGTTCGTTTCTTCGCTCCTTTAAATATCTTATTGGTCGCAGCAGATCACCGTAATCAACGATGATCATATCAATGTTTTCTCCTCGACGTTTGAGCTTTTCCAAGTGATTCCGAAGCGTTTGAGTTGAGGCAGATTTAGTTGGATACTCTTTAACAATAAGCTTTCCATCTAAATTTTTTATTTGTTCATGTACATCTTTTTTACGACCATAGATCTCGTTCAAATCAATACCAGTAATACAACTATCATAACGAGTAGCCACTACGGTTTCCTGTAGTTCTAGCGTATAATGTACGACTGTTAGACCATCTAATATAGCCTGTGCTCCAAGGTGTACTAGCGCCATAGATTTACCAGCACCTGTGGGGGCGATGACTACACCCAACTCACCTCGTCCAATACCACCTTTAGTAAGACTATCAAGAATTTTCCACCCAGTTCCTACTGGATTCCGGGCCTTGATCATAAACCTTTCTTCAAAGTCTTTAAGATACTCATACCCAATATTATTATCAACACCAAGCTTCAAAGCATCATTAATAATCTTGCTAATTTCTTCATATGAAGAAGACTGGATGAGTTTGACACTTTTGATCATAGCCTCTTTGAGCTTCTGCTTCTTGCAGAAATCCAAAGCTACCTCTTTAATGTGGTCCACGCCTTCGACGTTGGTTTCAGAGCTACAAATACGAGTGAAGTAATCCCTCATCTGCTTCTGAATTAACTCGTCTTCATCGTCAATCTCAGCCCTTAGAATGGTAAGCATGGTATCCCGCGAAGGATGTGAACCATACTTTTCACGATAGCCTTTAATTAGCTGAACAAAGCTCTTGAGGTATTTAAGCTCTAAAAAGCTGGTATCCAAAACTTCAAATATCTGATCTGCAAAAGGTCGATCATCTAGGATAACCTGAATTAAATTTTCCTGAAATTTCTTTCCGTATTTACTAAAACTTGCTATCTCTGTCATTTCTTCTCCGTCTTATTTTTGATACATATGTCCTTTAACGAACTGAACAAACTAGTCCAGTCGCCAGAACCAAAACCATCTTCAACTGTCATCTTTAAAAATTGAGTTTTATTATATGAATAATCAAATTCATCTAAGGTCCATTTAATTTTATTTCTTCCCTGAATCGAGATACTAGGAGTATATAGCTGCATCATTTGATAGTTTGTTGTGACAACATCTATTTGGTCCACAATATTCTCATATGCTTTTATACTACTTTCCTGCTCTTTGCAATAGTCAAATACATCTCCAATAGTATATGTCTTTTCCTCTTTCAGAAAGGGTAGTCTTTTCGCGACCGTTGGTAATCCCACTCGTTCAACACCCTTCAAATTATCCGATTTGTCTCCAGCGATAGCTCTCGCTAAAGCAAAATTAGTTGGATGAATATTAAATTTTTCAATTACATTATTTTTGTTTAATACTTCTTTTTGAATCGGTCGATATATTATTGTTTCGTCGTCACACAACTGATAAAAATCTTTGTCACTCGATACAATTACTTTTTGCCAACCTTTATGTCTCTGGTCATTTACCACAAAAGAAATAATATCGTCTGCTTCAACACCCTCCAGCATCAACTGGATAATAGGAGTTTGATTAATATATTCTACGATCCTAGTTTGTTGATAGACCTGATTTTTTAGTTGTGCATTGTTGTCCAACAAATCTATATTACGATTTAACCTAAGAGGCTTCCGCCCTTCTTTATATCCTTTGACCATCTGCTTGCGTTTTTGTGAACCTCCTGGTCCATCCCAACAAATAATAACTTTGTCTGGCTTAGTCTCTCTCAGTAACTTCTGGAGTATTTTAAAGTAGCCTTTAAGACCACCGATGGGTTCGCCATTCTCCGATACGCTAGGATCCACAATGTATGCTCGAAAAAACATATTTAAGGAATCTACGATTAATAATCTTTTTGGTGTGTCCTCCAGCTTCATATTTCTCTCCTATTAAAAAACCCCAAGTGCTTTATTGTAAAACACTTGGGGCTTCTTGTCAACACACAAACGCGCTGTATTAAGCTTTTACTTTTTCTTCTTGATCATCTGCTAAGTCTAGCGCGTTACCATTTGGAAGTTCTTCATCCACATTATAATAAGTTGAAGCTTCACCGCTTCTGCTATCGAATTTTAAAATTACTTCTTCATCCATTAGTTCCATAATTCTATTTTTAAATTTCTCATCTTGCAGCATCTCGGTCCATTTGCTGGCCTGAAATTTCTGCGATGAACCATCTTTATATTTTAAAGTATACCATGCGCCGCCAGAGGAAATACTTTCGGAACTTTTTATAGCCTCAAGCCAACTTTCTTCATCCTGAACACCAATGTTTTCGCCCCAC
>Ga0098035_1000988_pt1 | contig 13989 bp, 22 predicted proteins | sample 3_EtaG_FD_75046 | JGI IMG/M metagenome (GOLD analysis project Ga0098035, IMG submission 75046) | Marine viral communities from the Subarctic Pacific Ocean - 3_ETSP_OMZ_AT15126 metaG | ecosystem: Environmental > Aquatic > Marine > Oceanic | place: Pacific Ocean | collected 2015-01-07
CGAATATTCAATATTAGAATATATTTTTAATCCAATAGTAAAATGGTGGTACAAACAAACACTAATAACGCAAATAGTTTTGTTAATAATAGGGGTACATACGGGGTTTTTGATAGGTAGGTTAATGGGAAAATTTTTATGGGGGTAATAAAATGGGGACAGACATTAAAAAAGCAAAAGGCAGTTTAAGAAATATTACTGAAATATTTTTTACGATAGCGGTTACGTCCGCCGTAAACAGTATAGTAGTAAATACACTTATGAATAAAGTGTATTCAGTTAAAAGATATAGATTAAATAAATTTATTAAAGATGTTTATAATTATTATTGTTATAATACTAAAGGTGGTAATGGGGGTAAAGTTACACCATAAGTAGAAAATAACACCTTCTTTACTTAAGTGCTTAAATCCATTACTTTACCCCCGCCAAAACCTTCATATTATAGACACTTATACGAACCTTTTATATAATTCCATATATAACCCAACCTTTAAACCTTCGTAAAAATGGTAAAACGAAAGATACCAGAAACTATTACAATAGAAGAACTAGGTAAAATAATCAATATTACCAAAAAGCAACACCATAAATTAGCTTTTTTATTGGGCTTTTTTGAGTGTATGAGGGTTAGCGAAATAGTTAAGCTACTACCTGAAAATGTAGATAAGGGCCAAAAAATATTAAGGATTAAGGAAGCAAAGGGGCATAAGGATAGAAACATACCAATAGCCCCGGAATTAGAAAAAAAATTAAGGTTTTTGCCTATTAAATGCGGCATACGGGCCTTACAGTTAAAATTTAAAGAAAATACCAAAAAGGCATTAAATAAAGGTTTAAATTTTCATACCTTACGGCATAGCGGCGCAACCTATTACTTAAATAAAAAAAAATGGGATTTAAGAAGTGTGCAAATATTTCTAGGGCATAGCCGCGTAGCAACAACCGAAATTTATACCCACGTTAGCCCAACAGATTTAGTAAATAAAATGTGGGGTTTAAATGAATAAACAAAATATAAAATGACCAAAAACAAAAAAAGGGCAAAATTAAAGTATAAAAAGAAATGCGAATATTGTAAGGAATTTTTTATACCTAACCACTTACTACAGTTATTTTGCCCTAAATGTAAAGAAGACAGATTAAATAGGGCCGAAGAAGGTTTTTATAAATAATTATTTATAATTTTAAATATTTCTTCTTCGTCGCATTCAGCGCAATAATTTTTATTAGTTTTAACTATGTACCATAAATTATTTTTTTTACATTTCTTACAGCGATTTTTAAATAATATTTTTAAAACCTTTTTAATAATTTTCATTTTGTAAATACCAAATAAAATAACGTACAGCAGTAACGACCCCGAAGATAAAAATAAAGGCACCTACCCAAAAGGGAAACTTTAGAAATAAAAATATTAAAATTATAATTAAAGCGGTTATTACAATAGCGTTTATATTCATAATTCAACCCCGCCGCGATTAAGGCGGTAAACAACTACGGCAGTAGCAAACACCCCTATTAAAATAATCATTTCTATATTATCAATTAAGGGTTGTATTAAGCCAGGCATAATTTACCACCAAATTATTATTATTATACATAGCGGCGCCGGTTACACAATTTAATTTATAAGTGTATAACCCCTTCACGTCATTACAAGCCGCAGCGCCGCCATATATATACCCCAATAAAACCACCAAAAGTATAAGTACTATATATAGTATGATTATAATTAATTTTTTGGTATTTGGTTGTAAATTATTAAATTTATTGTCTATTATATCTATGTTGTTCTCTAAATCTTCCATTTTATTAAGTTTAAGTAATTAATTGCGCTTTTGCGGCGCCAAAAACCTTATATTCTAGGCATATTACCCATATTATTATTTTTTAAATCCAATTCGGCGTTTTTAATGCTGGTTTGGACCGTTCTTTCACCTATTTTAGTATAAGTATATCTTTCTAATAAATTAACTATTTGAGTGCAGCTATACCCTATTTTTTTCAGTACCAAAATCAAGGCGTTACGTTGGTTATAGTACCTTTCTGCCGTACTATTAACCGCGCTAGTATTTTGGTTATTTATTGCATTATCTTTTTTGGCTTCATAATCTTTTACGTTAATTAAATCCCAGGAAGTAAAGCGGCCCCTAAAATATGATTTACCTATAGCGTTCATATTATAGAATTTCTTTCCAAGAACATAAAGCTTCTTTTTTTGGTCTTTTGTATAATAACGGAAGAAACCGCGTTTTGTTATGTCGGCTAAAACGTGGATTAAGCCCCGCGTTCTATGTATAGCGATATTTTTATCTAAATCAAAAAAGGAAGGCAGCAATATTAAAACAAATAAATTCTTTTTGCGGCATTGTGCGGCCATAGATATTAAAGCGGTATTGATACCGGACATAGCCCTTCTAGCACTTAACCCGCTTATAGCTTCGTCGTACATTATTGCGCTGCCCCGTTCTGCTTCCATAACCCTTTTAGTAAATTGGGTTGGCGTGAATACAATATCGTCTAGGGTAAATTTAGGACCCGCAAATATCTTACATAACTGTTTACCCATAACACTTTTACCGTCGCCTTCGTCGCCGGAAATTATTAGCCAAGTATCCCAATTTTTAGCGTTACGCTTTTTAAATTCATTAATGGTACTATATAAATAACCGTCGGTATAAACGCTATTTCCTTCTATATCTATTTTCATTTTACCGCCAAGCAGCTTTAGCTATATCGTCGCCTTCAGGCATACCAAGACCCACCTTTTCACGATACACCAATAAAAACCGTTCGTATTCGTCCATATAATCCTTAACTAAATCCAACATAGTAGAAGTAATTTTTTTCTTTTTATCATTCCTAAACAAATACACCCTAAAATTATAATTATACTTAATATGTATGTTCTTTAATTCTACTAGTATTTTGTCGTTATCTTTTCGTTTTAATAAGAATGGGTAAAGCCGCCGTTCTATTATTTGCAGCTTCCTATACCAAGCGGCATAATCGCCGCTAAAGGCAAGATTACCCGCTTCCATAACCAACATATTAATATAAAGCGCCAGGGCGTACCCGGCGTTATATTTAGTATCCGGCCCTTCCATTACAAAATTATCGACCATTTTAACCCCAACAAAGTATTAAGTTTTATTGATTATATTTAAAGTTTACTACTAGCATACTACATTTATTTATATATTACTATGCCTACAATGTACTTAATTTAATTAAAAACGTAAGGGGGTGAAAAAATGCGGAGAAAATTACTAAATAAAAAGGCAGCTTTTACAATAGGCGACTTAAGCGGTATAGCTATTACCCTAGTTATTTTAGCCATTATTCTAGGAATAGGCGGCACAATACTAGGCAGCATACAGGAAACACAAACAACTGACGGGTATGCTTATAACAGCACCCAGGAAGGCCTAAAAGGTTTAAAAACCTTAAGTGACTATCAGACTGTTATAGCATTGGTAGCTGTAGCTGCTGTGGTTGTAGGTATTGTACTAGCTTTTTTTGGTAGAGGGGCTAGATAAATAACCAAAATTTTTCATTTGTGTCATTTGTGTCATTTGTGTCATTTGTTTCATCATTTGACACATTTGACTTATTTGACATACTTGACACACTTGAACCAATTGAACCAATTGAACCAATTGAACCACTTGAACTAATTGAACTATTTTGGGTAAGACAAATATGGCGGTTGTACCTTCGGGAAAATATACAAAAAAAGGCGCTATTATATGGAAGGCGGCGCCACGTAGGCAACCGACTAGACGCAAAAGTACAACACCAACACCTTCTAAAAGGACACCCGTAGCATATGGGGGGCCAACCCGCGAAGCTTCAACAACACAGATAACAGAAGCAAAAGCCAAGGGGTTGGATTATTACAAGGGCGGCGTACGCTATTCTTCTTCGGGCAAACGTATTACACCAACAGCGCCGCCCGTTACTACTACTAAAAAAACCGCTATTGCTTATGGCGGTACTAGAAGCGACGCAACACCAACCCAGGTAGCAAAAGCCCAGGCAGAAGGCCGCGACTATTACAAGGGCGGTGTACGCTATTCTTCTTCGGGCCAAAAAGTAACAAAAGAAACTGTAGCATTAAGAACTAGAAGATTAACCGAAAGGATAGCGGCAAAGGAAGGGCGGGTAATAGAACCAACAATAGCCCCCGCTAGTGTTGGATTTTATAAAAAACTAGAAACAATAAGCGAACCGGCTAAAACAGAAACAGAATTTAAGGAAACAGAATTTAAGGAGTGGTATGAAAATAAACCCGTTTTTGCTAAATGGGTAGCGCCAAAAACTGACGAAGGATATTTTAAGACAAAAGAAACAATAATATCAAGCATAGCAAAAAGACACACACCCGCAGCAATAACCACAGTTACCGGAAAAGAACTAATAGAAGCGGGGCAACCTTCATACTACAAGCAAAAAGAAGATTATACTGTACCCCGTTGGTTTGAAAAATGGGGCGTAGGTATTGGCGAAAGGCAAAAGACTTTTTTTAATAGCGAAGGATTTAAACGAGTAGAAGCAACCGCGGGGATATTACATACTAAAGCATTTTGGGGGTTGGGTGGCGAAACGGGTAAACAAGTTTTAACAAATATTATGGCGGCCCCTATGGCGTTGGGCGGTGGCGTGGCTACGGCGATAGAAAAAACCGCTTTTTTTGGTACGGCGGCATTAATACCCCAAATACCCAAAAAAAAATTAGGTAAAGTATTATGGGAGCCAGTATCAGAAGTACCCAAACATTTTGACCCTAGAACCGTACAAGGAAGGTCAACACTAATAACGGCGGCAATTTTCGCGGGTCTAACCGCAAGTACACAAGTAAGTAGCACAGGAAGGGCGGGTACTGTTTTAAAACAAACCGCAAAACAACCACCGCCCAGGGTTAAGGGAACAATAAGCTACGGTATAAAAAAAATACCAACCAAAAACATACAAACAACAGACATTTTAAAGGGTTTTCAAAAAATTACAGGTCGTGAGACAATAAAACCTAGTAAATTAGCAACCAGTAAATATATGGTAGATATAAGGAAGCCGGGGGTAATAGTAGGTAAAACCGTTGGGGCAAAGGCCCCTAGTACTTTTGTAAAAGTTAAGGGCGTACAGTATGGTACTATGAAAATTAAGGGGGCCAAGGGGGCGACAAAAGGCAAAACTTACTATATTAGAACCCAAACAAAAGCGGGTAAGGCAACAACAAAAGTATTTGAAGGCGACATATTATTAAAAACGGTTAAGCATAAAGTAGAACCAACCCTAAAATTTAAAGAACCTAGCGTAAAAGGGAAAGATAAGGGCGTAACAATAAAGGGGCCGGAATTAACTAAAGACACTTTTGGTAAATTTGAAGAAGCTAAAGCCGTAAGTATGATTAAGGGCTATAAGGTAGAAGGGGGTAAGGTAAGGGCAACAAAAGAAACAATAAAAACCGTAACCGAAACGCCAAAAATAACATACATTGGAAGAATAGGCCGAGAATTGCACACATCAAAATACCAGCACGTAAAACACCCGGTTAAAGAACCACCATTTATAATAGAAAAGGGGGCGGGGGTTATTACAATAAAACGCCCCGCGGTATCCAAAACCATACAGCGTACCGCAATAAAAGAAGGTTATGAAGTACAACTAATAAAAACCCCCAAACCAACTTTATTAGAAAAGATAAAACCAACATTACCAAGAGGTAAAAAGGGGGGGGTAATAACCAAGGGCGTAACTAGACAAATACAACGCCCAACAGGCAAACCCATTATTAGCAAACCAATTACCGTTACGTTACCATTATTAAAACCGATAGTAAAGGCAACACCCATAACAACACCTTTATTAATACCTAGGGCTAGAACGCGGGAAGTAGCTAAAGAAGTTAGCATAGTAAAAGAAGCAGCAGTAACAAAAGAAGCAGCGAAAGCAAGGCCAATAACTAGGGTAGTACCAAAGTTAGAACCAAAGGTAATACAAAGGGCAAAAGTACTACCCAAACAGGAAGCACGAACAACCTTAAGGGGAATACCACGAACCACGCAAAGAACCACACCAGGAAGGTCGGGCTACGACTTTACAACACCAACACCACCCAGGCAACCGCCAAAAGTACCGGGGGCAATTATGTTTAATATCTATGGGGCGGCTATTTCGCCAAGGGTAATAAAGAAGCAACCACCAACAAAAAAGAAGTTTAAGGGTATGCCGAGTTTAAGTGTAGTTATGGGTAGCCAAGGGGTACAGCTAACAAAACCGCAAATAGAGGGTAAGGCATTTATTAACCCCTTCATTCCTAGAAAAGTTTAAATAAAACAAATATAAAATAGTATTAAACAACGGGGGAAAAAATAAAATGGTAACAAAAAAGTATAAAGGGCAATCTATTAGAACCGATTGGAAAGGCAATAAATATGTAATATTAAAAGGGCAATTTGTAAAATTAACAAAAACAGGAAAACCAAGATTTTGGAATAAAACAGAAATGGAACAATTAAAAAATTGGGGGTAAATGAATGGACGACCAAGAATTTATGAAAAGGCAGCTGCAAAACCAACAGCAGCAAACCGATATAGGATTTATACCCCAGGGCGACGAAGGGCAAAATGTCTGGGTAGAACACCTAGACACTACCGACATACTAACATTTATTGAAAAAATGCTTAAGGGTTACGAATTAAACGAGCAAACAGAAGAATGGGAACCCGCTAAAATATTAGTAGCCGACGAAGAAGGCAAACACCACGAAGTATTTGAAGGGCCTTTAATGGAACCCAACGAAATACGGGTAACTATAACGTGGTTAAGAACATATTTAAATAGCAATACATATTTATCTAAAATTAAAGAAGATATGACTAATAATATTATGTTTGACGCTAATATCAAACTAGCAACATTATTTTATAAGTTAAGGCATAAAATAACACCCGAAATACGCGGCTTACTGTGGAATATGATAGAAAACACCGTTTATATAGGGTTGAGTAGGGCAGGGGAAGGCCGTAAAGGTATGACCCTAGGCGCAGTTAGCGACGCCCACCACACCATAGAACACTTACAAAATAATCCAATAAAACCACCGGAACCGAAGAAATTTAAAATGTTTGGTTTTTAAAACCGGGGGTATAGAATGGCTAGTACTTTAGGCCCCGAAGCAATAGCGGGGTATATTGGGGAATACAGCGGCGCAGTATTTAGTATTTTTTGGGCCGTAACACAGTTATTAATTATTTTAGGGGTGGTATTTTGGTTTATTACTATGTGGCGCTACGATACCAGGGTATTGGTAAGCGAACTAACCAAAAACAAAAAGGTATTAAATTACCAAACTAGAGCGAGAGAAATAATAAACAAGCAAACAAAAACGCCTAAAATTAAGTTATTTGGTACATTTGGGTTTGGCGGCGAAGAAATAGAAAAGCCGCCTTATGAATGTATTACGCCGTTTAAAAGCCGGATAACTAATAAAATGTACCATTACGTCAAAAAAGACGGGCTTTATTGGCCGGTACAAAACCTAGTACTAGGGCATAAATACCAGGTAAATGATAAAAAGACGGGCAAAGCACAAGATGTTTACAGCATAGAGGGCAGCGGGTTAGAGATAAACCGCGACTATGACGCGGAAGAAGCCATAAACAATAATTTAATTAACGCAGCAATAAAGTACAGAAATAAAGACCAGCGCAACCAAATATATTTAAGCTATGGTTTGATGATTATAACCGTAGTTATTGCGGGGGTTATGATGTTATACAGTATTAAGCAGTTTGGCGCTTTATCGGTAGCGATAGATAATTTAAGGGAACCGCTTAAGGAAGGATTGGCGGGGGCATTACAACAAAAGCTAGGGCCAGGGTAAAATAAATGGGGGTAAAATAAATGGATAATGATGATGAAGAAGAAAGAGAAGAAATTACACTTAAGCGGTAGCCCTATTTTGACTAAATAGGGGGGGTTTGACGTTAAAATATGGTAAAAGAAAGGGGGTTTATTATAGTATTATTGTTTATATTATCTTTACCTTTAACTTTTGCCGCCGATTTAACTTTAAATACCCCTTCTTTTGAAGCAATACGCCAAAACGAAGATTTTAACTTTATAGTACAAGCTTTTAATACTACTAGCGGCAACCCTATAATTAATAATATTGGTTGTTATTTTAATTTATATAATAAAAGTAATACCCTTATTCTCACTTTAGAAGATAACACCGCCAATAATTTAGATTATTCTTTTAATGTAAAAGGCAGCAATTTTACAGATTTAGGGCAATACGCTTATACTATTAATTGTAATACAACAGATACCGGGGGGCATATTTCTAATATATTGGAAGTTACAAACAGCGGCAACAAACCTAACGCCAATAATATACTTTTGGGGGTTGTGGTAGTATGGTTTTTTGTTATTACCTTTTATGTTGTTATGATTAGAATATTTAAACTAGAATTATTTACAGAACACGCGGGGGTAAAATTGTTCTTTATGGTTGGAAGTTTTTGGCTTTTATTGATACCGTTAAGCATTACAATACAATTTAATGAATACCTAGGCGGCCCCGAAGGCGTTACTACTATGCTAAATAATGTAATGCCCTGGGTATTTTGGTTTAATATCTTCATTACTTTATACTTTATTTTATGGTATATTATAAGTATGTTAAGAAATTTACAAGGGGTTAGAAATGATAAACTATAAATTGAAGTACAACCCAAAAACCGTTAAGGTACCCATAGAATTTGACGATTTTTTAAAGGATTTGGCGGGGCGCTTTCAAAAGCAAACCGGTACCCAGATATCAAAGACCGCAATAATGCGGAACATAGCAAAAGAAAACAGGATAACAATAAAACGGGGTAAAATTGACTTTAGATTATTTTAAGGGGAAGAAGGGAAGCGTAAGCGACGGTATTTTTTATGTTGTGGCGTTGTTTGTAATAGCTATTGTTTTTATATTTTCGGCAAAAGTATTAAACGATATTAACGAAAAGGTACAAACTAGCGACATTATTAACGCCGACGGTAAAGAAATGGTAGCGGCAAGTAATACTAATTTTACTACGGTAATGAATAATAGTTTTTTAGTTATATTTATAGGTTTAATTATAGCTATTATAGTTGGGGCGTATTTTATTAAGGTACACCCCGCGCTTTATTGGATTTCTATACCAATTATGGCTTTTGTTATATGGTTGGCGGCTATTTATGGTAATATATTTAACGCAATAATTACAGCCCCGGAATTTAGCACAACCGCCGACAATTTTGGAATAATTACATTTATTTTTAATAATTATGTTTATTTTATAACCGGGGTAGTTTTGTTATTGGCGCTGGCTTTATACGCTAAAACTATAGTAGTAAGGGAAGAATAAAACAAAATGAAAATTAAAATATTAATATTATTGTTTATATTTTTGTTATTTCCATCAGTCATAGCTTATCCAACGCCAGACCACAGATGGAATTTTGATGAAGATGGAACTGATGAATTTGGTGGTGTGGATTTGACAGAACAGGGCGGGATTTCATATTCAACAACAAGGATAGAGGGAACGCACTCGGCAATATTAGATGGAAGTGCAGATTATTTTAGCACAGCTTCATTTACAACAGGCTATACAAATTATACATTTTGCACTTTTGTAAGTGTTACAGACAGCAATTCACAAGATACTTTATTTTCTGAAAATTCCGGGACCGAGAGTTATGTTGCACTTAGAGGAGATATAGGTTACGCTTTTCAGACCAGATATCCAGGCAATCAAGACACACAAAGCGAAACATTTGGGGATGATTATTTTGGTGTATTTCAGTTTATATGTTATCAACTAAAATCAGGTGCAAAAGGCAAATGGTTTGTTAATGGAACACCGACAGGAATTGTGGTAGATGATGCTATAAATATAGGAACACCAAACGCAAATATGAATTTAGGAAGACAGATAGATAACAGCGTAAGCTATTTATTAGGTCTTTTAGATGTTACAGTAATTTGGCTAGACCAAGCAGTAACCCCAGAAGATATTTTGGAATTATTTAATGAAATTGCAAATCCCCCTGCACCACCACCCACAGATGAACAAAAATTCACAATAACGGCCACCGATACTTACGACGGCAGCAGCTTAAACAACCTAACAGTAACGGTTTTTAATTCAAGCAACCAATTTAATTATAACACAGAAAACGGTACTATTATTATTTCTAATAAAACCGGGGTAGTTTTGGCCTTTAATAGAAGCTTATATAATTTATCTATTGCGGTAAACGATAGCGGCGGCTATTTTAATAAAAGTTTTGGAAGCATTAATATAACCGACGGGGGCAACTTTACCCCAGACCTATACCAAGCAGTTTTATATATTACCGCCAAAGATGTACTTAATAATTCTGTGGGGGATTTTTTGGCTTCGGTACCCTTACAAAACGCCCAGGCACAAGCAAGTAGCGGGGAACCGGGTATAATTTGCGTACCTTCTACGAATTGCAGCGGCACATCTATACTTTATTTAAGGGCGCAGAACTATAATATAACGGGTAATAAAACTTTAGCGGCAAGTATGCTCAATTACGGGTTTTTGAATACAACCAGCAACATAACTATAAACGCCAAGGACAGCGTAAATATTGAATTGGAATTTTACAGCAATATATTAACCATAAACGCCACCAGCATTATAAACAATAATAAAATACTAAATTTTGATATAAATACGGTTGGTATCGACGTAACTTTTAATAATATCCAAAGCACAACAACCGGGCAAATACAGTTAAATTTAATGGGTGGTAATTATAATTTAAGTTTTGGGGGGGTTAATTATTCAAATACTTATAAGGTAATAAACATTAATTCAAGCGATATTCGCCCCAATTTTACATTTACGCCTTATGTTTATAATAGCGTTAATATTTCTATTTTTGACGAAATTCTAGGCCGCGCCACAAACTTTTTTAATTCTAAAATTGTAAATATTGAATTGGTAAGCGATATATTTAGCCAAAATTACACCACCACAACGGGAACCTTTTACGCGGACTTATTAAGCCCAAGCGATTACAAAATAACATACAGCAGCGCGGACTACGGCAAAAGGGATTACTATTTTAATTTAGAAAACAAGACGCACAACGATATAGAACTTTATTTATTATCAAATACAAACAGCACCGACGTAACTTTTACTATTGTTGATAATACCGGCGCGGCTATTGAAAACGCAACAATAAACCTTAAACGGTACTATGTTGATACAAACAGCTATAGAACTGTAGCTATGGCCCGTACAAACGTAGAAGGGCAGGGGGTAATAGACACACATTTTAATAACGCCTTTTACCAAATATTAGCCGAAAAGGGCAGCTTCTTTACCAATACAATAGGGGCAAAGATATTTACCAATACCCTAGCAATAACCATAGCGACAACCCCCGACATTTTTGAGGATTTAGATATAGTAAACAACGTATTAACCAACCTAACATTTAATAATAATACAGGGGTTTTTAGTTATGTTTTTAATCATTTAGCCGGTACAAACGTTAAGGGCAGATTATTAGTACAACGAACCGAAAGCGGCAAAACAGAAACAATATGCGACAATAGCGACATTTCCAGCGGCGCAACTGTATTATGCCCGGCTACTATTGTAGGTGATAAGGAATATTATAAGGCAACGGGGTTTATAGATACACTTACAGGCAATACGGAATATATTACAGATGTTTTGGATTTTGATAACTGGGCCGATACCGTATTATCAACCTTCAAAAGCAGCGGGGTATTTTTGAGTATAATATTCGCGGGTACTATTGCTAGTTTGGGGTTAGCTTCGCCAGGCATTTCTATTGCTATGTTTTTGGTTGGTTTGTTGGGTATTGTGTTTTTTGGCTTCGCGCCGTTAAGCATTACTATTTATATATCAATAGCTATAATTGGGGGTATTATAATATATCGCTTAAAATCTTAAAATGAAATACGCAAATTTAGTCATAGGATTAGTATTATTTAGTGTTTTTACCTATGTTTTGTTAGATTTTGGCGCAAATATGGGTAATAGTTTGGAAACCGCAAACACCAACGAACTAGAAGAATTACGCGGCGATTATTCTCTAGTAGATGATGTATATACCGAAGGCGACCCATTAAGAGATATAGAAAAAAGCACAGATAGCGGACAGCAACAAAGCGACGCCAACAATTTTTATATTACGGGGGCTTTGCAAGGTACTAAATTAATAGGGGGCAGCTTCAATACATTAAAAAATATAATAAACACAATACAAACAGATTTAGGCATAAACCCTATATTTTCGGCGGCGGGTTATGCTATTGTTTTTGTAATTATTGGTTTATCTATACTATTTATGATAATGCGCTTTAGGGCGGAAGTATAACCAAATGGTAAATATAACAGATATAGGGCCTTACAATATGGAAAATGTAAGTAATTCTAAAGATATTTTGGAATTTGTTATGGCAGTAAACGCCTTAACCGACCATACGTTTATGCTAGGTATTTTAATAGTAGGGTGGTTTATCTTATTTTTAAGTATGAGGGGATACGGCAATAAAGAAGCTTTAACCGCTTCTAGCTTCATAACTAGCGTTATGGCTATATTTTTCGTTACATTGGGGTTTATATCGGTTACAACACTATTATTTATTGTAATACCCGCGGCGTTTATGTTTGCGGCCATATTATTTAGAAAAGATTAGTTTTTTTCTTTTTCTCTATTATAATTTATCATAATTATAATAATATGTATATACTTTTTTATTTATTTTCTATATTGAAACAAACGAAACCACCAGGTAAAAATAAAAAAAGTATAATTTTGTTGTAGAAAGTACACACCTAGTAAAAGATTTATGGCTAAATTAGAATAGAGAAAAAGAAAAAGAAAAAGAGAAAAGTTTATATACTACATAGTATTACTACAGTTATAAGGGCAGTTACCAACTAGAGTAATTGTTTAAAGGTGTTAAAAAATGATAAAAACAATAAAAAAAGTGTATCCAAATTGTAGTGAAATCAAGATGGAACAAGATAGTAGATATAAATCATTAATTGATGTGTATGTGGATGGTAAGCTTATTGGTATGTTTTGTATAAGTGCTTTGCCTGAAATGTTAAAAACGAGAAAGAATGTTTAAATTAATGATTTTAGTTGAAAGGTGTAGCAACATTTAAATTGTAAATGGGTAAGCCCAATATAGGAGGACAAACAAAAATGAACCAAAACGGACATAAGGTAATGAAAGAAAAGACAACAAACCATTACGATAGGAAAAAAGAACTATATACCATTATTGAAGGAATGATTAAATCAGTACCTGGGGGGGTTAAGCAAAACGACATAATACTAGCTGCTATGAGGGCGACGGGCTTCGGGGAACGTATTATAGTACAATACCTAGATTATTTACTGAAGGCCGATTTTATAGCTTTTGATAATAAGGGGATAGTAAAATGGCGCGGACAGTAAGTATAAAGTTTACACAAAAAGAAACAGAACTTATAGATAAGATTAGACAGCATTTAAACCTTAAAAGCCGCAGCGAAACAGTAAAGGCAGCAATATACAAGGCCGCCCAAAACCTAGAACTATGGAAGCCAGGGGAATATACTCTAGTTGAAAAGATAGACAACACCATTTTATAATTAATTTAATAATGAAAAACCCAAAAAGTTTTTACGAATATTCAATATTAGAATATATTTTTAATCCAATAGTAAAATGGTGGTACAAACAAACACTAATAACGCAAATAGTTTTATTAATAATAGGGGTACATACGGGATTTTTGATAGGTAGGTTAATGGGAAAATTTTTATGGGGGTAATAAAATGGGAGACATTAAAAGAGTAAAAGCAAAAGGCAGTTTAAGAGATATTAATTATTATTGTTATAATGCTAAAGGTGGTAATGGGGGTAAAGTTACACCATAA
>Ga0098035_1000991_pt1 | contig 13959 bp, 16 predicted proteins | sample 3_EtaG_FD_75046 | JGI IMG/M metagenome (GOLD analysis project Ga0098035, IMG submission 75046) | Marine viral communities from the Subarctic Pacific Ocean - 3_ETSP_OMZ_AT15126 metaG | ecosystem: Environmental > Aquatic > Marine > Oceanic | place: Pacific Ocean | collected 2015-01-07
CTCGAGGATGTGGCCGGTAGGGGAAAGCTCACGGTTCCGGTGTTGCCGTGTATCGATGCCGTGATCGCGTCGCTCGAGCCGTCGCTCGGTCATGCGCTCAAGGCGCCCAGGGTGAAGCTCGCCGTCAACGGGATCCTGGTGCAGGATACCGATGCGCCGGTGCTCAAGGACGGCGACGAGATTGCCTTCCTGCCGCCGGTTTCGGGCGGCTGAAACAGTGGGCTGCGAGAAGCATTCGGACGTCCGCCTGCTGACCTCGCCCTTCGCTCCGGCGAAGGAGATCGCCGCTTTCGCGGGGAGCCATCCCGAATCGGGCGGCGTCGTCAGCTTCATCGGACAGGTGCGCGAAGGCGACGGCGTCGAGGCGCTCGAACTGCAGCACTACGAACCGCTCACCCTGCCGGCGATGGAGAAGCTGGCCGTGAGCGTGCATCGTCGCTGGGATCTCGACGGGGTGCTTATCGTTCACCGCAGCGGCGTGATGGTACCGGGCGAGCCGATCGTGCTGGTCGGAGCCGCCGCCCGACACCGGCGCGACGCCTTCGCCGCGGCCGACTACGCGATGGATCACCTCAAGAGCGAATCCTGGTTCTGGAAGCGGGAGAAGCGCGGCGGCGAATGGCACTGGATCGAGCCGCGCGAGCAGGACTTCGACGATATCGCCCGCTGGGGCTGACACGCTCGCGGGGCCGGACAAGTTCCTTCGCGAAAAATTTTCAACTCGTTCTCGCGAATTGACCGCCGTCAAACAAATCGTCTGCATGGCGAAGCATGATTCCCTTCAAGAAGGAGATCAGCACCATGTCGCAGCGTTTGTCCCATGAACAGCTCCAGCAACTTGCCAGAATCACCGATGCGCCAGTGCGCACCCGGGTGGAGCGCAATTTCGGTCTGCCGACCGGGCTCTATGTTGCGACAGTGGCGCTTTATCTCGGCTTTATCGGGGTCATGGCCAGCCTGTTCATGAACCCGGAACTGGCCATTCCGATGGTCGTTTTTGCCGGCTTCGTGGTCTTCGCCTTCGGCCTTGCCGGTTACTGGGCGAAGATGAAGCCCGACAACGATACCGCACCGCTGACATGGGGGCAGTTCGGCAGTCGCGGTATCGATACTCTGAGCGGAAGGCTGACCGCAAGCGAGGCGGCGATACAGGTCCTCATGCTGCCCGTGCTGATCCTGGGCTGGGGTCTGGCCGTCGCGGTGATCGTGGCCTTCACCTGAGCCGGGGGGCTTTCAGGTTCCATCTTCGGATGGACGTTCGGAGACCCCTCCCTCGCAAGAGGGAGGGGTTTTCGCATGTCTGGAGGTTGCTTCAGCTGCGCAGGCGCGCGGCGAGGCTTTCGATCACGCCGTCCTGACGCGCGACGATGTCGCTGACCTGCGCGCGCGCCTTCTCGATGGCCTCCGCGCTGGGCGAGAGTTCCAGCGGGGCGGCATCGCGCGCCTCGGCATAGAGCGTGTCAAGTTCGGCGAGCGGGGCTACGGTCGCCCCGCGGCGCGATTCGAGAGCGGCGAGGGCGATCTGCGCCGTGGCCCAGCTGTCACTGGTGACGGCGGCTCCGGCGGCCCCTGCTACGGCGCGCTCGGCAGGGCCCTGCTGCTCCCTGAACTGTGCGTCGGTTTGCTGCGCGGCGGCGACCAGCCCGTCTAGTCGGGTGACGAGGTCGGCGCTGGCCGGGGGCAGGGCGGGTTCCTCGGGCGTCTGCTCACCGGCGACCGGCGTGGCGGAGCCGCCGATTCGCTCTACCTCGCGCTGGGCGAGCGAGGGATAGCCGCTGGTGGCGGAACAGGCCGCCAGCACGGCGGGCAGGGCGGCGGACAGGAACAGGCGTGCAGTTGCGCGGATCATGGCCCCGCCATAGCACGGCGCGGGCCTTGCGCGAGGGGGGAAACGCGAGGTCGTCGGCGCAGGGCAATTGCCTTCAATCGCCAGACTCTGGTTGACACGACTCAGGCCTTGGACTAACGGCACGCACTCTTTCCGGCCCCCGCATCAGGTGGGGTGTCCGGCGCGTCGCCCGCAAGGCTCCACGGTTCTTTCTGGACCAGAGCGGCCGGGGCAAGGTTGTTTCGGCTCGTTTTCGGGCAATTTGAGATTAGGTAAGGGCACCATGTTCGCAGTTGTGCGCACGGGCGGCAAGCAATACCGGGTTGCCGCCGGAGACAAGATCGCGGTCGAAAAGCTGGCTGGTGAAGCCGGTGAGACCATCACCCTGGGCGACGTTCTGCTCGCAGGCAAGGACGGCGAAGTTGCTGACGCCTCGCAGATCAAGGTTTCGGCCGAGATCATCGCTCAGGCCAAGAGCGAGAAGGTCATGGTGTTCAAGAAGCGCCGTCGTCACAACTACCGTCGCAAGAACGGCCACCGCCAGCAGATGACCCTGCTGCGCATCGTGTCGGTCGGCTGAGCCCAGACTTCGGAAGGAACTGAGCAATGGCACATAAGAAAGCAGGCGGCTCGTCGCGCAACGGTCGCGACTCAGCAGGTCGCCGCCTCGGCGTGAAGAAGTTCGGCGGTCAGGAAGTGATCGGCGGCAACATCATCGTGCGTCAGCGCGGCACCAAGGTGTACCCGGGCGTGAACGTGGGCATCGGCAAGGATCACACCCTGTTCGCCACTGCCGAAGGTCGCGTGCGCTTCCACGATGGCAAGCAAGGCCGCAAGTACGTCTCCGTAGACGTCATGGCTGAAGCCGCCGAATAATCGGATGGTCTTGCAAAGGGCCATCCTGACGGGATGGCCCCCGCTGGACTGCACAAGTCCGGCAGAATGAGGGAGAGGGCCCCGCCCGTCTCCCTCTTTTCGTATCTCCCTCTTCCGTTGCCCGTATCGAGCCGATGCGGATGCATTTGCCGCAATTATCCAATCCGCGGCGGCATCCTCGTGCTTGAGGACCCGGGCGTAACGTCAATGTCACGTGCCTGCGCTATGCGGGCCCGGGACTGATGAGTGGAGACCGAAGTGTTCATTCGCAGCGATAGGCTGTTCCTGCGCCCGGCGTGGCCGGAGGACCTGCAGGAGCTGGAAACATTGATTGCGCACGACAGCGCCGCCTGCAATCTTGCGAGCGCGTGCTGGCCTTGCGCCCACGAAGATGCCCTGCGCTTCGTCGCGCACGAGCAGGCCCACGCGCTGCCGCGGTTCCTCATGACTGTGCCCGGTGCCGACGGCGCCCGTATCGTCGGCTGCATCGGCCTCGACCGGCGCGGCGACGAGGTTGAGCTGTGCTACTGGATCGCGCCGGACCACCGAGGTCGGGGCTATGCCCGCGAGGCCGTGAAGGCTGTCGTCGAACTGGCATGGTCGCTGGGACACGCACGAATCGTCGCCAATCACTTCGTCGACAGTCCGACCTCGGGGCGGGTTCTGCATGATGCGGGTTTCCGGCGAACCGGACGCGTTGCCGAGCGTTACAGCGTCACGCGCAAGCGGGTTTCCCCGGCGCGGGAATATGTCTTGACCCCTGCCGGATCGGGCGGCTTTGACGATGAAATGAATGGCTTGGCGGCAGGTGGCGACCAGAAGCGTGCGGCTTGAGCGTTGCTGCCCGACCGCATCCCGCGCCTCGGATGCGGTCGGGCAAGATTTTTGCTGAAATTCCGACCGGAATGTTGGATAAGGGGTTGCCCTGAGGAAGATCGCAATAATTTTTTAATGCGGCAGAGTCAGGGTTAAAAAGGGAGAGAGTTCGGCCTGAACCTGATTGGGCGCGTGTTCGCGTGCCGATCGGGAAAAGCTGGAATCGCGGAACAGATAATAACGGAGAACCGTGAAATGTTCGTCCGCACGGAGAGACTGTTTTTAAGACCCGGTTGGCCCGAGGACCTCGAGGATCTGCTCGAAGTCTTCGAGGACGACGACGTCCAGCCGGACGCATTCGTCGCGCCTTTGCCGCGTACGGCCGGAGAAGTGCGCGAGTTTCTCGAGCGCCCGCGCGATCCGCGCCTGCCTCATTTCGTCATGTACCTGCGTTCCGCCAGGGGTGCGGAGCTGGTGGGCGGGATCGGCTTTGCCCGCGAAGGTGACCGTATAGAGATGGGCTATTGGATCGTCCCGCGCTTCCGGGGCCGCGGCTATGCGGCCGAAGCCGTTCGCGCGGTGCTGAACCAGGCCCGCACGCTGGGCTACCGCAAGGTCTACGCGAATCACTTCGTGGACAGCAGTGCTCCGGCAAAGGCGCTCGAATCGGCCGGCTTCCACGATACCGGCCGGGTCCATTCGCGCTATAGCGCCGGGCTGGGCATGGAAACCACCGCGCGGATCTACGTCGCCGAACTCGAACGCCGCACGAGCCCGCGCATCGAACCGACCCTGGCCTCACTCTGAGGGACGGGGGACGCGGCGCCTGACAGTCGCCGGGTTAAGGGTCATGCCTCGAGCTTGAGCCAGCCCGGCAAGCGGGCGGCGGCAATGCTGTCCGTCCTTGCATGGTCCACGGCAAGGCCGAGGTCGGGATAGGCGATCCGCTGCCGCTTCTCGTCCGATTCGGCCAGCGGCAGCACGATCAGGCGGCGATTGACCTTCTGGCGCCAGTTCATGCGCGCCGTGTTTTCCTGGCCGACGTAACAGCCTTTCGCGAAACTCACGCCGTGCAGCTCGGCGGCGTTGCATTCCAGCCAGAGCGTCGTTCCGTCTCCCAGTTCCGCCCGGCCTTCCGTCACCCCGAACCGCAGGCGGTGGGCGCGCCACGCTTCATCGGCGCTCTCCAGCTCATGCTCGTCGGTCGTGTCGATGGAGGAAATCCAGCGCTCGCCCAGTGCCGCAAGGCGCGGGTCGGGCGCGGCGCCGTCGCCCACGTGGGGGCGCCAGTGTACGGCCAGCTTCTCGTCGCGCGCGATGTCGATGGCGCGGCGCAGCCGGTACATCGAAAGGCGTTTCGCCAGGGCATCGGCGAATTCAGCCTCGCAATCGATCAGCAGGTCCGTGCCCGAAGGCCAGACGATGAAATCGAACAGGACCTTGCCCTGCGGAGAGAGCAGGCCCGTCCACACCGGGAGCTTGCCCTTGATATCGGAAGTGACGAGGCCCTGGAGGAAATCGGCGACATCTTCGCCTGAATTTTCGCGGGGGGAGAGCCGCAGCACGGCGCGCTCGAATAGACGTGTCGCTGACATGCCCCCCTAGATGAGCATTTCTGCGAAGTCGGCAAGGGCGCGCCGGTATTTTTACACGCCGCGGGCAAGCCTTTCGCGGACCTCGTCGAGGACCCAGAGCGCGGCGGGACCGGGCGGTCCGTCCTTGCGCCAGAGCGCGACGAGCGAATAGTCGAGAGGGGGACGCTCTGGCAGGTGCAGTTCGACGAGCGCGCCGCTTTCGAGGTCGGCCGCGATGGCATGGCGCGGCATCGAGCCCCAGCCGATCCCTTCCTTGAGCAGTACGTGCTTGGCGCCGAGATCGGCGAGTCGCCAGGTGCGGGGGCTGAACACGGAAAAGTCGCGCCCCGCGGTCAGCGGCGAGCGGTCGGTGAGGACGAGTTGCAGGTGCTTGCGCGATTCGCCCGGTGCGATCGCCTCGGCACGGGCCAGGGGATGGGAAGGCGCGGCAACCGGGACCATTTCCACCGAGCCGACCGTTTCGCGTTGCAGTTCCGGCAGGTCCTGTATGTCCGGCCCCGCGATGGCAAGCGTCGCCTTGCCATCGAGAATGAGGCTCGCGACCGCGCCCAGCGCCTCGACATGCAGGCGCAGGGCGACGCTGGGGAACATCACCTGGAAGGCAGCGAGCAGCGAGGCGAGGACGGGACCGGGGACCATGACGTCGACCGCCAGCGAAAGCTCTGCTTCCAGTCCCTGTCGCAGGCTGCGCACTTTGGCGAGGAGGGCATCGACGTCGTCGGAAATGGCGATTGCCTCGGTCAAGAGCGCCTTGCCTGCCTCGGTCAGCTGCGGCTTGCGCGATCCCTCACGATCGAACAGCGACACGTCGAGCTGGCTTTCGAGCTGTGAGATGGCGTAGCTGACCACCGAAATCGCCCGGCCCAGCTTCTTTGCGGCACGGTTGAAGCTGCCTTCGTCGACCACGGCAAGGAAGCAGCGCAAGTGATCGAGACTGGGAGGGGCTATGTCGGGCATGAAACCTCTTCTATTCGACTTTGTCGAACATTTCAGTCGATTTTATCACAATTATCCGAGATGCCTGCAAGGCCTATCTGATGTGCGAACACTGGCCGAACCTGTAATTGCAGCGGCCTCCAACGCCTTTAGAGAAAGGAGTGCAAGCCATGATTGAACTCCGTCCCTTCGACACGATCGGGGCCGCCAACCACGGCTGGCTCGATGCGCATCATCACTTCTCCTTCGCCGACTATCACGATCCGGCGCGGACCAACTGGGGCCGCCTCAGGGTCTGGAACGACGATACCATCGCTCCCCGGTCCGGCTTTCCGCCGCATCCGCACCGCGACATGGAAATCGTCACTTATGTCCGCACCGGAGCGATCACCCACCAGGACAGCCTCGGAAACAAGGGCCGCACCGGCGCCGGCGATGTCCAGGTGATGAGCGCGGGTTCGGGCATCGTCCATTCCGAGTTCAATCTCGAGGACGAGGATACGACCGTGTTCCAGATCTGGATACTGCCCGACGAGCGCGGCGGAGAACCGGGCTGGGGCGCACGTCCCTTTCCCAGGGACGACCGCGCCGGCTGCTTTGTCACGCTTGCCAGCGGCATCGCCGGCGACGACGACGCGCTGCCGATCCGCGCCGATGCCCGCGTGCTGGGCGCGTCGGTCAAGGCGGGCGACACCGTGACTTACGCGACGTCCGCAGGCCGCCATGCCTATCTCGTGCCCGCTACCGGCCGCATCCGAATCGGCGAGGTCGAGGCGAATGCCCGCGACGGGGTTGCCGTGACCGGACTCGACACCATTACCGTAACTGCACTCGAGGATGCCGAACTGGTCCTCGTCGATGCAGCCTGAAGCCTCCCACTCTCCCAACAACTTCCATTTGAAGGATCAAGACATGACCGGACGCATTGCCCATCCGAAGATCGAAAAGCTCATTGTCGAGCGCTGGTCCCCCCGCGCGTTCGATGGCAGCGAGATGCCGCAGGAAGACCTCGAGGTAATCCTCGAAGCCGCCGGCTGGGCCCCCTCGGCCTACAACGTTCAGCCCTGGACCTTCCTCTATGCCCGCAAGGGCGACGCCAACTGGGACCTGCTGCTCTCGCAGCTCGTCGAATTCAACCAGGGCTGGGCGAAGGACGCCTCGGCGCTCGTCTTCATCGTTTCCGACAAGTACATGCGCTCGGACAAGGGCAACTCCGACAACCACAGCCACAGCTTCGACGCAGGCGCTGCCTGGGCCCTGGCCGCCATCCAGGCACAGGCCATGGGCTACCACACCCATGGCATGACCGGCATCAAGTTCGGCGAGGCTGAAGCCGCGCTGGGCATCCCCGAAGATCACCGCCTCGAAGCCGCCTTCGTCATCGGCCGCCAGGGGCCGAAGGAAGCACTGCCCGAATTCCTGCAGGAGCGCGAAGTCGCGGTCGGCCGCAAGCCGGTTTCCGAGATCGCCCGCGCCGGCAAGTTCGCCTGATCCGCAGGCGCTGACCCTACCCCTCAGAGGCGTTCCGACCCTTCCCCTCCCCCACATCGGAACGCTTCGACCGACCCGGTCTGCCTCGCGGCAGGCCGGGTCTTTTTCGTGGGATGGCGACGGACGGCGGCGTCTTGACGAAGGGTCAAAGTCTCGGCTGGGCATACCAAAGAAGATCTCGCTGGCCTCCTTTGGGCCCAGCGGGCACAGGGCGCGCCATGCTTGACTGGATCCGAAACCTTGCAGCCCCTGTACCGCAGGCGGCGGTCGGTCACCTCGGCTGGCTGCGCGGCGCGCTCGGCGCGGCGCTGGCGATTGCGCTGGCTGCCGGGCTGACCGCCATGCTGCTGGGTGTCAGCGCACTTCCCCTGCCGCTGCCGCTGCTCGTCGCGCCGCTCGGGGCTTCGGCGGTGCTTGTTTTCTGCGTTCCGGCCAGCCCGCTGGCACAGCCGTGGCCGGTGATCGGCGGCTACGTGGTTTCCGCTGCGGTAGGACTGGCAGTTGGTCATGCGGTCGGCGTACCATGGCTGGCCGCGAGCATCGCCCTGGGCATCGCGATCGCGCTGATGTCGCTGCTGCGCTGCCTGCATCCGCCGGGCGGTGCCTGCGCGCTTCTTTATGCGCTGGGCGCGGCAGGCGCAGAGCATTGGCAATGGGCCTGGATCGGCTCCATCGCCGCCAATGTCGCGGCGCTGGCGGCGACCGGATGGCTCTACAACAACATGACCGGGCATCCCTGGCCGCACGTTCCGGTGCGCGTTCCGCCGCCGCTTGCGCCCGCCTATACCCGCGACGACATCGAAACGGTGCTGGCCGACTGGAACGAGGTGCTCGACGTCGACATCGACGATCTCGATGCGTTCTGCCAGGCGCTCCTGCGCAAGGGGCGGGGCGGCTAGGCGTCAATCGCCTGCGCATCCTTGCGCACGCGGCCCGGGACGCCTAGTTCCCGGCTGTGGGCCGAACCGGTGCTTGCGCCGGAATCGACCCGAGCCCGTCCATGTCACCAGTAAAGAGGCCCCCCATGACCGCCAGCGCACCCGAACTCGTCCTTTCAGGCGGCACGGTCCACACGCCCAACGGCTCCGGCGTCGCCGACGTCGCGGTGCGCGACGGCAAGATCGTCGGCGTGGGCAGCTATCCCGATGCCGAGCGGCGGATCGACTGCACCGGGCTCGATGTGCTGCCCGGCGTGATCGACAGCCAGGTCCACTTCCGCGAGCCGGGCCTCGAACACAAGGAAGACCTCGAGAGCGGCAGCCGCGCCGCGGTGATGGGCGGCATTACCGCCGTCTTCGAGATGCCCAACACCTCGCCCAACACCGACAGCGTGATGCGCGTGCACGACAAGCTCGATCGCGCCCGTCACCGCATGTACTGCGACCACGCCTTCTACGTCGGCGCAACGGCGGAAAATGCCGAGGAACTGGGCGAGCTGGAGCGCATACCGGGCACGGCCGGCGTCAAGATCTTCATGGGCGCCTCGACCGGCAGCCTGCTCGTCGCCGAGGATGAGCAGCTTGCGCGCGTACTGGCCCATGGCCGCCGCCGCGTCGCCATCCATGCCGAGGACGAGGAGCGCATGAACGCACGCAAGCACTTGCGCGTCGAGGGCGATCCCTCCAGCCACCCGGTGTGGCGCGACGACGAGAGCGCGATGCTGGCGACGAAGCGCATCCTGCGCCTGGCGCGCGAAGCGAAGCGTCCGATTCACATCCTGCACGTCACCACCCCGGCCGAACTGGAGCTGATCGCCCAGCACCGCGATGTGGCGACCTGCGAAGTGACGCCGCAGCACCTCACGCTGGCGGCCGAGGACGCCTACCCGCGCCTGGGCTCCTATGCCCAGATGAACCCGCCGATCCGCTCTTCCGAACATGTCGCGGGCCTGTGGCACTGGTTGCGCCAGGGCGTGCCCGACGTCATCGGTTCGGATCACGCGCCGCACACCAAGGAAGAAAAGGCGAAGACCTATCCGAACAGCCCCTCGGGGATGCCCGGCGTCCAGACCCTGCTGCCGCTGATGCTGGACCATGTCGCCAAGGGCAACATGACGCTGGAGCGCCTGATCGACATGACCTCAAGCGGGGTGCAGCGGGTCTTCGGGCTCGTCGGCAAGGGCCGTATCGCCACCGGCTATGACGCCGACTTCACCGTGGTCGACCGCAAGGGCACTTTCACGATCAGCGAGGACTGGGTGGAAAGCCGCTGCGGCTGGTCGCCCTTCACCGGGATGGAACTGCAGGGCCGCGTCGTCGGCACGATCATCCGCGGCCATTCGGCAATGTGGGAAGGCCAGCTTGCCAATGCCGCCCGCGGCGAAGCGCTGCGCTTCGCCGGCGCGCTCTGATCGATCGGTGAAAGCGCGCGGCGGCGGTCAGGCCGGCGCGCGCTTCGACAGCAGGTCCCAGCAGAACGCCGCGATGGCGGCCCAGATCAGCACGAAGCAGGCCATCTGCACGGGCTTGAGCGGTTCGTGGAAAACGAACAGGCCGATCAGGAACAGGCCGGTCGGCGTCACGAACTGGATGAAGCCGAGCGTCGAGAAATCCAGCCGCCGCGCCGCCGAGGCGAACAGCAGCAGCGGTGTGCCGGTCAGGATTCCCGCCAGTGGCAGCAGCAGGTTGAGCTTGAGCGACGTGCCCATGGCCAGCCCCTCGGGCGTCAACGCCTGCCATGCCAACAGGCCGAGCGCGGGCGGCAGCAGTACCAGCGTCTCGATCGTCAGGCCGGGCAGGGCGTCCACCGGGGCCAGCTTGCGGGTCAGGCCATAGCCGCAGAAGCTCATGGCCAGCACGAGGCTGATCCACAAGGTATCCAGAGCCCCCAGCGAGAGGATGGCGACGCCGCAGGTAGCCAGGATCACCGCCACCCACTGCAGGCGTGACAGCTTCTCGCGCAGGAACAGCGTTCCGGCCAGCACGTTGAGCAGCGGGTTGATATAGTATCCAAGGCTGGCGGCGAGCACATGGCCGTGGAGTACGGATATGACGTAAACCAGCCAGTTGGTCCCGATCAGCAGCCCGCTCACGGTCAGCGCGCCGAGGATCCGGGGTTGCCTCAGTGCATCGCGAAGCTGCTTGCCCTGTCGCAGCAGCACCGTCACCACCACGCAGAAGGGCAGGGTGAACAGCAGGCGCCAGGCGACCACCTCGAAGGGGGACACCGCCTTGAGCAGCGCGAAGTACAGCGGGAAGAGGCACCAGATGCCATAAGCGGCGAACGCCTGGGGCAAGCCGCCGGTACGGGGCGCGGGCGGAACAGTGGAAACGGTCATCGCGGGGGAACTCGGTTGGGGGGCAGCGCTGCATAAATGCCGGAAATGCGCGCAGCAAGCGGTTCGTCGCGGCCAGGACCTCGGCTCGTCGATATTACCAAATCTGACAGCCGCGTTGCAGCCCGTTCAGGTTAAATGCTCTAAAGATGAATGCGTACCGCGGATCGCGCCTCCCAACACGGCCCCTCCGCCATCGCAGGAGAAACGACATGAACGCATTCATCAAGGCAACCGCCCTCGCTGCCGCGACCGCCAGCCTCGCCACCGCTGTCCCGGCCATGGCCGCGCCAAGCTATGCGCCGAGTTCGGCCTCGGACTTCCGCGCGCCCGGTGAGCAGACTTACGAGCACAGCCGCCGCTACTCGCGCGAAGATTATCGTCGCGGCTACCGCGGCGACTACCGCAGCTATCGCAACTACGGCGAGCCGGTCTATCGCAACACCCGCGTGTGGCGCGGCGACAATGGCCGCTACTACTGCCGCAAGCAGAACGGCACCACCGGCCTGCTGATCGGCGGCGCGGCAGGCGCGCTGCTCGGCCGGGAAGTCGACGGCGGTTACGACCGCACCGCCGGCACCCTGATCGGCGGGGTCGTGGGCGCCCTGATCGGCCGCGAAGTCGACCGTGGCGGCAACCGCTGCCGCTGATAGCGCCGCCCCCTACCGATTGAGACACCCCGCGCGGACGGCGACGCGCGGGGGAACCGTCCGGTCTTGTGCTTCACGTTCTGCCGGGCGGGAGGGCGCCTGCGGCTTGTCCGCGGGCGCCCTCGAAGTTTGCGTCCTAAACACTTGGCCAGCGACCCTTCCCGGAATGGGACGCCGCTGCGATTGGCGGGTCCCAAGCCTCGTTTTTCCTTCCTTTTCACCGTATTGAACGGCCAAAGACGGCGACTTGGCGCGATGCCCGGGCGCTGGCATCCTGTCCGCTTGCGGCAAGGAAGGAACAAGAAGATGAAGAACTCCGCCCGTTTCATGGTGTTGGGCCTTGCAGGTTCGCTGCTGCTTGCCGGTTGCAATTCGGACAAGAAGCAGCCCGAGGGCGCCGAAACCGATCCGGCCATGAGCGGCGCGCTGGGCGACCAGATCATGGTCGATCCGGAGATGACCGGGCAGGATGGCGCGGCGCTGGGCGCGAACGGCGGCCAGATCACGCTTCCGCCTGCAGAACGCTCGCCCGAAGCGATCGCGGCAGCCAAGGCCGATGCGGCGGACGTCGCCGGCGGCAAGCTGACCGACATTCCGCAGCCGACCAAGGGCAGCGCCGCAGCGCTCACCGAAACCGCGGCAACCGCGGCTCAAGTGGCCGCCGCTGCCAGGACCGCGCACACCGATTGCGCGGCCAAGGTGCAGTATTCGAACACCTGGGCGGCCCGCCTCCCGGCCGAGATCCCGGTCTATCCGCGCGGCGCGGTGCAGGAAGCGGCCGGCACCGACAGCGACGGCTGCGCCTTGCGCGTGGTCAACTACGCGACGCCGGTATCGCCCGAGGATGTGGTGAGCTTCTACTACACGATGGCCAACAAGGCCGGCTACGGCGCGCAATACCGTCTTGACGGCGACGATCACGTCGTCGGCGGGCGCAAGGGCGGCAAGGCCTATGTCGTCTATGCCCGCAAGTTGGGCTCGGGCGTGACCGAAGTGGATCTCGTTACCAGCGGGAAGTAAGCGCCAGGGGCGAGGGCTCCGCCTTTACTTCAGTCCGACGCCGATCATCGCGCGCGGTTGTTCCATTTCGCCCGAGGCGACCGGATAGGCGCAGTAGTCGGCCGCGTAGTAGCCGCTCGGGCGATGGTTGCCGGACAGGCCTATGCCGCCCATCGGCGCGGCGTGGGACGGGCCCGTGGTCGGGCGGTTCCAGTTGACGATACCGGCGCGCACGTTGGCCCAGAAGCGGTTGTATTCCTGCGGCGTGCCGCCCACCAGCGATGCGGCAAGGCCGAAGCGGGTCCTGTTCGCCTCGGCAATCGCGCCGTCGAAATCGCTCACCTTGATGACCTGGAGGATCGGGCCGAACAGCTCGACGTCGGGGCGGTCGGCCATCGCCGTCGTGTCGATGATCGCCGGGCTCAGGAAGGGCAGGGTTTCGTCCGGGCGCACGAGGTGCTTGATCGCCCGTCCGCCGTTGCTCAGCAGGTAGAGGAAACTCTCGGTCAGGCCGTCGGCCGCGGCATTGTCGATCACCGGGCCCATGAAGGGGGCCGGATCGTCGAACGGTGCACCGACGATCAGGCGGTCGGCGAGGGCCTTCACTTCGGCCATCAGCGCATCATAGATCGTATCGCGCACGATCAGGCGCCGCGCCGCGGTGCAGCGCTGTCCGGCGGTGGCGAAGGCGGATTGCACGACGATCGCGGCGGCGTCGGTCAGCTTGGGCGTATCCCAGACCACGATCGGGTTGTTGCCGCCCATTTCCAGCGCCACGACCTTGTCGGGCCGGGTGGCTAGCCTGCGGTTGATGGCAAGGCCGGTGTTGGCCGAGCCGGTGAACAGGATGCCGTCGACCCCTTCATGCGCAACGAAGGCCTGGCCTTCTTCCGGGCCGCCCACGGCAAGCTGCACGACCAAAGAGGACATGCCGGCGCGGTGGAAGCAGCGGATCAGGATCTCGCCCGAGGCCGGGGCCTTCTCGCTCGGCTTGAAGATGACGACGTTGCCCGCGATCAGCGCCGGGACGATGTGGGCGCCCGGCAGGTGGGCCGGGTAGTTGTAGGGGCCGAGCACGACAAGCACGCCATGCGGCTTGTGGCGTACAGCCATCGTCCCCTGCAAAGCGCTGTCCAGTTTGCGCTGCGAAGTGCGTTCGGCATAGGAGCGGATCGAGACTTCGACCTTGTTGATCACGCTCTCGACTTCGGCGTTGGCTTCCCACAGGGGCTTGCCGACTTCGCGGGCGATGGTGCGCGCCAGCGTATCGGCTTCCTTGCGGACCTCGTTGGCGAAACGGCGGACCAGTTCCATGCGATTGGCCAGCGGCTGCGCGGCCCAGCCGGGCCATGCCTGCCGGGCGCGGGTCACGACTTCGTCGATCTCGCAGGGCTTGCCGCGCCAGATTTCGGCCCCGGTAGCCGGCTCGAAGGAGATGATGTCCGCCTTGCTCACGTCGGTACCCGGTCTCCGCTCACTTGAAAGTGCAGCTTC
>Ga0098035_1000995_pt1 | contig 13916 bp, 10 predicted proteins | sample 3_EtaG_FD_75046 | JGI IMG/M metagenome (GOLD analysis project Ga0098035, IMG submission 75046) | Marine viral communities from the Subarctic Pacific Ocean - 3_ETSP_OMZ_AT15126 metaG | ecosystem: Environmental > Aquatic > Marine > Oceanic | place: Pacific Ocean | collected 2015-01-07
CAATAACATGGACAACATGGAAGACTTATTCACAAACCACCTTCATCACCACGAGATGTGGGAACAGGATATGAAGGGCACCATGAAATGGTGGATGGGAGTTATGCTGACAATGTGTGCGGCAGCGATGGGCTATGTGAGGTTTATGTAAATGGCAATAACAAGCGTAATAGATTTAGCATCACTGCGTACTAGAATTCGTTTTATTAGTGGTATACAGGCCGAAGAAATAATAGATAGTGACTTAGATTTAGTTATAAGTATAGCTACCGAATGGTTTACAGAACAGACTGGTCTTTCTTACGACCCAACTGATTCTGATGCAGCATATGATAATGCTGTTATGTATTATAGTTGTTATTTAGGAAGTATAGCACAGAATGGAATGGGTATAGAACAATTAAAAATAGGCGATATTTTTATACAGTATGTTGATGAGGAACCCTATCAGAAATATTTGGAATTAGCGAATGAAGCTATAATCGCTAAGCAAGCGCTTAGTATAAAAACAAGTACTTATAATGCCAATGCAGCAACTGGAGATGTGGATTGGAAGAAAAATATAGACGGTAGTGACAATACCCTTAACGTGAGACAAACGCCTAGGGGTATGTGATATGGCTTCGGCGGTCAATGTGGGCTCTTTAAATCTGCCCAAGATGATGAGACATCTCAGTCACCGAACCAGCCAAGTACGCGATTTAACTTTTGTCCGCGATGCTATTAAACAAAAGGATGTAAAAACTACAAAGTCAGGTGGCACTCTAGAAGGACCACCTGTTAGTTTTGGGTATGAAAAGAGTAGTTCTGCAAAGACTACAGGCAGCGGAGATGGAGGAACACTGGCCGCTGACACAGCATATCATATAGATAGCCCAGAAATAGTGATTCCGGGCCTTACAATGCTCCAAAGTCCGATAGTTAGTAGGAGAGGTGCGCTAGAGAAGACTGGGCACAGGATTAGCGGAGCTTGCGCATTTCATGCTCCTTCATTAGACTATATTAAAGCATTGGATAATTTTAAAGATACTAAAGCTTTTTCAGAGCTTGAAACCTATGATAAGCTTTATGACATGGAAAGGGTTATAATCAACCCTTCAAATGTATCAGCAACTCAACAGACCACTACCTTTACTTTTGTAGATGCTACTTCAGGTTATGAAGCAGATAGAGTAAGATTTAAAATAAAGACGACTGGTACATTAGACTATGTACAACTGTCTGCAAACATTGGTGGTAGCGCAGCTACGCTTAAATGGAGGGATGATTCACCAGTTCAAGGCTTAGCTTTATCAGGCACAACTTTTACTACTATTGATTTACCAGTAAGTAGGGTAGAGGCGGACGACACAGCTTCTATCTATAAGGACGGCACAAGAACAGAATTCACGGCTTCTCTAACAGGTGGCTTTGATATAGATAAGCTATATGGAGACTCTAATAATGAACTTAGCTCCCTTATAGTGCAATTATCTGGCTCTGCCTTAGTAGAGCTTAGAGACATATACTTATATAAAGAAGCTGAGTGGAGAATACAGTCTATTAAAGACTATAGGGATGAATACATGCGGGTAGCAGCCGTGAGAGTGCGGGGCGAGAGGGCCTCAAGGAGAAGAGCATATGGCTAAAGATTTTTTAAATGTAATAGAAAGAGCGATGTTAATGGGGCTTAGTGATAAAATCAATACTGCTACGGCAGATGATAACGATGTATATTTTTATGGAGAATTTCCAGAAGCAGAAGAGGTTAAATTTCCAGCTGTTATTATTCAACAGGTGGCGTCTGGTTTCCAAGAAAAAGTAATGGGAGAAACAATGACGTTGGGTAGTTCTACTGGTAAAGGAGAAATGTATGGTATAGCTTATAATATCCATATTATAATCGAAAGAGATACAGAAGTTATAGTGACTGGCAACTCGGAACCATATAAACAACGTAGGCTACTTAATTGGGTTATGCTGAATGTAGCTAACGAGATGCAAGATTTAGATTTTAGTGATTATCAAGAAGAGGAAATGGAGATTACACATAGGCGTCTTTTATCTTGGAGAGATATAGGATTTATGCCAGAGTTTCAATGGTATGGAGCTTCTTGTGACTATACGTTAACATTTAAGAACTATAGAGGATAGGATGCCCGACGAAACAGTCTATACTGTAATTGCTGGTTATCTCCCCACCGTAGGATATAAAAGAGATGATTTTGCTATGGATTCGAAACACGGTACACCACCCGTGACTATGCCTCATGGTGGAGTAAGATATCCCGGCGCAACACTTAATTATGGATTTGGTTTAGCTAAAGATGGTAGTATTCGTAAATTATCTGCAAGAATAAGAGGTTCTATTGCTTGGTATGAATTTTCAACATCTATAAAAGAAGTTCAATCAGATATGAATAATGATGAAGAAATGCAGGAGACAGTAACTGCATTGGCTGGTAGTTGGTATAGAGGAGGCGGGAACTTTCCAAATTTCAATAAAGAACGTGAATCTGATGATTTGCTACAGGATGTTGCTGCTGATTTAGGAATGCGCCCGTGGAGTAATACAGAAGAGATTGAAGGCTCTGAAGGCTTTACTAGCAAGAAACCTCGTCCTGAAGAAAGAGACCCAAGAAGCAGCGCTTACGCTGGGGGTGCAGGTGAAGAATGGGGCGCAGGAGTGGACACAGAGGCCACAGGAAGAGCAAACGCTATAGATATATACATGCGTGATAGAGAAGGTAATATAATTAGGTTAGATGTTACTGAAAGGTCTTTAGATGATGCAAAGGCCCATCACGGTTTAGGTGATTGGAATGAAAGGCAACAGGCGGGCGTTACATCAATGCAATTGTTAGCTATGAATGAGGCAGACCGTATGACGACCTTAGAGACTTATTTTTCAGGTAAAGTAACAGATTGGAACCGACCTATTGATGCTTTAGTAAACGCGGTGGGAGCGTTTGGTTCACAAGAAGCACAACGTACTATACGCAGACTGAAGGCTGGAGATTCTAGATTAGGCCAGATGACTCAGGACATGAGAAATACTTTACTCGAAATGCGTGGTGGTGGTTCTAGTATGGCTGGTTCTGCTCCCGGCGACCCTAGAGGAAGTTATAATCAAGCACAGGAAATGCTGAGGCGAGGAAGGCGTCGTATGACATTAAATAGAACTGAAACCATGAAAGACCACTCACAATATGAGAATTTTCAAGCTGCTATGGTATTTGCTTTACACGCTCTGGGTAATATAGTGAAAAATTTTACTACCCCAGACCAAGTTAGAGGGGAGTATTATACAGGATATCAATTAGGAGACCAAGGAGCGGGTCAAGATTATGTGGTTGGTGTTTTACATAGAGTTTTTGGTCAAGGAGCACAAGTCTTTCAATTCAAACCTTTAAGAAAGGGAGATGTTATACTTGCTAATGAAGCACGACTTTCACACCATTTTATGAGGAATAATTGGGAAGGTACAGTAGCCGACCAGCAACTGGTTTTACAGACGGGTGCTAGGCAACAGAATCTATTAGATGCTGCCTCTTTATTGGGTTATACCCACGGTGCGGTAGAAACTAATACAATTTATCATATGGGACAAGCTGATAAAGATGAAACTATGAAAGTTATACATAGCGGTAGTATGATTATAGCGCCAGAAGATATTAACGCAGATATACAAAATTTTATAGATACGATGGTTGCTGATACTGGTGGTCAGGCTTCGAAAAGTATGCATAGGTTTCTACAAAACAAAATTAGACAGGTAGCTACTTTAAATAGGTCAGGTAGAAAAGGAAACATTGACCCTAGAACTAACGCTCTAGGGGGTCCTATGATGACCTCTCGACTGGGGAGTAGTATAGATTTGGATGCTTTACAGGCAGGTAATGTTGAAGCTGGATACTATGCAGATTGGTTGGCTCTATCTGGGTCAATGGATTTAACACCGGCACAGGCAATGCGTGGTGGTTCAGCTTTTGCATATGATATGATGGGATATGGAGGTATGCTGGGTAGTTCTGGAGCAAGGGCTTCTATGGGTGCTGGATATGGTAGTGCCGGACTGTTCGATGATTCTATTTTGGAAGGCTCTTTTGAAAGGAGTACAATGTCCGAACAATTTGTAACAGGAGGAACAATATCTTCAATGGCTGATGGAAATACAAGCCAAGAACAGAAAGATTGGGCTCTTAACCATTCAGGAAACGCTTTATATGTGAAAGATAAAAACAATGCAGTCTCACTCGATAGTCATGGTTCTGCGAGAATGAGATTTACAGGACAACAAAATACTGCTGCTAAGCAAATGTTGATGCGTGGGTTGGGAAGTAGGGCAGGAGCAGAGAGCCGGAACAGTATTGGTAGCTTTCTTGCAACCTCTGACGCTGCTGCGCGTGGACTGGGAGCTGCAATGGCGAGAGGGTCAGGTTGGCAACAATGGGCAAAAGGTATGGGACCAGAGAATAAATATTACGCCGAAGGTGAATATAAAAGTAAATCTAGAAAGGCTGGGTGGGGAGAAGCAGGGGTTCCACAATTGTGGGCGGCCCCCTATGTCAGCATCTATTATCCTGCTAAACAAGCTAGAGTGGCTGAACGATAGGCGAAACCTTTATATACTAGGCAGATATATACATTATACTATCTAGGCGTTTGCGCAACGCCAAGGAGAAAAAATATGGCATATTTCCTAGGAAGAGATGTAGAACTCGCCATTACTACCGAGCATAATGATTTGGGTATCATCGTGGAAGAATACGGTTCCACAGATGAACTCGGAGCAGCGGTTGTTGAATTCGACAAAACAGGCACTGCTAATCTGTATTCTTCGAGTACGGATAAAGCAAATTTGTTTGCTGGCCCACGGGCCACTACAAGTGCAAACGGACCATGGGGTGACCAGACCGGAGATGATTCTCTGACCTGTCCTGATGGTAGTACGGTTATTATAACCGCCCAAGCATGGAATAACGAACCAGACAACATGACAGCTGTAGATTTAGGTATGGGTGTGATGGACGAAGACGTAGCCTTTATTGGACAAAGAAATGTTCTTAAGGCCGAAGTAAAGAAAGAAAATACTATAAGTATTACACGAAAAAAGAAGGATTCAATGTGGGACGCAGTATATAATTCAGCAAGATTTGGTCTTGCTAAAGATACTACAACCGCAGGAAGCACCCCATTCAACGATAATTTGTTTGATGGGTTAAGAGCACCTGATTTTGTAGATTGTGGATACAGAGTATATTTAAGATTCAAAGAATCTACTACACAGGGTACTGGAGAAGTATTCATTTTGAGAAATTGTTATATTACAGAACATGCTATAACTGTCGGAGCAGACGCTTCTTCGGAAGAAACTATGACATTACAAAGTTATGTTGACCCTATTATACTAGATGGTAAAAATGCATCATTATCTTTAGGTAATAGTTTAATGGTTGCGCCAACGCTAGCAACGGAGCTCTGATTATTATGGCTTATTTTACAGGAAGAGATGTATCAGTGTGGGTTGTTACAGAACACGCAACTGATGGTATAGCACGAAGGGACGCTGCCAATGGCACCGAACCTATGGATAGACTAAAAGTTTATGGAGATGTTAATACGGTATCTACTGGAGCATCCACAGCAGCAATTTTAGGCTGTTTGGGTAATGCAGGAGAACCAAACTGGCAAATATCAGATATAACAGGATTGGATGTTTCTATAGCAGCACAGGATGAAGATATTAGTTATATAGGTCTTCGTAATGTAGGAAAGATAGAAGTTAAAAAAGACACCTCTATAACACTTACTAGGAAAAAGGGAGACAATAAACTTTCTTTGATGTTTCAAGGAAAAACATATACTGATGATAGCCCTACTTCTGATGGATTACATAGTGGTAGAGCCGGTCTTATTGCTAACGCTGCTGGAAACGCTATGTTAATAGCTGACGGCACAGTAGACCCTAAATCAACATTAGATGACGGTAGTAACCAATGTTTTGGATTCCGTGTATTTGTTGAATTAAAGGCAGCTACTGGCTCAAGCGGAGCAAACGGCGACGGTGAAGTTTTAGTAATACCTAATTGCCAGATGATGGAATATGGTCATACACTTTCCAACGAATCGGCTAATGAGGAAACACTAACACTAACTTCTCAAGTTAAACCATTTATAGTTAATGGAACCAAAGGGGCTGGAAGTAACAGTAATGTTATCTTTGCTTCCCCAGCAAGAACGCAGACAACAGCTGCGAATATGTAAGGTGATTGAATATGGAAACTTATGAAGAAGCTAAAAAGTTTTATGAAGAAACTTTTAACGCAGAATCAGCAGCTATTAGACTCGCACATTGGGTAGAAGTTAATCCCGATGCTGCGGCTCCTAAGAAAGCTGCCAAAAAAGAAGAAAAAGAAGTAGTAGATAAGGCTGACGAAGAGTAAGCTTTATATACTACCATACAATGTATGTAGAGGGGCTTTAGCCCCTCTAAACAAATAAAGGAATAAATATGAAAGAAAATTCAATGGAAAGTTGGTCAATGGAAGACCTTATAGCTTTAACTGATGTAATTCAGACAGAAGAATTGGAATATAAAGGAAAAGTTATTCAAGTTCAATGGTGTGAACTAGTAGAAGCGGAAGAGCCTAAAATGGCTATCCCATCTGAAGACACACCAGAAGAAGAGAAGAACGAATATTATACCCAATTAGCTGGTGAAAAAATTCAGAAAATGATTGAGAAGGCTAACGAAAAGAACCCAGAAGGGGCTTTTCTTACAGCTGACGTTTGGGCTAAATTACCAACAACACTGAAATACAAAGTATCCGCAAAGGTAATGGGAACCGAGTCAGATATAAATTTTTAGGTTGGATGCGAGATTCACCCGACGCGGTGTGTATCTACATCCCCCTAATGAAAGATTTAGGTATGAGTTGGTTGGAGATAAAAAATACTCCAAGAATAGAGCTAGAAGGTATTCTGGCAGCATTCTCAGAGTACAACACTCTACACTCCTTTGATGGATATAATGACAATGATATTTCCCATATGGCAAAAGACAAACCTGAAATAAGGTCCCAATACTTAAAATATGTCGAAGCCAATAGGAATTTGAGAGAAAGGTTAGGGCAAGAAGCGAAAAGTAAGAGTTTTAAAGACCTTTTAGGGTAGAAAATGGCACAAGAAACCGCAATCGCCTACGGTATTGAGTTTTACGTAGGAAGACGTTCTAGAGACAAAGCCGTCTCAGATGTAAGAGCAGCTGGAGAGCTGGTTAATCAACAGGCTTTAGGAAATTACAAAAAAGGAGCGCAAGCCAGACAAAAAGCCCACGACGATGCTATAAAAAAGTTACAAACGAAAAGTAAAGAAGCTACGAATGCTTTAGCAACGGCAAGAGGCGAGGCAGCCAAACAAGCAACAGCAGCTTATGAAGGAATGAAACCCCCTACGCGACAAGCATTAGAAGAGGCGAGGGGTAGAAAATTAGATAAATCTGAACTAAAAGAATATACTGCTACTTTTGGTAGAGAATTGAGAGGTATGGACGCAGCTATGACTGATTTTGTTTCTCGTTCAGGTGAAATGGGAGTTAAATTGGGAGACGCCTCTGATACTGCTGGAGTAATGTCAGAATTTTCGAAAGCTGATGTTCAAGACCGTACTAGAGTGATTGCAGATTTAGAAGGCCAAAGGAAAATCCAGCAAGATTTACTGAAACAGAAAAAACAAGAAGCAGTAATGGGGGCCAAAGAGGAAAAGCGTGCTAAAAGAAAAAATAAACAGCACAAACAAGAATTAGCTAACGCAAGGCGTAAGTTAACTATAATGAAGCACGCTAAAATAGATTCTAAAGAACAAGAAAAGATAGTTGCGAGATTGGAGAAAAAGGAAAAGAAATCAGCGGGGTATCTGGAAGAACAAATTAAACTCAACAAAGAACGTATAGAGGAAATGGAAAAAATCGAAGACCTAACCGAGGGTCAAGCGAGACTATTAGGCGTTCTACAAACTGAACAGAAAAAACTTACTGCGGAAGAAAGGAAATATGGAAAAATCCAAAGAGAGATTAAAGAAGAAGAACGTAGGTTAGGTAGGGCATTAAGAGAGGACGAAAAGAAAGCCATACTACAACTGAAAGAACAAAATAGGTTAATGCAGGATTACAGCCGTCATATAGAAGATGCAGCAGCGAAAGTTAGTGGTACTTTAAAGAATGCCTTTGTTATAGGCACTGCGGCTATTGCGGCCCTTAATTATAAACTTATGGCTGTTGTACAATCTTTCTCGGAATTTGAGAAACAATTAGTTAATGCAAATTCTATTTGGCAAGAATCAAACGAGACTTTATTTGAGGTAAGTGACTCAGTGGTGGAATTCGGAACACGCTTTGGTGTTGAGATGGGTAACGCAACGGCTGGGCTCTACCAGTATGCATCTGCGGGGGTATCGGCGGCAGAAGCCATGCAGATGTTACAGCACACACTGAAGTTATCTATGGCTGTACAGGGCGACCATAATACCCTATCTAAGCTAACTACACAGACCATTATGGGTTTCAATATGGAATTTAGCGATGCTGAGGTAGTTACTGATAAATTCGCGCATGCTATTAATAAATCTCTTATTGAATGGGATGACTTGGCGAGCTCTATTAAGTTCGCTCTACCTTTCTTTATCTCTACAGGGCAAAGCTTAGACCAATTACTTGGAGGTTTGCAGGTCTTGACTAACAGAGCTCTAGAGGCAGGTATAGCAGGTAGGGGTCTACGTCAAGCCCTAGCGGAGTTTACGCAGCACGCCGACGATAACTCGGCAGCGTTCAGAAAGATGGGTATTGAGATTATGGACTTGGAAGGCAACATGAAGCCCCTGAATGAAATAGCTTTAGAATTTCAATCGGTTATGGGTGATGGAGTATCCGACATGGAAGTTATGATTGCCCTGATGGACGACTTGAATGTTCGTGGTGCGACGGCCTTCGTTCACTTGGTACAGAATGCCGATGAGTTTACTGGAGCAGTTAACGACCTTCAGAATTCTGCTGGTTCGGCCACAGCGATGGCAGAAATTCAGCAGGAATCACTTTCTATGCAAATACAAGTGGTCAAGAATGCTTTAATGGCACCATTTTTACTTTCGGACAAGGTGGGCGAGTCCCAAGGATATCTTAATGAGTTTGCTTTGGAAATGCACAGTATAGTGGATGTTATTGAAAATCTCTTTATAAAGAAGATGGGTGACGGAACAGTAGCAATAACTAAACTGGGAGAAACTATTAGGGATTTTGTGGTAGGAGTTCTACATCAGGCCAAAGAAGTAATAATTATACTTGTAGATATTATACAAGATTTTACAGCAAGAGGTCACGATATGACTGGTATGATGAATGCCTTTGCTATACCTTTGAAGATAGTTCTTAAACTATTGAGAGTTTTTGGTGACGGATTTATAGAAGCCATTATACTTTATAAAATAATGAATGGCCTTCTACCTATAAATAGCCTGTTGCTAGCTAAAAATATAAATATGTTGGTTAATCAGTCACATACTCTCCAACAAGTTACACTTGCCAGTGGCAGACAGATTAGTATGGGTAGACTCCAAAACAACCTAAAGGTGATGGAAGCTAAATTACTCGGAATGACTAATAAGGCACAGATAAGAAAGATGAAAACTGATATAGCATCACTTAAGGCGGATGGAATGAAGGTAGCTTCTAATATGAATGTAGTGGGCTCTATGAAGGCCATTATGTTTTCACAGATGGGAGTCAATCTAGTTATGTTCGCATCTATGTATATAACTCAGAAATATGCAAAGAATAATGTTGTATTTGCGGCTACGATAGGAGCCGTGGCTGGAGCCTTTGTTGGTCTTTCAATTGCTATAAATATGGCAAGGGCGGCTGGAACAGGTCTGAAAGATATGGGTGCTGAATTCTATGCGACAGTTGCCACGGCAGCAGCCATAGGAGCAGGATTTAATGTACTTATGCAGAAAATGATGACACCCCCAAAGATAGATTATTCTCAATATGACACCATGGATACAGGGGGCCGGTTTATGGCTCGCAAAATATATGATATGGGTGGTTATACGCAAGAACATGGTATTGCCATGCTTCAAGCTGGAGAAACTATTATACCCAAAACTCAGAATATGCTTAGTGGTAATCAAGGCATAACTATAAATATGGGCGACGTATATGCTAATGATGCTTCAGACTTTGCAGATAAGTTGGCAGACGAATTACCAATAGCTTTACAAAGAGTAAGCGATAGAGGAGGGATGTAATGGTACAATTCTATAGAAAAACCGAGATAGTTAACGATACTGGACTGTTTCAGGCCTATCCAGATTTATTTATGGGTCAGGAAGATACTATAGAAATAAAAGGGGGCACTACTGGTCGAAGAGGAGTATTTGAATTTATTGTGGCGGACAGTCCCGTTTTTGGTGACGCCGTTTTAACAGCCATAAGACCTAATTTTTATATAAGCTCCGTTGATTTAAATGACACCGTAGAGTTGCCTCGTTATAAAGGTTATGTTTTTAATAAGAGTCTTAGTGATTTAAGCAGTCCTGAAGGGGGACTAGGTATAAAAAACGAGACAGCAGTTGTTATTGAGACATATATGTCTAATGATGGTGCTTGGTTAGAAGAAAAGTTTGATGGTAATCCCAGACAAATTGGGGGAGATATACCAGAACTAGAGGTAGAGAGTGGTACAGTAATAAGAACTATAGATAGAGCTATATCAGTTACAAATCTTATAAAGTGGCTTCGCTTGGATGCTATCACTGGCGGAGATGGTAAGTCACCTTCAGGTGGAGTCGTAGGCTGGCTTAAAAAAGTCTTCGATGAGGCAGAGTATTCTGATGATTTCGATGAATATCTAGAACAGGGCGATACAGCCCTTGAACTTTGGCTAAACACAAGTTATGGCATTCCATCTGATAATATGCAGTTCCGTGGGACAAAATCTCAGGGTTGGTGGAACCAATCAATACACGGCTCCGGCGCAGAAGCGCTATCTGGCGCGTATGCTGGTGGCGTTGCTGGAACTGCTATTCCGATACCATTCCTAGGCACTGGAACGGGAGCTGTTATTGGTGCCGCAGCTGGTGCAGCCATGTCTAATCCTGATAATTTTGTAAAGAATGGAAGCCTGACAAATGACAGCGCTGCGGGTAACTATATTATCCCGATAGAACATGAAAAAAGAAGGGGAAGAAAGGATTATTATAGACCTAAGAAATATGGAACGTCTCCTAATTGGTGGATTCACTCCAAAGATATAGACAGGAGCGGATTCCTTATGAAAGATGTAAAGATGACAAGGAGCGTTGAGTCAGATATAGATGTCAATATGAGAATCCATCCCGGTAATTCGGTATTTGATTTAGTACGAAGACAAAAATCATATTGGATAGCTGACCCAGAAGATTATGCTGGGGTTATTGAAGCCGCGTATACTAGAGCTTTATTTACTACCTCTAATGGTTTGGATGGGCAAGCGGCCCAATTAAAAGCTCATTGGAGACATATAGATAGTGCAGAAGTTAGCGATAGGGCTCTTATGGTACCTGTAAAGGCAAATCCAGCAATTGACAATAGACAAGAACTTATTATGTCATACGGCCATATTCCTAGACCAAATGAGAGAGACGTATATCATGCTGGTACTTTTGACGTATATCCCCAAGGAGTGTCAGCAACAACTGGAAATTGGGGAGGATATGCCTCTGGCGATAATACATCAAAAAACACAATGATATATGAAAAAATGCTAGATAGTAAAGTGGCAACAAAAGTATCATTTACTTTCAACCCCTTGGATTTGGAATATGCTTGGGTAGAACCTGCTTTATCCGGTGGACACGGTTCTGGAGGTCCATCAGTAAAACCATCCACTTCGTCTAATGGTATTATCACCTCACGTAGAGGATTCTTTGCTACCTTATCTAGAAATCCTGTTAAACAGGGCAAGGCAGGGGAGAGAGCTCAGACCTTTGTAGATTATTTAACAGATAATATGACTAATGTGACGGATAATAATACTACACTCATATCAAAGCCCGGAACTTTTGTTTTGGGTTTCTTAAACTTTCCTACAGATAAGACGTGTCATGCCACAGCAAATAATACAACCGATAACGCTGTAAATGGATACATACACAAGGAAAGACAGAATAAGATATCCGTTGTGTGGCACGATTATTGGACCGGTGAGTTCACGCACACCGTTGACACTAAGACAATAGGATGGTTACTTTCTGGCGCAAATCCAGCTTATCAAGGCCATGACGGTGTAGCCGCTTCTGGATTTTATGATGTAGTATGGGAAGGACTCGCTAATCATATATCAGACCAACCAACGGATGATATAGTGCTACTTGATGGAGATACTTGGTATACCGTAGATATGTATATGCATCCGAAGGTTCCCTGTATAAGGGTTCACATAACTGATGTAGGAACAGGCAAAAGAGTCGATAATAATAAAATATTGATGTGGCCGGGACCAAATGCCACAGCAACCGTAGAATCTATACGAACCCCCGCTAACAAAGGAACAAGTAAGCATTCAAGATTGGGTGACGAATCCAGATGGCCCGCGTATTGCACGTTTTGGCTGAATAATACACATTGGAAGAGTACAAATGAATCAGTTTCGGCTGAAGCTGGCTACAATACTGTAACTGGAGGCGCAACTTCCCCTGCTGACGAAGTAAATCAGATTGATATATTTACTGGTGGTGCAACTGTAGATGGTACTCATGCGGAATCTGAAATTTTATTAGATAATTTTAATATTTATAATATAAATACCACAAAAAATTACTCTACAATTTCAAAAAATAATGTTACAGGTTCTGCAAGTCGGTTGTCAACTTCCTCTTATTCGGAAGTAGAGGCTTTATATAGACCTTTATATTATCATATGGACTCTGTTACTTCGGCTGGCTCCTATGTTCAAGAGATAGATGAGTCTTCTGGTTATTCTGGTGATGCAGTTGTAGCCTTTGATGTAGCTGACGGAGGATTGGGATATGACGTGGCCCCTATAGTTGTTTTGGGTTCCTCTTCTGGAACTGGAGCAGTGGCCTCGGTTACTACGGCTCCTGACGGGAATGGAGAACTGAAGGTTACAGCAATAGGTGTTACTACGGGCGGTTCTGGTTATAAATACCCTCCCATGGTAAATATTGTGCATCAGGGTGAGGTACCTACTAGAGCGGCAAGAGCCAAAGCTATTATTGGAGCGAGCGCACATACGAGAGAGGTTGTTAAAGCTATACCAGCTCCGCGTTACGTTTCTATAGGTTTTGATGATAAACCGGCTGATATGTATACATTATATGGTAACACCGCTGCAACCTCTACAACTACCAAAGTGGAGGGAGATACCGATTATGGTGAGGGTGCTTCTGTGACGAGTTTTATGGCTTATAACGCTGCTGGCGAGACAATAATGTATTATCTAGACGGTAAGCGAAACGAAGCAACAACGATGACACAAGTTAATCCCCAAACAGCAGCATTTGCATCCACAACTGATAATGAACTGGTGGGTGGTAAACTTAAGATACATTATGCAGATTTGAGGGCTGGGGACTGTGGTTCCCAAACCGCTGTTAGAGATATTGTCGCAGCTTCTAATACAGCTACGGTTGATAGCGCAATAACGGCGTATGTCGAGGTGTGGCCTCCATTACCCACAGCTCCTGACGCTGCCGATAATTGGGAAATTCAAACTCGTTCTCATGTATTATTCAGTGATTTAATTACGCGACAGATAAATGACCTTACACAAATGTATGGCATTCCTTATGATTATGCTAGAGGAGGACACGAGCTGGATAATGGTACGCCCACCAATGTACCCTCTAGAGGCGTATTTAATTTAGGTTGGAATGATGACATG
>Ga0098035_1000998_pt1 | contig 13888 bp, 2 predicted proteins | sample 3_EtaG_FD_75046 | JGI IMG/M metagenome (GOLD analysis project Ga0098035, IMG submission 75046) | Marine viral communities from the Subarctic Pacific Ocean - 3_ETSP_OMZ_AT15126 metaG | ecosystem: Environmental > Aquatic > Marine > Oceanic | place: Pacific Ocean | collected 2015-01-07
AGGGATGACATAGCAGAAAAATCAGAGGATATGAAGATAACTGCCTACGGAAGAATGTCTCAAGGCATTGGTAGCGTAGAAGGACAATATGACGAATTAATCTCTGATATAGATGCTTTAGGAGTATAATATGGCAAGATATAGAGGTCCATCAGATGCATCAGTAGCGATTAGTGGTATACTATCTGGTTTAGCTGCGGTAGAGAGAGGATACAGGGCTGATGCTAGAGATAAGGATAAATTTAGAGAGGCGTTAATTCTACAAGATAGAAAGACGCAATATTTAGGTGAACAAGCAAGAGCTGATAGAGAGCTAAGAAAGTTTGAATTTCAATGGAAAACATTAACAGATGATAAGAAATATGCTCTTGATAAATTAGAGACTCTTGACGCTGAACGAGCTGACCTTGCATTGTCTGATGCGGAATGGAAATCTCTTAAATATTTTGATAAGACCGGTGACTTTCAGGACATATCAAGTGCATACAAAGCTTCTAATGACGAAAAGACTGATGAAGCTTTATTCTCATATACAGATACGGACAAACAGATTCAAAATCTAATGACTAGTGTTGAAATGATAAATACTAATATTAGAATCTCTAAGGAATTTAATAGGAAAATAGCTTCGATGAGTTCTGAGCTAGGTGCAGAGTTACCTGGATTTTATGAGGAGTATAGGGATTATACTCCTGCTGATGCAGACATTCCAGAGGTAGAGAGATTGAAGAGAGCATTTACCGTTGAAGACACAGAGATGAATAAGATATATGAAGCTCTAAAACTTGAAAGACCAGATATGTTTGGAGATATTGATACTAATGAAGTTCTTCAAGATTTAATTAGAAGAGAAATAGGTACACATTATTCAGATGCAATACAGAGAGCAACCGGAATTCAAACAATGCATGACCAAGCGAAGAATCAAAAAATTGCTGAGGATGCTGCGATTACAGGAGATTATGCGACACTTCAGAGCTCTCTTCTTACTGGTGCCAATTTAGCACTTGAGCAGATTTCTACTGTATGGCAACATATTAAATTCCAACCAGGGGAAGATGGAGTAGTAGATGCTCAAAAGGTTATATCAAGTTTATTTGAGGATTTAACAGAGATACCAGGACTTCCTGAAGCACAGGCAAAAGCTATTTCTGAAATGATTGTAGATTTACCAGCAAATCAGTATATAAAGATTGGTCCATTGATGGCTAATGTATTTTCCACCCTTCAATCGGAGGATGCGACTCCTGGTGATATAACTACTGCTAAAGCAATTGAAGCAGCGTTGGTAAAGAATGGTGTATATGGTTATATGGATGATGAAGCTAAGAAGACATTTACTACTCAACTGGGTATATTTTATACACAAAGAGATTTACTCCAAAAAGCAGTAGCGTCACAAGGTGAATATTTAACTAGGAAACTTAGTATTGATAAAAAGAAAAATAAAAAAGATGACATTAATACTGATAAAGCTTTAGAGTATATTAAAGGTTCTGATAGTACTGATAGTTATTGGACATTTGATAATCAGTCAGAAACTGTTTCGAGTGGAACTTCAGGAACTAATGTACCAGCTATAATAGATTCTATTAATGCTATTGATAATAGTGAAGTTCCATTACTTAATGAAATAATAAATAATAATGCAAAGAGTCCGAGTGCTCAAGAAGATTGGGATGCAAATGTACCAGACTTATGGAATAGTAATGCAAATGGTGAAACGCCTTCTGACTTTACACATTTGCCGATGTGGGGAGATAATTATAACCCGCCTCTTTTCATGGAGAACTATGACTTTGGAGGATACAGTAAGCCTGGGGTATTTGGTATAGGTGGTGGAGAGCCTATGTGGATTAATAAAGAGACTGGAGCTGTGACTTCTACTCCTAGTGAAATGACATGGGCTGGACCTGATGATAGACAATTATATCAAGCATATGAGATGCAATTAGAAGATGACTATAGAGGAGCATCAGAATATAAAGATACTTTACAAGACCTTGCCGAAGTTAATGCAAAAGTCTCAGCAGTTAAGGCTGGTTTTTCTGAAGGACATCCTCGTAGAGAAAAAAGGTTACTAAAATTACAAAGTGAAATAGACCAGATACAAAATTCATTGAATATTATGGAGTTGGCTTCTCCTCATTATGTAGATATGAAATATTATGAAGGGAAATAATGTCTCCATCTGAAGTCCATCTTGATAGTATAAAGCAAAAATATTTAAGAGATTTCCAAGCTAAAGGTATTGAGTTAGATGGAGCAGGGCTTGCTCGTCTGAATGAGTTTATTATTAAGGAGCATACTCAAAAGACAGGCTCTCCCCCAACAAATACATCTATTCCTGGCTCTGGTTTTGTTAGTCAAGTAAATAAAAGGGCTCAGGCTGTTCCTCAAGAAAAGTCTGGATATGATTTAGGTTTAACGCAGAAGATAGGTGTTGGTTTATGGTATGGTTTAGAATCTTATTTATGGGATGTCCCTGGTTTAATAAGTAAAAAAGCATTTGGCAAGGAGCCATATGACTTTCATGAACTAACGGCAGGTGAAAAAGCTACAGCTGTTGCTGCTGGTGGCGGAGCATTATTCTTACCAGGTCCTGGTGGATTAAAAGGTATTTCAATGCTTGGTGGTAAAATCATATCTAGAACAGCTGGTATAGGTGGCATATTTGGTAAAACAGTTAAAGGAGCCACCGTAGTTAGTAAGGAGGCTACTAAAAGTTTAGCTAAAGGATTATCGAAAGAATATAAGAATCTGGGTGTGGATGTAGCCTTAAAGAGTAGATTAAATAAAACTCTTAAAGGTAGAGCTAGTGATATTATTGGTTTAAATGCTGGTAAAGAAGCTAGAAAAGTAGCGGCGAATAATTTAGAGATTAATATGCAGGCAGCCGCTTATAAAGCATTGAAAGACGCTGGGGTTAAAGGAACTGAATCATCTCTTAGGAATACTGCAGCTCAATTATCCAGAGGAATGATTAACAAGCTTACAGTTGAGAAGAAACCTGTGGCTGACATAGCTCATTGGATAGCTGATGTAGTTGGTGGTGCTCCAGATGCCATGAAACTCAGAAAGCACCTCGCAACATATGCTGGTATGGTAGTCAATGATGCCTTTGTACTTGGTTCACACACAGCAGCGACAAGTCTTATAAATGCATATAAAAATGATAAAGCTTGGGAGCCTCTTAATGCATTACAAGGAGCAATGGTATTATCTGTTGGGTTTCCACTTGTTAGAGCTATCCCATGGGGAGGTAAACATACCTTATCTAAAGGAGCAAAGTACTTATGGGATAAATATAGAAGAACCAATTATGAAGCATTAGCGGCTAAGAATGGTCAAGGCGCAGTAGATATGATATTAAAGATGATGCTTAAAAAGACAGATGTTGAGAACATGGTATTCAAAAGTCTCGCTAAGGCTGGTGAACAAGCTCCCACAGGTAGACAATTATTATCCAAGCTTAATCGTCAAGAGATGACTCCATCTGATGTTTCTAACGCATTAAACGCTGTTAGAAAACAAGTTACATCTAAGCCTCTTAGCAATTGGATGAGAGAATATCCTGGCGACTTGATTGTATCTACTCCTAGAATGGTTGGTGGTGTTGCCTTGATGAACTATGAGCTATTTGAAAGAGATGATTGGAAGTATATGGATGAAGAAGAATTGCTTTCACATATAGTAATGGCTGGTATCTTCGCAAAAGGTAGAGGTGCATGGGATAGAAAGAAAATGGAGTCTTCCCAAATAGATTATGCTAAATACAAAGGTCACATGAGAAATCTAGGGTTGAAGGGTAAAGAATTAGAAGATTTATTTAATTTTTATGAAATTACTGGTGAAAACGAAGCAGTATTAGCAGGTCATGAAGCAAGACCTATACTAGAAATATTTAGGGCTTTTAAAAATAATGAGGCAGATACGATTACTGGTGAATTCAGGTCTGGTGACCATAAAGTTGTTGCTGATTTTGCTAAGTTATATAATGCTCATTTATATGCAGAGGGTGGAGGCACTGGATATGACCCAGTTAATATACAGAGGTATAGTGCAAAAGATTTATATGAAATGAAAAAACAGTTACAGGAAGTATCATTTAAAGATGGCACTACCATTAGGGATTTGGGTTTTCAAGGCTCAACAACTAAACTGAATATTGATTTTTCTAGAAATGTGCAGCGTCAGTATGGAGATATATTGGAAGAAATGAGAGACGCTGGTCTTCCTGTTAGCGTTGATTATGATGAGCAAGGTAGGCTAAAAGTAGTATTTGGTGAAGTAATTATAGGGGCTGATAGAACAGATGTTGGAGATTATGAAGGCGTTGATAAATTTAATGTTATTACACAGCGACTAAAAGAAGCTGGTTTGGCTACAGAAAATATTAATATGAAGAAGGAGATAGATAACCCAGACCATGCCTCAGAAATAAATCATAAGAAGGCTGGTAGAATACTTAATAGATGGGAAAAAAATCTATCTAAGATGATTTATGGGAAAGATGTAGGATTAGTTGATGCCATAGAAGATAATGTATTTTTAGATAGACTTCATACAGGTCAACAGTCAGAAGCTATTGACAGAATATATAATATTATGACAGAGAGGTTTCTTACACAGGATACCCCAGCATCAAACTTTATAAAAATGTTTAAGAATCTTTTTTATTTTGCTAATGCTCCAGTTTCTAATTGGGATGAGCAAGTAGTATTTAAACGAAGTCCCCGTAAAGAAAATGAAACAGAAGATGCATATAAAGAGAGGATGTCTGCGGAGGGCGAATCATTTGCTGAAATGAAGAAAAAAGTGGGGCAAATCAATAGTTTAAAACTAGCAACTACCAATAAAGGTCATAGAAAAACTATAGCTATGACTGTTGATGAAATGAAAATTGCTTACGATAGTTATGAACAGGTTTTCAATAGATTCCCTGAAGATTTACAAATGCAAGGAGTTGAGAGGGTAGGTCTAGAGTATTTTATACATAGATTTGCTGAGAATAAAGATATCCCTGAAGAAACGTATAAATTATATCAAGCTGGTGTAGACCCCCATTTTAGTTATCTGCATATGGACACAGCAAACGGTAAGGTTATAGGGAAATCAGATAAAACTATACGAAAGATGCTTAACGAAAAGAATATTACTGGTGAAGAGGCAGATGAAATAATGCGGATGCATCGTGAAATGAGAAAGGAATTAGAAAAAGTTCCTGGGATTGAGTTTCATGATGTAGAGATTCAAAAGGACCAGATAGCAAAGATGCCAGGTCCATCTGAGATTAAATCATTGTATGAGACAAGAAAGATAGAGTCAGCTAAGAATCTGGCTAAAGAATCGCTTTCTACAATAGAAAAACTGGGTAAGAAAGGTGGTTTTGAAACAGAAGTTGATAGAATTACTGAGATATTAGATTCTAAAGTACATCCAGATAATGTTGGATTTGATGGTAGAATAAATGCTTTGGCAGAGGTAAGTGATATATTAGATATAATAAAATCTAAAGATTATGCTAAAGAAGAACATATAAAAAATGCAATAGATAAAGTTGACAAAGAAATAAAGGACTATGTACATAAGCAAACAGCAGCGCAAAAACGTAAAAAGATTCCAGACATGGAGAGGGAAGAGAAGTTAAAGAATTTATTCGTAGGGACTATAAAAGATGCTTTAAAAATTGCAATAGATGAAGAAGCAGTATATAAGAATAGGTTTGCTGAACTGTCAATGGATTTATTTTCCGGTATAATGGATGGTCAAGTGACTGCGGCGATGGGTTATTTACATCACGATAAGTTGAGAAGTGAACTGTTGACAATGATAAATGGAGGTAAGGAAACAACGACTTTATCATCAGCGGTTGAGATATTTCAACAGGATTTCTCGTTCAAAAATCTACAAGATATGATTACCAAAAGACTTCAATCTGTTAATAAGAACATAGCCATTGATGACCCTACTGCATATTTTAAGGCTACTAGAGAGACTTTAGAAAGTTTACTAGGACAAAGAGTTAGAAGGGATGATTTAAGGTCACCTGTTCAGATAGGAAAAGATTGGGGATTAGTAGACCCTACAGAGCCTAATAAGTTAGACCCTGAGATTGTAGATAGAATTGTTACTTCTGATAAACCAGGAGTAGAACTTGTTAAAATTATAAGGGAAAGCATTGAAAAAGATAAGGTTAAGCGTGATTTTACTGGTGTAGCGAAAGAACTTGAGGTTCAAAAATTTATTAAGTCAGATGGTGTAACATTGCTATCATTTTTGACTAATAGTGTAAAGGTGGCGAGGGCAAAGATTCAGAATGGTTATATAGTGTATGATATGAATGATTCTGCTAATAGCACAAAAGTAACAGAGTTTTCGGATAAGTTTCCTAATAAATTAATATATATGGATGAATCTGGTACTGTTGTTGATAAAAACGACCCTAGAAAATCTCAAAGATTTATGATGGGTATTACTGGTGAGATATTTGACATACAAAAGATGCTGGATGAAGCGTATCAAGAGGGGAAGTATGTACCAAGCTATTTAACTGGTGAAATATATAAAGAAAATAGATATGAAGTAGATGTATCTAAGCTAAGAGATAAGGGTCTTGATATATTCCCTGGAAGACCTATACTCATGAGACTTGGTAATAAAGCAGTATTATTTTTAGAGACTAAAGATAATGTTGAATATGTTAATCAAAAATTTCAGGAATGGTATGATAAATGGGCAGGAGCTGATAGTCCATTAAATAGTGCTGAAAAAGAAAATTTTATTAAAATGTGGAAGGGAGTCGCTGATGCATCTACTAAGCAAGATGAGAAGACAATGCTTGGTGGAAGAAAGGATGTTTCTGCAACAGATGCTAATAATTTAAAAAATAAGATGACCGTTTTGTTTATATCTGATGTTATGAACAAACGATGGGTGAAAGAATTTATGGAGCCAAGAATTTGGCAAAATGCAGAAGAAAGAGCATTGTTTGAAGATAAATTATACCAAAGAAGCTTGATAACTAATGCAGGCAACGGTCAAAGGGTTAGAAAAGATATATTAAAGTGGATGAAAAAGAGGACGAAGACATGGGGTGGTATTACAGCTGAATTAGACCATTTCATTAAGAACCCAGTAATTGTCGGCATCTTATCTGATGAAGTTAGAAAGGGACTAGACCCTGATGGAAAAGAATTATGGGATAAGGATTCTCCATTTCATATTAGAAGTGTTACTGAAAGGATTTTAACGGCTCAACAGAATAATAATTCACTTACTCTTAGAGAGAAAAACAATGCAAAGATACAACTGAGGGATATAGAGAGCAATCCTAAAGATTATCCAAGTCTAGACGCATCATCAGTTGATGGTATAATGTATATAAGTGAAAGGCTTGCTAAGATTTTATATGCTTTAAAAGGCTTTGATATGGGAGAGTTCAATGGATTAAAACCATATCATTTTGATAATAGTGATGCTTCTACATTAATTGCCAAAGGATACTATGTTTATGACCGGGAAGTAGCACAGAACATGGGGAACACAGATGTATTGATGGGTGAATCAGCAGCTAAGATGTGGAATGGCGAATCAGTAGCTGGTAGCAGTCATCCAATAGAAGGATTTAAAATACTTAATGGCTCTAATTCATGGTTGGGTTACTTAGGTGGTATGACAGATAAGAATAGGATGTATATTGATATAGAAAATATATCATTAGGTGTCCCAAATGTTGATAAGAATGTAGCGTCCAGGTCTCATACTATTACCGATTACCAGAATCTGGACTTTATTAAAGAGGCTCGTATATGGCAGGAGTTAAAGGAAATAATTAGCAAGGTATCAGCAATAGATATGGCTAGGATGGATGGTAATACTGAGCTGTCTTTAATTATGGAAGCGGCTCATAAGTCAGATGGATTTGAGTATACTGAAGGAGCAACTTCAATAGCTTTAAATATTATAAAACATGGTGGTGAATCAAATAATCCAGTTATTAGAAGGTCAATTAAGAAATTAATTCAAGGTCCATTGCTAGATATAGTTAGAACTGCTAATAGTGAACATTCAGTAGATGCTATGATTGCTCCTGATTTACACAGTGATTTAAGGGTTCCTGTATTTATTAAGGTTGAAAAATTAGATGCCAATGGTCAAAGAAGAAGAGAAGGAGACAAAGTATATAGCAATAGATATCAAGTACAACTTGGAGGAATAAAAGTACCTCATAAGTTAGGTACTAGGAAAATAAGAAATCTGGATAAGGTTACATTTGCATTTACTAGTGGAGGAATGGATGTCCTAGTTTCCCCGAGTAGTAAATCTGGATTCAAACAAAATACTATGATGTTCCCAAAACTTAAAACAGGAGAAAAATGGGATATCAGGCAGGGGGAAGGCGTTACCACACGTGGGTTAGATGCAGATAATAATATTGGTAGAGACAGAAATCTTATTAATTCATTTATAGATTTACTTGGTAATAGGTATAAAGGAAGAACTGAAATAACTATAAAAGATTTATTTAATTTAATAGAAGATTTAAAAAATGCCCCATCTCATGTCCCAGGTTATCCTGGGCAACAATTATCAACTGTTAATGCTGCTATTGGCGGGCTGTGGGGTTCTCCAGAGAATGTTATAGAAATTCCTAGAAGAATGAGGGATGCACTAATAAGATTAGATTTCGGTTTAACAGTGGCAGGTCATCCAATACCACGAATCGGTATGGATATGGGAGTTTTAAGAATAGAGGGCATAGGTTTACGGAGTGAAGGTAAAATATCAAAGATAAATCATTATGACTTGAGAACTGGTTTTCAAAGAGACCATGATGGCGACAGATATTATTTACATCATGATATGCCTATCACGATGATGGATAATCTAAGAAATAAATATGCTAATGTTGAGGATTATCGTCAGCTTCCGAAAAATTCAAATGACCTGAATATGTTTGGAATAGATGGAGAGGGAAAAGCTGGTCAAGTAAGAGATGGCATTGGATTTGATAAAATGCATGCTCATGTACAACAGCAGAAAATGAATGTTGGTAGAGCTATTGCTATGAAATCAATATTGACGACATTAGGAAACAGTCGAATGGAGATTAATGGAAAGATGATGACGAGCTTAGGAAATATTGATTATGCTAAAAAAGAAAATCCTCAGGTTCATCAGATAGCTTTTGGCAAATTAGAAAAATGGTTAGGTATCAAAAGAAACATGGAGTTAAATCAATCTATTGTTGATGTTTTTAAGGGAACTAACGATGTCGCAGGAGCACATAATGAAGCTATCATGGATGCTATGTTATTTGGCATAGCCCCTGAAGGTATGAGTGAAAAATTAGCTAAAGAATTTAATATTTCCCCTGAAAATAGTATTTTTGGAAGAGAAATGTTTGAGTCACATGCAAAGAGAGCAGTTATTAAAGAAGTTATAAGACAGTTTCGTAAATCAGCTAAAATATTTAACGACCCATATGATGAGGGAGGTCAGCGTTCTCCTACAGATGTTGAACTTAGGGACGCTCATAATTCCATGAGAATGATGTATGGCGATACGCAAATCATGAATAGACAGTTATTTCAAAATACTTTTAAAAGAGCACTGCGAAGTGGCGATATGGAATTAGCTCAAGGATTGTTAACAGAGTTTTATGGCAAGGAAGGACATCTTGGGAGTGAGAGTCCAATGTTTACTTTGCATGAGTATCTTAGAAGTGGTGAGAAAACCCAAGCTGGTATGAGAAAGGCTGCTAAGTTTTTATTTGATTCATCTCATGTTCTTCAAGAAATAGTTGTTAATAAGGTTATTAGTTTTGATTATGCTAAAGATACTCCGATGGATAAAAATAAAAAGATTACACAGACTTTGAATTCTAGAGTTTCTGAGCGTATGCAAATATCTAACGCTGGTTATATATTAGATGAAATAATGACAAAAAATGTATTTGCAGTTTCAGACAGAAATTGGGGAGATATAAATACTAGTTATAGAAGGTTACTTGGATTAACTGCTTCTGATATTACTCAATCATTTGATATGATGAAAACTTTAATGGAGACATCTACTGATGGTAAGGTTACTCCAATGGAAATTGACCATAAAGTTATGGATAATTTTATTGGTGAAGCTGGAGTTATGAACGCTTTTAATAAATATTTTCCAAATATTAGTGTAAAGGATAATCAAAAAAGAGGGATGCTGAAAGTTGCATTTGAGTCTGAGAGGAGAGGCTTAGAACAAAGATTAAGATTTGAAAGAAGTGATAAGTATAGAGTTGATGCTAGTAAGGTAGAAGGTATACAAAGAAAGCTTGATAATGTTAATGTAGCAATAAGATACATGGAAGAGTTGGGGTACAAGAATCTTATAATGGAGCCTAAAAACTATACGATACATAAAGCTATAGCTGGTTCTAATAAATTAACTGGTCTGCGTAATTATCCAGAAAGGCAAAAAGTTTTTAGGGATACATATGTATATAGATTTAAAGGAACGTCTCCAGTTGGTAAATTATATGATTCAAATGCACCAAAGGGTCAAAGACAAAAGATAAGATGGGACCAGTTGGATTTTGTTGGAAGTATACCAAAAAGAAGAATAAATGGCAAGCCTGGTGAGTATAGTAGGGAACCAGGGTGGACTTATATAGAGTTTAAAGACCCAGTTGCTCCTACGTCTATGGATACTCAAACATTAAAATATAGTTATGCTTTATTAGCAAGAACTGCTCATGCAGAACCAAGAGATTTTTTCAAGACTCGTCAAGAAGTAGATGAATTTGTTACGGAAGTAAAGGCTTTAAGGAGGGATATTGCTAGAGAAAGTATGGAAGCTAGTGGTATATTTAAGACAAATAGAGCTGTGGCTCCTTTATATGCTAATATATCTCAATCAAAATTACAGATGAGAATAACTCAGTTGATGAATAAATTTTTATATGAAGGAGGGACTGATACTACTCCTGGTGAAATAAGAAATCTTGAGAAGTTTGATATGGCTTTAAGATACATTATAATGCCACGTTCATTGGAAGGTTTTCATAAGTTAAGTATGCCTGATGGTCGTAAGGTAGATATACCTACATATAGATTGAGTGATAGAGTTATAACTGAGATGTTAGAGTGGTCTTTTAATAGCGGAAATAAAGGAGCTGTTAAAGTTGCTGAAAATTTACTACAGGATTGGGAAAGAACTGTAAGGGGAGAGACTCATGTTAATAAGTTTGGGTATGATACTTCTAAAAGAACATACAGTAAAGATTATTATACTTCTAATTTAGAGCCAGAATTTGTTAAGTTATCTGAGACGCTGGCTATGTACCGTGACCCACTGGTACAACAAATGTTTAATGATAATGGTTTACTTAGAACAGGAAAGACAACTACTATGCATACTATAGATGACGCAGATATTTATATTAATTACTTGTTTAAGGGTAAACAAAGAGGACCTTGGTGTGTAAAATGAGTATACTAAATCAATGTTCATGGACTACTGTAGAAAAAGATAAACATCTTGATAGAATCAATGGTGTAATAAATTTGTGGAATCAATCTAATGGGATACAGGATATACATGGGACAGCAAGTATAGCTGATAATCAATTTACAGGTTCATATAAGTCTATTGATAATTTATTAAAATCACGAGTTGATGAGAAATTAAATTTTCATCCAGATTTCGTTCTTAGAGATAAGGTAATGGATAGATTGGAACTTGAAGTTAAAAGTTATAATAAAAAAATATTAACTACTGGATATAAAGGTGTATTGTCTAATATAGTGGGTACTCCACATGAAATGGTTAAGCGTTCACCATTATCATGGTCAGCATATAATGAAATAGACCAGCAAGTTAACTATGAGCGTACTAATTTAGCCCACTTAAGAGAGTTCACTGTTCAGTCATCATCTCATTTATTACAAGCATTTAAGAATGCTGCTGATAGAGGAGAAATGAAAGATGATGGTAAAAAGGTACTTAGACAGTTATTAAAACTTGAAGGTAAAATTTCCACTTCTGAATCAGGTGCCGATAGAGCATCTTATGAATTGGCAATAAGAAAATTATTGGGGTTGGATAAGACAATGAATCCGACAGAAGGAGATGCTGCTGAGGGTAAGATATTGCGCTTATTTAGAGAAGGCATTGAAACCCCAGATGCACAATGGAAGGAACTTGCAAAAGAGTATGACCCGGCTTTAGCATCAGCTGTTGACGCTAGTAAGGCATATTTTGGTAGGATGTCTGGTGTATTATTGAGTGGGTTAGGCAAATTGGAACAGAATTATCTTCTAAGAAAGCATGGTGATTCAAGCAGAAAATCTGCGGTAGTTCAAAGCGATAAGAAAACAATGGATTTTTTAACAAATTTGGATAGGACTAGAAACGCTATAAGAGCAAAGGTTGATGAAGGTTCTTATTTTCCACACTATATATTAAAAGATTTACCACAATTAAAGCTTGCTGTTGATAAGATGCAGAACCTTAATGATAGAAAAGCATTTGGTCAAGCTGCAACAGATGCTGAAAACATATTATTAGATATGCAGGCTAGTCTTAGTCATAGGGCTAAGGGTAGAAATGATATGTTGGAATATTCATTTTATCACGACCCTATTATGGTTGGTCAAATGTATGGGTATGATGTAATAGGTTTTAATAAACAAAATCAGTTACAGAATACTATGATAAAGTTTACTAGAGGACTTCCACAGAATCCTAAAGTTAGTGCAGAATTTGTTAATGGTATGAATGAATATTTACAAGATATATATACTATATCATCAAAGGGATATAAGGACAGACCTGATTGGGTTAACAATTGGATACATTTATTAGGCTCAGCAACTGTCGTAAGAACAATGGGCTTAGGGTTCACTGGTTCAATAAGGAATTTAGCATCTGTAGCGACTTATGTTTCTTATTTTGGATTAAAGACTTTAAGGAATGCAAGTAAAGCATATGAAACTCAAACTGGCACATCTAAATCCGGTATAGAAGGAATTGGTTCAATAACTAGAAGAGCGGAACAAGAGAATGGATTTTTATTCGCAGAAGGTGGTATAGACTTAGCTAATGAGTTATTTACATTTGGTTTGTTACCTGAAAAAGGTGTAAACGAAAAGACTATACAGTTTGATGAATACACTGGTAAAATACAATATGAAACAAATGATGGTGTTCTTAAATATTTAAAGCCAGCGGCAGACTGGACTGTTTATAAAAGTTTAAAATTTCATAGAATAACCGAGAACTGGATGCGTAAATGGATGTTTAGAACAGCTTTTATTTCTAAATATCAGGCTGATTCAAATCAACGTGAGTATGCAGAATCTAGAGGAAAACAAAGACTAGAGCGTGATGCATCTAATTTTGCGATTAATGCAGTCAATTCATGGGCATATGAATATGCAGCTCATGCAAAATCTAAGTTTATAAGAGGTGTCCCTGGTGAACTAGATGCTAATGGAAATCTTATCAATGAAGGTAAGGTATATATGGGAGCAGCATCCCAATCTATGAATATGTTAATGCATTATCCACATTCTCTTATCGCTTCACATATTAGAATACTTAGAGGGGCTGGTAAATCAATTCAAGTTGGTGATTGGCAATCACAGGAAATGATTTATATCAGAAATTATGCTGGTATATATGGGGCAATACAACTTAGTTCAGCATTATTGAACTTAGAGTTAGATAATATAGCTGAAAACGATACTATAGAAAAAATTAAAGAAATTGTAGCTAGTATTACTCAATATGATAAGTCAGGTGAGATTACTAGGGGTGTAGTAGGCGGAAATATAGGTCCATTAGCTGATGATGTAAGATATGTTATGGAAATGCTAGGTATGAAAAATGCAGATAG
>Ga0098035_1000999_pt1 | contig 13882 bp, 13 predicted proteins | sample 3_EtaG_FD_75046 | JGI IMG/M metagenome (GOLD analysis project Ga0098035, IMG submission 75046) | Marine viral communities from the Subarctic Pacific Ocean - 3_ETSP_OMZ_AT15126 metaG | ecosystem: Environmental > Aquatic > Marine > Oceanic | place: Pacific Ocean | collected 2015-01-07
ATCGACTCCTGAATTGTAACTCAAAGAAGCGCACCGTTTGTGCGCCGGTTAGTTGAAACTTGACTTGATGTTTGTAGCCACGAGCGAAAGTTCGTACTGTGTAGTTGTTGTTGCCGTTGAGTGCATACTCATCTTCAGCCGGAGAGTTTATCTGCTTGGTAACATTGTCCGAGTCGGTATAGAGATAGACGGTAGTTGTCGCATTGCCCACAGTCCCAATCCTAATCATATCCAACCGAGACGGCTTGGCAAAACTGAACACCCTGGAAGTGTAACTGGTCACAATCGGATCACCGCCATCATCTGTCTGCGAATCCTTGAATAGCTGAACCACCTGATCTGCACTGCCGATAGTAGCGATACCAAATAACCCCTGGCTATAATTGTTAGATACGCCAGCACTATCTAGCCCAGCCAAGTTAGCCGTAATCCTGCGAATAGCATTAGCCCCCAGGTCATGGCTCGTCCACTGATTCTTAAATTCGTCGTAGCGTAAAATGTCGGCCATCTCCGCTTTAGACCCGCTAGTAAAATACCTGAGTAGATAGATTGCGCCCCGATCAGCTACCAGATCAGAGAACTGGCTACCAGACTCAGACTCCATATCATCTATCAACTTCTCAACCGGTTGACCAATCCAACTTATTTGGGCCGACATATCCATCCGGTAGACACGGCTTTCGTTCTGGCTATAGAAGTAGATATTGTCGTTGAAGGTGTCCACCAACCGCTGACTGTTACAGCCCATCATATTCAATCGTTGGCTCAAATCCAGGTCAGTACCGGGTTGCTGTTTGCCATAAAGACCACTAATGATCCCCTGCCCTTTGACTAACTGAACCGAGGTTTCGCTAAAAGCGGCCAGATACTCTCTGGAAGAGGCGATAGCCGTGATCTTATCCCGTGTCTTAACGATATGCGGAATAGCCGCTGTCTCACCAGGAAAGATGTCGTATAACGGAGCCGCTGTCTCGTCCAGGGCTGAGAATACCAACTCGTCCGTACCGTTGACACAACCCCAAATCCTACCGCCGTAGAGCGTGATGTTAGCCAGCAGATTAGGCGGCTTATCTGCGCCCTCCAATTGACCAGCCAACGGTGCTAAACCGATAGAAGGAACCTTAACATTGTCATTAAAAGAAGAACTGCCCATACTAGCCCTAGCCAACTCACCCACCCGTTTTAGTGGAGCGTTAGCCGCATTAACCTTCTCATAATCACGAGCCTCATCATAAGTAACGACCGACACCTTCTCAGTACGATAGATAATAACTTTCTGTATCTGAGCATCCAAGGCTGAAGCACTAGGGAAAGCCCAACTGTAAGTACCATTAGAACCGGCTGTCTGGATTGAACGGGCTGTCAACGGACTCATAGCCCCGAACAGACCTTCGTAAGCAAAGGCATAAGCATATTCACCTTCACCCAAACCACCTAAACCAGAAGTGAAAGTAGGAGTCATGGCACTCAAGTCCGGCGCATCAATGCCCCACTTGTACAACACGGGTGTACTAGGACTTGTATCTATCCAAAACCGCCCATTAGCAGCCGTGTTAGCCAAAAAGACTCGGTCGCTATTAGCTACTACTACTGAGAATGCGCTACCACAAGCGGTAGCCAAGTCACTGCCAGCCGAGCCGCTATCAGGCAAGCCGGTACTATTAGTCACGGCAGTAAAGGCATCATCGCCAGATCGGTAATAGAGTCCATTAGTAGTCTGAGCCAACAGGAAGCCGTTAGCAAAGAATATCTGCGAGATATCACCCGCACCACTAGCCACAATGCCACCACCTAACGTGTCCACCCCCACAAACCCGTTCCTGGTCACCAGCGCACCGTCAGAACGAATGTCGAAGTTGACCAATTCAGAAGCACCCTGGCCGTGCAGTTCGTTGACCCCTTGCGAGAAATTAGTGACCGAATATAGCTTTTTCATGGCTAGGAGGCAGAAACCGTGTAGGCGAAAGGTGCAGTCACATTATCTTTAGCTGCCCAGGCAGCATCATATTCACCACCAGCGATAGAAAAGGCACCGGCCAAAACATCAGCAGCAGTATAAACCTTTATCATGTCAGGCTGTGCGCCTGGCACACTCTCCCAGACAAGGTTTACTTCCAGGCTTGTCCCATCCTCTGTCAGGGTGAAGGCTGGCATGATATCAGAGGTGCCATCGTCAACGCCAATAGTGGCTTTCGTAATGGCAATGTCATAGCCTGTCCCACCATAAATCACATTACTGACGATCCTGTCACGGTAAGCCTCCAGGTCGTCGTTATAGTTACGGCCATCCACAGCCCCCATATTAGTATGGGTAAAAGTCAAAGTGTATTCGACATCCAGTTTGTCAGATGGAGAAAATCCGGGATTCGCCCAACTGCCACCACCAATAGCACTGAAACTGGTTTGGCTGGCTATTGTCGTGCCGCCACTCGACTGCAACTCCACACTGGCTACAGTTTCAGTGCCACCAGCAGCACTAAACGTCAGCCCATTCTTCTTATAAATCACGCTATTAGTATAATCGTTAGTTTCATTGCCACCAGTAAATGACTGGAACGACCCGGCTGAACTTCCGGTCGCCGTACCGCCAGAACCTGACAGAGTCACCTTTATCTGGGCTGGCACATAGTTGGCATCATAAGTGGTGCCATTACTTATTATCCTGCTACGAAGAGCCGAAGCCAGTCCAGCTTGAACTGCATTGCCTGTCTGGTACTCTTCTGTCTGACCATTGGCCCGACGTATTGTTAGCCTAATTGAACCGCTTATTCCTGTCATTTCAACCTCACTGATCGATATAGAGACTAAAGGGAACCAAAAGACTATCCCCTTGATTAAAACTATCGCCCTGGATGGAAATAGCCAACTCCGTAACTAACTCCTCACTCCCTTGATTATGGCTATAAATATAGAGCCTATTCGGGGTTCCACTAGCCAAGTCAACGCCATCGAAAAAAACGCTGGCATCGGCACGAAGACTGCCTTGCTGGTTAGCGGAGTATGCCAGGTCGAACGAAGTCTCTGACAACTGTTCCGCATCTTGGAACAGTTTGGCCTTATTGGGCTGAACGAACCGATAATTATCGGCCCTCCAATTGCCAGAACTCATGTATTCATACCCCATCATCACGCCTAACACATCTTCCATCCAATCGTCTTCAGCACCGACCAAGGTTATCTGATACCTAACCTGCACATGCTGATAGTAATAAATATCAGGGTTGGGGTATATCTCCCCGGCCGAGTTATTGGCTTGAGCCAAGACCTCTGTCTCCGACATCAAAGAAACCTGATTGATATTAACCTTATGGCTATCAATCAGACTCGGATAAAACCCGCCAGCCACAAACTCGACATAGCTGCCTCCGCTATCAGAGCCGATGCTGCGACTGGAAACGGTTTGAATAAGATTGTAGACGTTAGAGTTGGCTCCATCGATAATCCGAATCCCTATCCGTGTAGGAACCATGCCATCATCGAAGTCCGAGTTGTTGATAACCTTGTCTAAGATTCTAGCCACGACATGATCCCGAATAGTATTAGTCCAAACTGCCACTTCTTTACCGTCCATCAGCAAGCATACCCGACCCTCCATTCTCATCTGTCCACCTTGGGTTCGACCCCGTCATCAAAATACAGGCTGATATAGGTATGGTTAGCCCACCGTATCTGGGAATCTGTCCCGTTATTGAGCAGTGGTGACGGATCAGAAAGCGACAAATCCATCGACTTGGTATACAATGTATGGCTGGTAGCCGTTGGCGTAACCCTTTCAGCCAAACGAACCGCTCCAGAACCGGAATCTGAAACGCCAGAGGACATGGCCTTGCTATAAAGTGTGTGACTGGTGGCTAATGGAACCTCCACTTCTCGCAAGCCGACAGAGTCAGAAGTGCCAGAAACCATCGACTTGCTGTATAGCTCATGGTAATTGGCTGTTGGCGTAGGCTTTTCAGCTAAGCTGACAGCGTCTGAAACGCCAGAGGACATCGCCTTACTGTATAGTCCATGGTCAGTAGCAGCCGGGGCAGCTTGTTGATCTAGGCCGACAGCATCAGTAACCGTTGCGACTGAGGTCTTATTATATAGCGTATGGTCATCAACCCCGGCTCCCGCAGTTCGCCTCAAGACAACACTATCGGACAAGGCAGAAGACAGCGACTTGCTATATAGCTCGTGATTAGAACCAAACCCCGTCCCGTAGTTCAACCGAACCGTATCCGAAACGCCAGCCGACATCGACTTGCTATACAGTTCGTGGTCAGTGGCCGTTGGGGTCACCTTCTCAGCTAGGCTGACAGCGTCAGTTATAGACGATGATTCCGTCTTGGTATACAGGTCATGCGACTCGCTAGATGGCAGTGGCGGGTTCTGTATGACCTCGACGACACTAACAGTCTGGTTGTACGACTGCGTATCCATCACCCCGGTAGACAATGCTTTAGTGGACAAGGTATGACTAGTAGCGGTCGGGGTGACCTTTTCAGCCAGACTGGCAACGTCTGAAACGCCAAGGCTAAGAGCCAGCCTACTAAGCAGATGGCTCTTGCTATGCCTAGCCTCCCTACTGCCCTCAACCTCAACATTCGTCCACTTCATGGGATTAGCCGTAACGTAAACTTCGTCCGTGCATCACGTTGCGTACCGTCCTGGAGCCTCGGACATTCCGGGTACGCAGGAACTTCATCGTCTTCTGCAACTCCATCTCATACAGGGCATAGGCTTGAGCCGACATGTTATTGCGTCCACCCTCGGCTTTCAAATGCACTTCGTATTCGGCATGAAGCAACATCGCTTCCAGAGCGATCTCTGGCAGTTCAAACTGATCGGTAATCTCGGCCATCAGACGGGGATAACGAGCATAATAGACATTCAAGCCTTCCGTTCTCTGGAGTGATAACAGTTCAAACTTAAAGTCCAAATCGCTTTCTACGGTAAAACTAGGGAAATAATAACTAGGCAGACGGTCATCACCTGACTCGGCTGCTTCTCGAAACAGTATCTGGTGAGGCGTAATATGTATCTGGCTGTCGGTCGAATCCCGGCGGTAATCTAACCACAACACCCTGCTGGATTCGGTATCGGTATGGTCAGTATAAGTCTCGATAATCAGGTTTTCAAACTCACGACCCGTTCCGACTTCACCGCCCGAAAAGCGAAGGCCATAGAGTTCAAAAGGCTGTAGACGAGGAAACCGACTAACTGTAGCCGATATGAGATGGCTGGCAGAGGCCGTACTAGGGCCAAACCCACGAACTACGGTCAAGGTGTTCCCGTCCGAATTGACTGCTGATACGGCCATAAACTCATAACCTATCAGCAACAGATCGCCCACCAGTACCCCGCTAGTATCCTCCAATTGGATTGAGGTGGCAACAGCATCGGTAATGGCAACCTTGAGAGTAGATACAGCCTCAACCCTAGAACCACCTTCAGACCTGCCGATATTACGGTCGGCACTGACTACAAAAGCATCCGACTTATTCATACCGATTCGACTAGGAGTTCCCTCCACCGTGCCTGACCTGACGATATTAACCGTACTACTCGCAGACGGTTTAGGGTAAAGATGCAAGACCGGCAGAGTTTTCTCTCCTCGTTCCACCAACACTGAATCGCCACGCTGGGATATATTCCTCTGCCCACCGGTCAAGGTAGTAACCAAGGTTACAGCCCCAGACGAATCGATCACCGGGGCCTCCAAAACAGTCCCCTGCGAGTCATCAGTCAGGTTATAAACAATATCACCAATCTCAATACTGTTATAAGCAGTTTCATTTATGCCCCCAGAGGATTGGTACTGAAGGTAAAGTAACAACCCTTGCTGGTCACTTCCACTACCAAGCGAAAGCGAACCGTGAAAGACATTACCCCTGACTACAAACTGGCCGGTCTGCCCGAAAACATCGAAATAGGTTGGCCGGTCGCCGGTGCGGTCAATATCTTGAAAGCTCTGTAACGGTCGTTGCTCGACCTCGTATCGTGTGTTGCTGTCTTCCCAAAAGACCTCTTGTACCCCGATCAGATCGTCGGGTAAAGCGTACTTGGTCACGCCAGGTTCCAATTGCAATTTCTTATGCGCTGTCAATAAGGCAGTCCCATTCCGATATAAGTCGCTGGCTACCTTACGAGCCGCATCGTTCAGGATCATGTCCCTTTCGGTGGAAGACAGAAAGTTCCCGTCCGGGTCACCTGTTCGCACGTTGAGTCTAGTTCTTAGATCGGATAGTGTTAATGCCATCTTTTTAGGTAAGTGCAAGAGTGGCAGCCGTTACAGCCACCACTCTTACTGAAAAGGTTAGACTTGTGAACCTTGGCCTGGTGCGCCCACTTTAGGTACTGAACCTAAGTGAATCCAGAAGTTCTTGGCCCGGTCATCACAGACCAACTGAGTTTTAATCTTCAGTTGCCCTTCGATAGTCGCTCTATCGGCACGAGTCTTAAAACCGCTGAACTGTTGGTCTAAGGCTGGGTGGATAGCCAGATAGGTGTGCTTGGTGTTAATACCAATCACATCCGGTGCTGGCACAAAAGGATCAGCCATGATAGTAGTACCGAAAGCGTTCCATGACATATTCTGGTTAAACCCAATGTTTGCCATAGTTTCGTCACGCCTGGTTTGGCCTTCCAACAACATCTCTAGCCCGACATAGACTCTGGGATTAACAAAGACGTAATCCACACTGTCCGTACCGCCTTGAGCGCAGTCGTGCAGGGCCAAGCCCAACAACTCTTTGCTCAAGTTGTCTTCAACGTCATCATTCATAGTGCTACTACCGACATTGATTTTTCGAGCTTGCCACTTATTGGTGGTACTGCCAGAAGAGCCTGAATCCCAGGTATCCTTGTAAGTATCCAGCAACCCGGTATCATCAAAAGTACTCAAACCGTTAGCGTCAATACCACCGAAAGCATCACTGTCTAACAGTGTGAAAATACTGTGGATAGCACTGGCAGCATCATGGTCATTGTCATTGCCAATCAACCCACCAGTACCGCTAGTAGCCTGATTGGTTAGTGCTTGAGCCAAAGCATCGCCCATATCATCACCGGCCATCTCAACCTCTTTGCCAAAGATATTAAAGACGGTGTTTCGATCCCGCTCCGGGATACCGCTGATATCATTGATATTCAACAGGTCGTTGATATTCAGACCAGCGTTCTCGACTAGCATCGACTCGGTGATCATCACATTGACCGACAGGTCTTTCCAGCTATACTCGGCTTGAGCAAACTGGGCCGTACCTGTATCACCCGCCGCATTAGAGTTGTCCTGAGTTCTAGTAGCGGTTAAGTCTTGACCGCCATAGTACCACTGACTGGCGTTTCGGTTGTATCGAACATGCGCCCGAATGGGTGAACCAGTCTCACGCTTGGCTGCGTCTTGCAGTACACGTAATAGTGGACTAGTCTTGGATAAAAGGTTTAGATTGAGTCCCTGTTGATTGGGGACTGTCGCCATCTCGATTTGTTGTAAAATTGTGGTTCCTGAACCACCTATTCCTGCCATCGTATTGCCTCACTAGACGACGACAGCAAAAGACCGAAATCATATTACCCTCGTCGTTTTTGTATCTCGTTGAGCAGATCAGGATTAGCGGCAAGTATTCTGCTTTTTTCCGAGAACGACATTTGACCGGATTCCATCTGTTCTACCAAGTCAGCCGTGTCCGTTGTGGGTGCTGGCCTGGTACTGTTACTGGTGGCTGAAGGTGGAGGAGCAGCCGTATCCCGACTGGTTTGGGGTGCTGCCTCTTTCCGTTTGTTGCGGATAGAATTTAACTCCAGAAGGCGGTATCCCTTCTGTATTTCACCATCATCAAAGAATCCTTTGGCTAAACGTGCATCTTCGACACTAACGCCAAACTGCTTCTGAATTTCCGAGACTTTGGCATCCTCTTGTTCCCGTTGTTGGTAGCCGTGGAGACGTTGCTCCATCTCGACAAAACGGGGAGCCATTTCTTGAACGGCTTGATTGATTCGGGCTTGGCCTTCGTCTTCGGAATAGTCGTAATTAGATGGCTGTTGAACTTGTTGCATCTGCTGTTGCAATTGGGCAATCTGTTGATCTTTCAGTTGCACTTGTTGTTCCAGACCTGATCGGGCCTCTCCCAACTCGGTGATCTTCTGACTAGCGTTATTACGTTGCTGGTCAAGCTCACCCCTTAATTGCGATAATTCAGTATCTACAGGATCAACTTCGGGTTCTGGAGTCTCGGCATCAGGTACTTCTTCCGAAGCTGTGTCGAGGTTACTCTCTACTTGCATTTTTGCTCCTATGAGGTTCCAGTCAGACTGGAGTTACCCCTAAATTAGGCACCAGGTGCTACCCCACCGACTTGCGGATTGGACAACATCTCTGGCACTTGGTTAGCCATGTCGCCAGAAGGTGTACTGCTGGCTAATTGGCCTTGCAGAGCCTCTGCCTGGCCTAAAGCCTGGAAGATCTCTGATTTGCGTTCTTCCGATAACTCGATATTGGTGTATCGGATGAATTCTTTGACATCGAATACGCCGGTTTGCACCATAGCAAAGGCGTAATTGATCTTATCGGTCATGTTGAGCGGTGAATCGGCCTTACTATCGATCTCTACGCTGTATAGCAGTTCCCGCATAGCTTCACTGAACAGCAGATTCTCGCCTTCGTCGTAGGTATTAGTTTCTCTGGGGTCGTCGAACTGCTTAAACTGTTGCATCAGGCTGAGTTCCAAGCGAGCCTGTCGTCTGTAACCATCATCCATAGCTTGGATCTTAGGTGACTGACGAGAGAAAGCATTACTAGTCAACAGGCTGGCTAATCGGCCGGAGGCACCTGAATAAGGTTCTTGACCTTGTAGCACTGGACTGATACCAGAAGTGTTCTGTTTGGTAGTGCCTTCCAACTCTTTGAGTACGTTCAACACATCACCTGGCACCGGGCTAGGCGGTATGCGTTGGATCTTATCCAGCCGTTCGACCGGAATAATCAGGCCAGGTTGGTTAGTCAAGTCCTCGTACTGCACCGCACCGTCTTCCACCAACCACTGCGAATTGGACATCAATAGCGAGTTAGCGATGACTGTGTTATAGAGAATGTTAACCCCGTCCTGGACTGACAAAAGTGGCTCGGCCTCAGACCTGCCATGCACAACATGTGGTATAGGGTTGGCTACATAGCAGACAACCGGGAACTCATCGTGCCAATAGACGTTGGATTCATCGTAGACTACCGACTTCTCATTGACCACCACTACGGTACGTGAGCGGTCGCTGTATTGCACTTGACCATCACCTTGATGGAAAGCCTCACTCAGTCCATGGTCAGCGTCATAGTAGCATTCCAGCACTGGGTATCGTCGTCGTTCCATCGGTGTTTCACTACCGGTATCACCAGAACCACCGTCTTGGAAGAGGTTACGCAACCTTCGCATCCAACTACGACCTTCGCCTTTGATGCCAGACTTGGAATAGACGCTATCGGCTTCACCTTGAGCGTATTCGTGTTCATCCAAACCGTAGAGATGTTTGATATCACTAGCATCCATATAGTGGCGCACGATCACGTACTTGGAATCAGCCAAGTCCTGTCGTGTTCCCATTGGATCGACTAACACGTCCTCAAAAGGAATGATGGGCAGTTTGACCTGATTGGTGTGGCCGCAATAATGTATTTTTCGGTAGCCGGTACCATTGATCAGGACATCCATCAGCAGTTTGCTGACCTCTAACCCTTCATTCCGTTTTTGATGAGTGGCTTCCAGGATATCTTCCATGCGATGAGCCAACTCAGAGTCAGTCAAACCGGTCGGTATCTGCATACCGGACTCAGGATCGGTAATCACACCGCTGAGATCAGGAAAGTCTGCTCGCACAAAATACTTAGGCCGAGCTTGAGACAGAATAGGTGACAAGGTGTCGATAACGGGAGCCACGATATTACGTGTCAGCCTGAACTTCCAAGACGGCACTTCGGCATCTGTATAGGCTTCACCCTCATCGATCAGGTACTGATTGCCCATCAGGTAGAGCCAAGCCTTACGGCAGATCTTGACCCGTTCTGAGATAGCATCTTCGGCATCGTGCCGCATCTGCTTAATGCAATCGACCAGTTCGTCCTCGTCCATGATGTCCAGAAAATCTTTGTCGTTATACATAGTCCCACACAGTCTTCTTCTGCCGTGACTCTCGCCACTGTTTGAGTTCAATTACATCTTTACGCCGCTGATGCCAACGATTAGGCCGAGGTGCTGCCAACCCTTCGTGAGCCAAGACAGCACCGATACAGGCGAAAACACCATCATCAAAGAATCCAGTCCGGGTTTGCCCCTGCACACGTTTCTTACGTTTGTTGATAGCTTGAGGCCGACCGTTAACAGTGACAAAAGTAGAAAACTCGCTCAATACATCTTCATTCCACAGTTCCAACTCGCCAGAATTGAAGGCCGTTTGTAGCAGAGCCACGCCCATACGTCGAGAGGTAGAGGTGTTACGCCAACCTAAACGTTCAGAACCACTCAGCCCCACATCCTTCTCTCGCAGTACGTGTTTGCAACCTCGTTCTGTCAACAACCGATTAACCGAGCCACCATCAGCATTGGATTCCACCTACACCCTAGCATCCTCATAATAGAGACTCATTAACTTGATCTGATCCACGAACTCATCGATGTCTACCTGTCGGCCATCCCGACCTTTCAATACACAGACAATCTCCATCGGTAATCGTTTCATCACTACGGCGCAGGAAAAGTCACCAGTATCTAGTCCTTCAGCCACATCAGCACCGATGACATAACCAGAGAAGTAGTCCACTTCCGGTGGCGTGTGCATGGTGATAACCCCGTTCTGTTGCGGTCGAAACTGGACACTGCCATGCAGATCAAACAGAGTGCCTAACATCGGTTCTTCAGGTGATCGGCCACGCAGGTTATCTATGCGAGCCATATCGAAAATACTGAGAGCGGCTGTCTTGAAAGCCGTCTCCCAGGTAGAAGGATACTGTCGATCAAACTCGTCCAGAGAGCCTTGGCATCGGTTACGAATAGAGGCTCTGCGCCAATTGAGTGCTTCCAGTGACAGATTATAAGCCTCTAGTAACACCACTTCGTCACCGTAGGGCGACTCGGTGTTATCGCTCAGGCTCTCCTTGAACAGTTCAGCCTCGTCTTGATTAGGAAAGGGTGTGCAGTATTCATCGTGATCGAACCAGGGAATGAACAGAGCCTCGAAATCGGACTTCTCTTCCACCGCCCGTATCCATTCCTGATAGAAATCGTCACCATGCTGATTAGCCGTGGTTTCCAGAAAGATGGCTGTGTCTTCGTTATCCGGCACCGTTTGGTACAACATGGCCAACGTCTCAGCCAAGGAAGTAAAGAAAGCGGCCTCCGAACAGTGGACGATGTTATAGGTGAATGAAGTAATCTTCTTCTCACCTTCCACTCGGATCTGTGAGTTGAGCGGATCAGAGAACTTGAGCAGCGTACCTTCACGAGTGAAGTCTCTAGCGATCTCGAAAGGCAGGTTATCAGCGAACCGTTTATAGACCGAGAAGATGTTCCTAGCCGAACCGGACTTCTCTTCGGTGATGATCAAAGAATTGGTATTGGCTTCACAGATAGTACGCAGAAAACAGTAAGCACCAATACCAGTGGATGATCCTTGTTGACGGCCTTTCAGTTCCAAGATGCGTACGGCTCGACCTTCGGCACTCATCTTGTAAGCCATCTCGATGATCTTGACCTGCGTTTTATTCAGATCCAACGGCACGATCATCCGATTCTTGTCCTGGATCTTGAGCATGGACAGACAGGCTGTCATCATAGTCTCAGGACTAGCCACCAGTTGATCCGGGTGGCTGTTATAAATCGATCTAGCCGTCCGAGCTAACCACTTCTCCCGTTGCTGGGGTGTTAAATCCTCCAACTTGGTGGAACTGGTTGATGAGGATTGCAATTTCACCTTCCTCTGCGTTGATCAAAGTATTCTGTTGTGTTTCGCTCAAACCCATGACATCCATTACCATCTTGGAGCCACCAGTCACTAACTGCACCGCTACATTCATTTTCTTACGGGCTTCAGCCGCTGTCATGTTGTGGATCTCGGCCTTGTCGATCAGTTCCGAGCCCAGATCCATCATCTTGTAGGCTCTAGCCAGGATGCGTTGTTTATCCCGTTGGATAACGTTGGTGTGTTCTTTCTGATACTTCTTATCCTGGTGGATATCCCAAGCGGCTACCCGATCTGTCCAACTGAACTTAGAGGCCCATTGATCGAACTGACGGGTGTTTCGGCCTCTTTTGGCATCGCCATCCCTGATGATCGGCACCTGCTTAATAGAGCGATCCGTAGGTGGCATCGACCTGTAAATGACGAAAGCAGCGAAAGCCGAATCGCTTTCTTGCGGTAACCGATCCCATTCAGCCATTATCTACCAGCCAAAATTCTGTTTTTTGAGCCAGAACCGTTTCTTGCCATAGGACTCAATCTCTCTAGCCTCTTTCCGAGCCAGATCAGCATCCTGATTAACCATTGGCCGTTGGCGAGTGGGCTGTTCAGCCTTAGCCTTGGCCTTCTTACCGAACAGTCCTCTCATATTATTTCTTGCCTTTCTTCTTGGACTTGATCCATTTGGCAGTCCCTGGTACGGCCTTACCACGTTTCTTGGTCGATGCTTTACCCTGTTTCATTACTCATCTCCTGGCACTAGGGCCAACAGTTCGGATTTGGTGGCACCACTGGAATAGCTGATCTCTTCCTGATCCAGGTAGGCTTTAATCTCAGCCACTGTGTTATCCTCGGTAGGTTTCTCTAGCGGTACTGGGAAAGTTGCCCAATGAGCGGTAGCCACACCTGCGCTATCACCCAGCAGTTCAGCAGCCCTGGCCTCATCACGTAAACTGATCACACCACGCCAGTTACCGACATGACTCTTGGTAGTAACAGGTGGGATCTCCACCTCGTTACCGTCCTCATCGAGTCCAGTCTCACCACTGATGGTCTTTTCATAATAGGTGCCTTTCTTGACCTGAATAGCACCGCTTTCAAGGCACTCGATTGCATCGATTTGTTCTATTTCTTGTATTGTTGTTGCCATAATTTATGATCCTTAGACAAAGTAAGAGAAACTAATATAGATTTGGTTCTGATCGCCTGTACTCCCAGTTGTCAAGTCAGCCACTTGAACCCTAGACATAGCACCATCTGAGGCATCACGATAATTTACCATAAGCCTTTGCAGCCCACTATTTGTATAAACCGAACAAGGCACATCTCCCGCCCAGTTCTTAGCCTCTGCCACTGAGCCAGAACTATACGACCCTGCAAGATAGGGCAACCCGTTAATCCATAAGTCGCCACTAGCAGTACCAACTACAACATTATCTGTCATAATAACTGCGTTGACAGTAACTTGGTCACCCACACGAACATAAGTCGCCCGATCTGACAATGCTGCTTCCATTGTCATTGTGGTAAAACTACCAGTGGCAGAGGCTATAACAGGTGTCCACTCACCTATCTCATAATGATCCAAAGTCGAACCTGTCGTCGTACCCGCAGCACCATCAAACCTAACCGCATCCGTAGAAAGGGTAGCCAGCGTCAAGGAGCCGATCTTATGGTTGACCGCTGTGGCTGTGGATGTTGTGCCGTGAAGCCCGTTCCCTGACGTGTCCATCCACTGGGTGGCATTGATGCCAGATGGCAGATATTCTGCTACGCAGCCTATTTGGACTACCTTACTAGAGTTCGACCATGTAGTTGGTGTTGTACCTGTAGCAGTGAACTCAACACCGTCAGCATTGGAAGCCGCACCGACATTGGTGAAATCGTCGCTAGTAATCCAGTCTTTGAGGCGATAACTCTTACCTATCGTCAGCGTACCAGAGGTTTGCTCATCCTG
>Ga0098035_1001000_pt1 | contig 13880 bp, 10 predicted proteins | sample 3_EtaG_FD_75046 | JGI IMG/M metagenome (GOLD analysis project Ga0098035, IMG submission 75046) | Marine viral communities from the Subarctic Pacific Ocean - 3_ETSP_OMZ_AT15126 metaG | ecosystem: Environmental > Aquatic > Marine > Oceanic | place: Pacific Ocean | collected 2015-01-07
CTTTATGCGCGGCATCTTCGACTGATACACCAAGCCATATATGTGACGGCACCCTCTCCCCGGCATAACGCTTTTGGATATACTTTCGCATTAAAGAACTACGCTTGGTCAGCACCTGATAGACATGCCAATCAGCCTCCTCCATTGCATCAAAAACTTTGTCGATATGCTTGCGATCAATGTCTTTATGGAACAAATCACTCATCGAATTAACAAAAATCATACGAGGCTTTTTCCAACACGACGGCTGGTTTAGGCGTGATGGCCAAAGACGCAGGTCAAAACCCTGTTCATAGGGATGACCCTCAATTCCGCGCCATCTTTCAGCAAACCGTTCGGCATAACAATTGTCACAACCCGGACCAATTTTGGTACATCCTGTTACCGGATTCCAAGTAGCATCTGTCCACTCAATTGCTGACTTCTGTGCCATGACAACAACCCTTTACTAAGTAAATTCTACCATAGCGAGATATATTTTTAAACATATAATTGATTTACGCTATTTCACATAATTTTAGGCCTACAAAATAAAAATACTAGTGGAAAGCAGTTTGGGACATTTCACAAATTCCCCTCACCCCACAAATAAATCCGCGGGCATCAGGCCGGTGGTCATCGCATACAGTAACAGCGTGACGGTCAAGACAGAGAGCATCGTGGTGAGCAGGATGGTGGCCGAGGCACGCTCGACCCAGACGCCATATTGCTGGGCGATGACGAAGACATTCGTCGCCGTCGGCAGCGCCGCCAGTAGGACAGCGGTATAGACCCAGATGGGGTCAAAATCCCCGAACCAGCTTAAACTTAGATACATCAGCACTGGATGTACCACGAGGTTGAAGGGGATGATAAAGGTGAGTTCCACCGGTACACGCTTGAGCGGCCGGAGGGCCAGCGTGACCCCCATCGCGAAGAGGGCGCAGGGCGCCGCGGCCTGGGCGAGATAGTCAATCAATCGCTCAATCGGCGTCGGCGGCGTAAACTCAATGATCGCCGCCGCCACACCGACAATGGTCGCAATGATAAAGGGATGCAGGAAGACTTTCTTCGCGATCTGCCCGTGCAGCGCCGCGACATGCCGTTCCTTGCCACCGGAAAGCGCCATCATCGTCGGGGCGACGATAAAATGCAGGACATTCTCGAAACAGAAGATCAGCGCGAGGGGGACGGCGGCCGCCTCCCCGAAGGTCAGCAGCGCAATCCCCGGCCCCATATAGCCGATATTGCCATAGGCACCGGCGAGGCCCTGAATGGTTGCCTCCGGTGTGGTTGCCTTCACCAACAGCCGGGCGATGGCATAGACCATCAGGAAGATCACAAAGGTGGTGGAGACGTTGGTGGTGATAAACTCCCAGCTTGTAAGCTTTTCGATTGGCGTTTTCGAGAGCAGCTTGAAGAACAGGCAGGGCAGCGCGACATAGATGATAAAGGTATTGAGCCAGCCCATGGCTTCGGCTGGCTGCTTTGTGATCCGCGCCGTGAGATATCCGAGCAGGATCAGCCCGAAAAGGGGAAATACAAGCCCGGCAATTTCGGCCATTTAACGCCTACCCTGTTGTTGTACTAATAGTCCTGCCCGACTTTTACAGCAGGCAGGACTAATTCCTAAACCTTTATTCCGCGGCGAGGGTTTCCACGTCCCCTTTTTCAAAGCGATCGAGCAGGCTTTCCCGCTCGGCTTTCGCGGTTTTCAGATGCTGCTCCTTCACATGGCCAAAGCCGCGAATATGCTCCGGCACAGACGCAATCTCGACGGCAAGCGCAAGATTGTCCTTGGTGAGCTTCGCGGCGATATCCGTCATCGTCCCGGCATATTCGCTGATCAGCGCCCGCTCCGTTTTACGTTCCTCGGTCTTGCCGAAAGGATCAAGCGGGGTACCGCGCAAACCCTTGAATTTGGCCAGCAGGCCGAAAGCCTTCATCATCCATGGGCCAAACTCCTGCTTGATGAGATGGCCGTTCTCCGGGTTTTTCTTGGCGAAAATCGGCGGGGCCAGATGGAACTTGAGCTTGAAGTCCCCCTCAAACTGGTCATTCAGCTTTTTCGTAAAGCTGCCATCCGTATAGAGCCGTGCAACCTCATATTCATCCTTGTAGGCCATCAGCTTGAAGTAATACCGCGCAACAGCCTCGGTCAACACCGTGGAGCCGGGCTGAACTGCCGCCTCCGCCTTGCCGACCGTCTCGATCAGCTTCAGATAGCGTTTGGCATAGCGGCTATTCTGGTAGCCTTTCAGGAAGTCGCTGCGCTTTTCAATCATGCTGTCCAGCGTCTCAATCTCGATAACGTCTGCCGAGGATTCCGGCAAGGCGATTCTCTCGACCTCTTTCCGGCTGGCGGCGGCCTTGCGGCCCCAGGCGAAGCTTCGCTTGTTGGCGTCAACCGCGATGCCGTTAAGCTCTATCGCCGTTTCAATGGATTTGAGCGACAGCGGAATGGTGCCCTGCTGAAAGGCGTACCCCAACAGAAACAGGTTTGCCGCGATGGAATCGCCCATCAGCGCGGTCGCGAGTGTCGTGCTGTCGATAAAGTCAGCCTGCTCCCGCCCAAGGCTCTGGCTTAGCAGATCGGTCAGGGTGTCCCGGTCCATAGCGAGGTCCGGTGTCAGGGTGAAGGCCGCAACAGGGACGACATAATCATTGATAATCGCCTTGGTCCGGCCAAGATCATAGGTTTGTAGCGCATCCTGGCTCGCGGCCACCACAAGGTCGCAGCCGACAACCACGTCGGTTTGGCGGCTCGGGATACGGGTACCGGCAAGCTCGGACGCGGAGTTCGCGATGCGCACATGGCTCATCACGGCGCCGTTCTTCTGCGCGAGGCCCGTCTGGTCGAGGATCGACGCCCCTTTCCCTTCCACATGCGCCGCCATCCCAAGCAGTGCGCCAACAGTGATCACCCCTGTACCGCCAATGCCTGTCACCAGAATATTATAGGTGCCGTTAATGGCGGGGGCCGCGGGTTCCGGCAGCCCTGCCGCCGGGTTCATGATATCGATATCGCTTGAGGAGACTTCCCGCTTCTCCGGCTTTTTAAGTCCGCCGCCCTCGACGGTGACAAAGCTCGGGCAGAAACCCTTCACGCAGGAAAAATCCTTATTACAGCTGGACTGGTCAATCACGCGCTTCCGCCCGAATTCAGTCTCCAGCGGTTTCACGGAAACGCAGTTTGAGACAACGCCGCAATCGCCACAGCCTTCGCAGACCAGCTCATTGATGAAAGCGCGCTTCGCCGGATCGGGGAACGCGCCCCGCTTGCGCCGGCGGCGTTTCTCGGCGGCACATGTCTGGTCGTAGATCAGCGCCGACACACCCTCAACTTCCCGTAAGTCCCGCTGGACCTTATCCAGGTCGTCACGGTGGAAAATCTTCACACCCGGCGCCCATTTCGTATCGCTAGCGTATTTATCGGGCTCGTCCGTCACGACGACGATCTTCTTTACACCCTCGGCATGCACCTGCTGACTGATCAGCCAGGGCGAGAGTGGCCCGTCAAACGGCTGGCCGCCCGTCATGGCGACGGCATCATTAAACAGGATCTTGTAGGTGATATTCACATTCGCCGCGGAAGCCGCCCGAATGGCCAACAGACCGGAATGATAATAAGTCCCATCGCCCAGATTCTGGAAGATATGCTTCTCGTTGGTAAAGGGCGACTGGCCGATCCAGTTGGCCCCCTCCGCACCCATATGAGTATAGGTTTCAGTCCGTCGGTTAGGCATATAAACCGCCATGGTATGACAGCCAATCCCGGCCATCGCGCGGCTTCCTTCCGGCACATTGGTAGAAGAATTATGCGGACAGCCCGAGCAGAACCACGGCGAGCGTGTGACCGGCGCAGCGGGCATGGCATTGCCACTTTCGCGGGCCTCGGCGACACTGATCCCTTCCATCACACTTTCAGACAGATCGCGAAGTTTCAGGCGGGAGGCAATCGCCCGCGCGACAAGAGCCGGCGTCAGTTCCCCATCGGACGGGAGCAACATCTCCCCTTCCTCATCCTCTTTACCAACGAGCATCGGGTGCATTTCCATGCCATAGAGGATTTTCGCGATCTGGTCCTCGATCAGGCTGCGCTTTTCCTCAACGACGAGAATTTCATCGAGCCCAACGGCAAATTCAACCAGCCCTTCAGGCTCTAACGGCCATGGACAGGCGACCTTGTAAACCGACAGCCCAATTTCCTCGATTTCCTTCTCATGGATTCCGAGGTCCCCAAGCGCCTGTTCCACGTCCAGCCAGGATTTGCCCGTTGTGACAATACCAAACCGCCGCTCCGTCGAATCATGGGTTATCCGGTCGAGCTTGTTGGCGCGAACGAAGGCCTTGACCAATGGGATCTTATGCCGCATCAGGCGGCTTTCCTGCTCGAGGGAGCTATCTGGCCAGCGGATATGCACACCGCCAGCGGGCGGATCGATATCATCGGGAATGACAATGTCTACCCGATCCGGTCCGACATAGGCCGTCGCTGAACTTTCAACCGTATCGGTAAGGCATTTCATGCCAACCCAGGCGCCGCTATAGCGGGACATCGCAATGCCATATAGCCCGTAATCGAGATATTCCTGAACTGTCGCAGGGTTGAGTACCGGTATCATCGCTGCTGCCAAGGCTTGCTCGCTCTGATGCGCCACGGTCGAGGATTTGGCCATATGGTCATCGCCCATCAGGACGAGGACACCACCATGTTCCGATGTGCCAGCCATATTGCCATGCTTGAAGACGTCACCGGAGCGGTCAACGCCCGGCCCCTTGCCGTACCAGATGCCGAATACGCCATCGAAATCCGTCTTGCCAAACATGGGAAGCTGCTGCGTGCCCCAGATACTGGTCGCCGCCAGATCCTCGTTCACCCCCGGCTGAAAATGAATGTCGTTGTTTTTAAGAAAGGGCTTAGCTTTCCAGAGACTCTGATCATAAAGCCCAAGTGGCGAGCCGCGATAGCCGGAGATAAATCCGCCCGTCTTCAGCCCCGCAGCTGCATCGCGCTGACGCTGCATGATCGGGATGCGTACAAGCGCCTGCGTGCCGGTGATAAAGACCTGCCCGGTTTCAAGCTCATATTTGTCATCAAGACTGATTTTTGCCGCTTCACTCATTTTTCTTGTTCTCCCGCGCCCCGGGATCATTTTGTCAGATGGAGCCGCCTAGACTTCCAGCCACTCCTTGCGGATCTGTTCGTTGGCTTTCAACTCATCCGGGGTTCCTTCATATACCATATGCCCATGGCCCATGACATACAAGCGGTGAGATATGCGTAATGCAATGGCGAGTTTTTGCTCCACAAGAAGGATGGAGACGCCGCGTTTGGCAATTTCGCTGAGTAAATCCCCTACCTGCGCCACAATTTTAGGGGCCAGGCCTTCCGTTGGCTCATCGATCATCACCAGATCCGGGTCCCCCATCAACGTCCGGCACATGGTCAGCATCTGTTGCTCCCCGCCGGAGAGCACCCCCGCATCGACGTCAGCACGCTCCCGCAGATTCGGGAACATCTTGAACATATCCTCCATCGCCCAACGTCCCTGCCTCTTCATGTCCTTGATGCCCATGATCAGGTTCTGGCGCACTGTCATTCCCGGAAAGACATCCCGGTTTTCGGGGACATAGCCAAGGCCGCGATGCGCGATCTCATGCTCCTTCAGCCCGGAAATCTCCTCCCCGCGGAACTTGATGGACCCATGCGGCGGCACTTCGCCCATAATCGCCTTGATAGTGGTCGAGCGGCCAACGCCATTCCGGCCAAGAAGCGAGACGATCTCCCCCTCTCCGACATGGAAGTTCACGCCCTGCAGAATATGGCTCTTCCCATAGAAGGCATGTAAATCTGTTACTTCTAGCATCACTCTTCTGCCTCCGCGCCGAGATAGGCTTCCTGGACTGCCTTGGAATTCCGGATATTCTCCGGCGTGTCACTGGCTATGATTTCTCCATAAACCAGAACGGAAATCCGGTCCGCGAGATCGAAGACAACGCCCATATCATGCTCCACCATGACCAGTGTTCTTCCTTCCGTTATCTTTCGGATCAGCGCGATTGCCTGGTCGGTCTCGCTATGGCTCATTCCCGCTGTTGGCTCATCGAGCATGATGACATCGGCACCGCCTGCGGCCGCGATGCCAATCTCCAGTGCCCGTTGCTCCGCATAGGTCAAGACACCCGCCGGAATATGCTGGCGGGATGTCAGGCCAATTTCCTCAATGACCTCCGCCGTTCTCTCGTTAAGCTCTTTTTGCCGGTCAATGAGGTGCCAGAAGGAATATTTATAGTCATGGACCCACATCAGGCCACAGCGGACATTCTCGAACACGCTCATGTTCGGAAAAATATTGGTGACCTGAAAGCTGCGGGACAGACCTTTGCGGTAAATCTCGTAAGGCGGCAGGTTGCTGATGTTCTCCCCATGCAGGCTGACCGTTCCACCGCTGACATTATACCGGCCACTGATCAGGTGAAACAGCGTGGATTTTCCGGCGCCATTGGGGCCAATAATCGCATGTCGTTCCCCGTCGGCAATCGACAGGTTGACACCGCGGATAATTTCCGTCGGACCGAAGCTTTTGCGCAGGTCCTGAAGTTCAATGGCGGCTGTCATGATCCGGCTCCTTCCCTCTGGGCCGGCGGTTTGTTCGCCATCTCCCAGGCTTCCTTAAGCTGTGGCAGTTGACTACGGGTGAGATACCCTCCAACGACGACCAGGGCCAGAATGACGATCCAGGCGACGAAGCTGTGGCTGTCAAAATCGACACCCATCAGGCTCATCGCTGTTTCCCCTTCAACAGAGCTACGCATATGATGGATGGTCTCCAGAAAGGCGGCAATGCCCGTCAGCATGGCAAGAGCCGGAATACCGGCGCGCAGATACGGCAATATGAGGGAGCCTACCCGCCTCATCCGCCACGCTGCCGTATGCATCATGAAAATTCCGGTCAACCCCTGCGGCACGTACATGACCGTCAGAACAAACAAGATACCGACATAGAGCTGCCAGATATCGGTGTAGTTGCTGAGGATGCTTTGCAGGAGTGTAAAGATTACCGCGCCGACAATCGGCCCGATGAAGAACCCGACGCCGCCAATATAGGCCATCAGCAACACCGTGCCCGATGTCAGGGCATTCAGATTCTCTTCCGTCACGATTTCAAAATTCAATGCAAACAATCCGCCCGCGATCCCCGCGAAAAAGCCCGAGGCGCAGAAGGAGACGAAACGCACTTTGCGTTGGCTGTAGCCGACAAATTCCGCCCGCTCCGCATTGTCGCGAACCGCGTTGGCCATCCGCCCGGCCGGCGTGCGCGAGAACAGATACATCAGGGCAACGGTTACGAAGACCCAGCCGGCAATCAGGTAATAAATATGGATATCCTGACCGAAATTGATCCCCATCAGGTCGGGTCCGGTGGTGCGGTCCCCGCTCACCCCTTCCTCGCCGCCGAAAAAGGCAACGAAGATAAGGGAGCTGGCCGCCATCAATTCCCCGACGCCGAGGGAGATCATCGCAAAGACCGTCCCGGCCCGCCGGGTCGAGAAGCTGCCGATGATGATCCCGAAGACCAAGCCGATCAATCCGCCGAATATCGGGATCAGATACATCGGGAAGGTGAAATCTCCGTCCTCGATATAATTCATGAAATGAACGGACATGAACCCGCCCAGACCAAAATAGACAGCATGGCCAAAGGACAGCATGCCACCCTGTCCAAGCAGCATATTATAAGACAGGGCGAAGATGACGAAGATACCCATCAGGTTCATCGTATAAAGCCCGACGTTTGACGAGAAGATATTCGGCAGGGCCAGAAGCAGGATAAAAAAGCCTATCCAGGGCAAAAGGGTTTTCATCAGGGGCCGGGCCGTTGCCGGCGATGCAGTTTTGGTAATTTCACTCATGTTTCACGATTCCCGAACAAGCCCGTCGGGCGGAAAATAAGGATCAGGATCAACAACAGATAGGGCAAAATCGGCGCGATCTGCGGAAGCGACAGCGTCCAGAGGTCGCGGAGAGCACTATCCGCATCGAACGAGATGTTAAAGAGCTGGAGCAGGTCATTGACCGAGTAATCAAGGGCGATCGCGAAAGTCTGCAATAGCCCGATAAGAAGGGAGGCGACGAAAGCGCCCGTCAGGGATCCTAATCCGCCGACAACGACGATCACAAAGACAATGCTGCCAAGGACGAATGCCATACCGGGAAAAGTCCCGAGGGCCGGCCCGGCTATAACTCCGGCCAGCCCGGCCAGCGCACAGCCAACACCGAACACGCCCATAAAGACCAACGGCACGTTATGGCCCAACATGGCCGTCATGTTCGGCTTGTGAATAGCCGCCTGAATAATCAATCCGACACGTGACCGGGTCAGGATCAAAAGCAACAGGATGAAGATACCAATCGAAATCACCAGCATGAACGCTTTGTAGGCCGGAAAATTCTGCCCGAAAAAGGTGAAGAGCGGAAATTGCAGGATTTCAGGCTCATGATAGGCCTTGGTGTCCTTGCCCCAAATGAACTGCACCACTTCCTCAATCAGGAAGGCCAGACCAAAGGTGAAGATAAGCTCCGCCACATGGCCCCAGCGATGAACGTAGCGAAGACCATATCGCTCTACCACCGCCCCCAACAGGCCAACCAGAATGGGCGCCACAATCAAGCCGACCCAGAATCCAAGATAGATACTGATGGTATAGGCGAAATAGGCACCCAGCATATAGAAGCTGGCATGAGCGAAGTTAAGCACACCCATCATCGAGAAAATAAGCGTGAGTCCGCTTGCCAGCATGAACAGCAACAGTCCTGTAACCACGCCGTTCAACAGGGAAAAGAAGATCAATTCGAGCATCGGCTGAATCTCTTTTTACACAGTGAATTTTGGTTGTTGGCCAGATGTAATCCGGCTCGAAACTATCTGGCCGGACAAATGCCCGGCCAGTATTTCGTTCAGAATGTCGCCTAGCTGGCTGGACGTTCCATGTTGCAACCACTTGGCGGAATATCCGCATCCGCCGCCGAAATTGTCTTTTCGGTCACCAGGCCATAACCTGAATTATCCGCATCCAATATGATATTCTCGTCCGTGTGAACGGAGATGCTGATCGGCTGCATCAACTGATGATCTTCAGCTCGCATGACAACCTTGTCACCCTGGATAGTTGTATACTCCATGCCTTCCAGAGCCATCGCGACTTTCGCCGGATCGGTGCTTTTGGTCTGGTTCATCGCAGTGGCCAGCATGACCAGCGCATTCGCGATACGGAACTGGGAAATATCAGCTTCCGGATACTTCTCTTTAAAGGCCATGTGGTAGGCCTTGTATTCATCCGTCGGCGGTGGGTTTACACGGCCTTCATGAACCAGCCGGATCTTGTCCTTACCCGATGCGCCGATGGTTTTTGTAATACCATCATTTGCGGCGTAGTAGGTGTAAACGGGGGACTCAATGTCCGCATCGCCAATTGCCTTGGCAAGACCGACCATATCCGCGCCCCAGTTACCGGTAATAATGGCATCAGCTTCCGACGCCCGAATCTTTGTGGCATACGGTGTGAAATCCTTCACCTTGCCGATCGGGTGAAGTTCATTGCCGACAATTTCTATATCCGGACGCTTTTCGCCAAGATATTTCACGGCGCCAGCGGCGACTGCCTTCCCGAAGGAATAGTCCTGCCCGATGATATAGACCTTTTTGATCGAGTCATCTGCGGCGATCACGTCCGTCAACGCGTTCATCTTGATATTCGCGTTGGCGTCAAAACGGAAATGCCAGAAGTTGCATTTTTCGTTTGTCAAAGCCGGGTCGACGGCCGAATAGTTCATGAACAGAACAAGGTCATCCGGATTTCGGTCGTTATGCTTTTTCACGGCATCGGTCAGGGCGTTTGCCACGCCCGAGCTGTTACCCTGCATAATGTAGTGAATGCCTTCACCGATCGCCCGTTTCAATTGAACCAGGCTTTCTTTCGGGCTGATCTTGTTGTCGAAGCCGACAATCTCGAACATCTGGCCGTCAATAACGCCGCCCTTTTGGTTGACCAGCATATCAGCCGCGAACTGCGCCTGTTTGAAGCCGCTGGTTCCTGTTGCGGCAAATGGACCTGACAATGGATCAATAAATGCAATTTTGATGGTATCTGCGGCTTGCGCAGTAAATGCAGTCAGCGCGGCAACTGCCGCACTTATAAGTATCGTGGTTTTGAGTTTCAATTTATCCTCCCAGAACTAAATTGAGCTATATGTTACGTCGCCACCACGTTCCTTTTTTTATTATTTATATTGCGCGTAGTAGCGCCAAAAGTGCGGCTTAATGCCTTCTTTCGATTATTATGAAAGCTTAGATTGTCTGTAAGATCAACGAAAAAATTGGAATTTACCGCCCAATCGAAATGGTGCCTGCCGATCTCTCAACCCCCGCTTGCGCCCAACAAAGGGGAACCGGTTAAATATTCTCTAAACCAAATATATAGTGGTTTTAATGGGTTTACCGAATGAAGTATACGCGTTAGGCAACTGAATAGGATTAAATATTTCAAGAATTCAGTGAATAATCCTCACTTCAGTCTTAACGTGAATTTTTAATCTGCCAGTCATTATTTCAGCTATATTCTCTGAAAAAATGTGTATGAACACACTAAGATAAAACGATTCTGGAAAGAAAGCCTATCGGATGACAGCCCATACGAAGAAAATTGTCCTGTTGCTGATAGGCTGGCTTTTCGTTTTTATTGGCGGAATCGGAATTTTCCTGCCTGTTCTGCCGACAACTCCCTTCCTGTTGATCTCCCTTTGGGCCTTCTCGCAAAGCTCCGAGCGATTTCATGACTGGCTCTATAATCACCGGATATTTGGGCCACCCCTGCAAGACTGGTCGAAATACGGAGTGATACCGCTTCGCGCCAAAATTGTCGCGCTGGCGACCATGGCGATCAGTGCGACACTCGTCATTATATATTCCAGTGCGCCCTGGTACGCCTTGAGCGCGATGATACTCCTGATGGGGATCGGCGCCGGATTCATCCTGTCCCGACCCAGCCGTCCGCGGGAAAAAGAGACCCCTTAAGGATCCCTATACTCAGACCATCATGACCGGGGAGTTTTCATGCGACAGCAATGTCGCCAGACGTTCCAGCGCCTTTACCAGCCTATCCTCGCGCGGTTCAGCCATCAGGCAAACCCGCACATGATTTACGTCGACTGACCGGTTCACGGCGAAGCTGTCGCCTGCCACGACGACGATATTCTCTCGCCGTGCGCATGAAACAAAGCCAGACATCGATTGGGCTTCCGGCAGCCTGACCCAAATATGGGATAGCGGCGAGTGAGGCGGGGAAAGCGGCCGGTCAAGCCACCGGCCCAATATGTCATGCGCCAGTTTTTCGCGGCTGTGACAAATTTCAACCAAGCGCCGTCCCTGTTCGGCAACCTGGCCGGACTGAAGAAGGAAATTAGCCATATCCAGAATCAGAGGCGACGTCATCCAGTTCATGGTTGTCATTTTCGTCGCCAGGCGCGGCACCAGATTGTCGGGCGCGATCATGTAACCCAGTCGAAGCGCCGGGCTCATTACTTTTGACATGGTGGTCAGGAAGACAGAAATATCCGGCGCGAGGTCGCGATAGGATGGAATTCCCCAGTTTTGCAACGGGGCATAGACCCCATCCTCAACAATGGTAACGCCATGGCGAAGTGCAATCTCGATTATCTGCCGCCGCCGGGATAGCGGCTGCGTTGCTCCCGTCGGATTATGGTTGGTCGGGACAGTCACCAGCATTTTCACATTGCCGCGCCGGCAGATGTCGGCAAAGGCGTCCGGAATGATGCCTTCCGAATCCATCGCCAGCGGCGCGAGGCGCAGGTCCTGTTCATACGCCGCCGCGCGGATACCGGGATACCCGAGGGCCTCTGTCACCACTGTCTCTCCGGCATTCGCAAGGGTTGCCATCGCCAGATAAAGGCCCGACTGGGCGCCTTGTGTAATGATGATATTCTCGAATTCAACGAATTCAACCAGGGTAGACAGCCAGGCGCCGGCCACTTCCCGGTCGCGCAATCGCCCGCGGCTATCCGAATAGGAAAAATACGTGCCCGGCTCATTCCGCCGAAAAAGGCGTTGCGCCGCGTCCTTCAACCGGCTTTCCGTGTCTTTATGGAAATAGCTGTTCTTTGACAGGTCGGTCAGACCGCGCTGTCCCTCACTCCAGCTTTCCTCCGGAAATATGGCACCCTTACCGACCGCCGCCTCGTCACGCGATGTCCCATAGACAAAGGTTCCCTGCCCGATCCGCCCATAACAGATCCCACGCCTTTCCAGTTCGGCATAAGCCCGGCTGGCGGTTCCGATGGAACAGCCATAGTCATAGGCAAGATCCCGATGGGTAGGTAGCCGGTCACCGGGCTGGTACTCCCCTTCCTTGATCTTTTGCACAAACAGGGCAACAATTTCCTCGAATTTCTTCATCCAGGCTCCGTTAAATTGTCATTGAGACAATATAGCATTTGACGAAGATATTATTATAACAATATTGAGACAATGTAAATTGTCTTACTATTCTGTTCGCAGCTCGCAAGGTACTCACGATGGACTACGGAAAAATGGCTTTGGTTACGCTGTTCGCCATTTCGATGGTGGGGTCACCGGGTCCTGTGAATATGCTTCTGATGGCCTCCGGAGCCAATTTTGGTTACCGACGGTCGTTTCCCTTCCTGATCGGCAGCATATCGGGATTTTTGCTTGTCTGCATAGCGACTGCGCTGGGGCTCGGCACGTTGTTTACGACCTCCCCCGTCTTACAGCTTGTCTTCCTCGGCGCATCGCTTTTCTACATTCTGTATCTCGCCTATCGGGTGGCAACGGCAAATCCGACAATGACGGAGAGTTCAGACCGGCCGGGCTATCTTGCCGGCCTGATCCTGCATCCGCTCAACCCGAAGGCATGGGTAACGGTTGTCGCAGCCTATTCGCAGTTTATCTCGCCCGGGGAGAGTTACACGACCCAGGTCCTGACTATCATCCTGATATTTCTAGTGGTTAGCCTGCCGTTCAATTCGCTCTGGTGCTATGGCGGCAATTTGCTGCGGCGACTGGTTACATCGCATCAAATTTTACGGGCAATCAACGTTGCGCTGGCCCTGCTGATGGTGGTAGCCGTCGGCCTTGCCTTGTTTCAGGCGGATGTTCTACAGCCCTTGCTCGCCTCTCTGCCGGCTTAAACTGCTTCTGCGAGGCGCAGCGTCCGTTCGGGCGGAAAAATAACCGTGCACACCGTGCCAACCCCGACCTCACTTTCAAGGGTAAAGCGGCCACCGTGAACCTCGACCAACATCTGGACAAGGGTCAGGCCCAGGCCGGTTCCATCGTTGTTACGGGCATAGTTTGTCTGTACCTGGCCAAACCGGTCCAGCACCCGTGGCAGATCTTTTTCCTCAATCCCGATGCCGGTATCTTCAATCCGTAGATTGAGTCCGTTGTCCTGGCGAATTTCAACTGCAACAGTCACCTTGCCGTCCTGGTTTGTGAATTTGACGGCGTTAGAGACAAGATTTGCAAGTATTTGCTTGATCCGGGTTTCGTCCCCGATAAACACCGGCAGATTCTTGGGAAGTTCTGTCTGCAGGCTGACCCCGGCTTCCGCGGCCCGGACTGATAGCATGCGGAAGCAGGACTGTATCACTGCCGCGAGATCAATTTTTCGCTCTGATAGCTGCAACTGGCCCGCCTCGATCTTGGCAACATCCAGCACGTCATTGATCAGGCCGAGAAGATGCCGCCCCGCCCCATGAATATCGACTGCATATTCCTTGTAGTTGGGATTTCCGAGTTGCCCAAAGGCCTCTGATGTCAAGAGTTCTGAAAACCCGATGATGGCATTTAACGGTGTCCGTA
>Ga0098035_1001003_pt1 | contig 13856 bp, 11 predicted proteins | sample 3_EtaG_FD_75046 | JGI IMG/M metagenome (GOLD analysis project Ga0098035, IMG submission 75046) | Marine viral communities from the Subarctic Pacific Ocean - 3_ETSP_OMZ_AT15126 metaG | ecosystem: Environmental > Aquatic > Marine > Oceanic | place: Pacific Ocean | collected 2015-01-07
ATCGACCTTCTGCCCGGCTTTTTTCAGGATTTCCCGCGCCTTTGACAGACGGACCATGATGCCGATATTTTCAAGGATCTCCATGGAGGCGTTATGGATATCCTCGATCTGGTCTTCGGACAGAAGCTCGGTGGGCTTGAATGTATTGACGACTTTCTGGCGGGGGAGCTGGGTGAAGCTTGCCTTGACCCGGTGGCCGCGCCGGGAGCGCCGACCGGGAGAGCGTTCATTTCCTGCCGTCATCATAATCTCCTCTTAATAGAGCGGGACGTTTATCCCCGCAGCCGTTCCGCCGTCGGATCGAGCAGCGGCTCAAGCACCATTTTCGCGGGTCGCATTTCTCCCAGTATCTCGATCTCGAACGCGCCGCCTTCCTCGATCATGTCAGGCGGGGTAAACCCAATGGCGACAGATTTCCCGACATAATGGGCATAGCCGCCGGAAGTGACGAAGCCGACGACCTTGCCGTTCTTCCAGATCGGCTCATCCCCGTGAACATCGGCATCCAGCGCCTCGACAACGAAGGTGGAGAGCTTGCGCGTCACACCAGCCGCCTTTTCCTTCAGCACAGCGGCCTTGCCGATAAAGTCCGCAGGTTTGTTATAGGCGACAAATCGGTCGAGGCCTGTTTCCTCCGCGGTGTAGTCTGGCTTGAACTCCCGGAGCCAGGAGCCGAAGGATTTTTCAAGGCGCAAACTCATCATCGCGCGCATTCCGAACGGCGTCAGGCCAAATTCCTCGCCGGCCTCGGCCAGCACTTCATAGAGGCCGATCTGTTCATCGGCAGGGACATAGATTTCATAGCCGAGATCGCCGGTATAGGTGACCCGCTGGACAATGGCATCGGACAGCCCGACACCCATGCGTTTGACCGCCATGAAGGGGAAGGCTGCTGTTGAAACATCCTCATAGGTAACCTTGGCAAGCAAATCACGCGCCCGGGGTCCCGCAATCTGGAACCCGATACGTTTAAGGCTGACATTCTCGATCTCGACACCTGTCTCCGGCAGATGATCCCAGAACCAGCGAAGATGATAGGCCTGCGCTCCGAAAGAAGCGGTGAGCTGGAATTCTTCCTCCGCTAACCGAGCGATGGTGAAGTCGCCGATCAGGCGTCCTTTCGGGCTCAGCATCGGGCTCAGGCTCATCCGGCCGACCTTGGGCACGCGTCCCGCCATGATCATGTCGATCCACTCCGCCGCCTTGGGGCCCATCACCTTGTATTTGCCGAAGTTGTGTATTTCCGTGATTCCGACCTTTTCGCGCACGGCCCGGCACTCTGTGCCAACCGCGTCAAAGGCATTGGACCGGCGGAAGGAAGGTGTCTCCAGTAGCGGCTCTCCCTCCGGTGAGAAGTAGTTGACCGCCTCCATCCCGTAGGCCTGCCCGAAGACGGCACGCTGATCTTTCCAGATCGAATAGGCGGGTGTTGTCTGGAAGGGACGCGCAGCGGGTAGTTCCTCATTGGGGTAGGAGATACTGAAGCGGCGCTGGTAATTCTCGGTGACCTTCTTGCGCGCGTAGGGACGGGAGCAGTAGTCGCCATAACGCGCTACATCCATGGCGAAGACGTCACGGCTTGGTTCGCCCTCGATCATCCATTCGGCGAGGGTGAGGCCGACACCACCGCCCTGACTGAAACCTGCCATGACCGCACAGGCGGACCAGTAGTTCCTGAGGCCGGGCACTGGCCCGACCAGCGGGTTGCCGTCCGGCGCGAAGGTGAAGGGGCCATTGATCACATTCTTGACGCCTGCCGTGCCGAGGACCGGGAAGCGATTGAAGGCGAATTCCATACTGTCCTCGATACGATCGAGCTTGTTGGGGAGCAGTTCATGGCCGAAATCAAGCGGTGTACCGTTCACGCCCCAGGGATCGCAGTCCTGTTCATAAAATCCAATGCAGAGCCCGCGACCTTCCTGCCGGAGATAGCTTTCGCCCTCGGGGTCCATGACATGGGGATGCTCCCGCCCGAGTTCATAGATCTCGGGAATATCCTCGGTGATCAGATACTGGTGCTCCATCGGATGAAGGGGGAGGAATATGCCGACCATCTCGCCGAGTTCCCGCGCCCAGAGGCCGCCCGCATTGACGACATACTCCGCCTTGATCGTGCCGTTCTTGGTGACGACCTGCCAGCTTCCGTCCGGTTGCGGGTTCAGCTCCAAAACGGGATTGCGAAGATAAATCTCCGCGCCGAGCTTGCGGGCGCACATGGCATAGGCGTGGGTGGTGCCGGAGGGATCGAGATGACCGTCCAGCGGGTCATAAAGCCCGCCGATCACGCCCTCGACATTAGTAATGGGGGAGAGTTCCTTGATCTCCGCCGGGCCAATGATATGGGTATCAAGCCCCATATAGCGATGCTTCGCCCGCTCAGTTTTGAGGTAATCCATTCGGTCCGGCGTGCCCGCGAGTGTAATGCCGCCCACATGATGCAGGCCGCAGGATTGCCCGGACAGTTCCTCGAGCTCCTTGTAAAGCTTGATGGTATACCCCTGCAGCGCGGCGATATTGGTGTCGGAGTTGATGGTATGAAACCCGCCGGCGGCGTGCCAGGTGGAGCCGGAGGTCAGTTCCGACCGCTCGATCAGCGATATCAGTCCAGCCGAGCTTGGCCAGATGATAGAGGACGGAACAGCCGACAACGCCCCCTCCGATAACGGCTACCTTGACATGGGATTTCATGTTTTTGCTCCCCCGTATTTATTCTGTCTTCTATCCAAGGACGGTAAAGCTGCTGTCCTTGCTGACCTCCCGGTTGCGCGAAAAAGTGCCCATGGAAAGATCGTAGTCGATATTTTCAAGATGGAAATGAACCGGGTCCCTGTCGTGATCACGGCCCGCCTCGCATTCGCGGATCAGCTTTTCCATCATCCGCCCGGCAACCGGTGCGTTCTTGAACTGGTTGCCGCTGGTGCCGATGGCGAGGTAAAAGCCGTCCAGACTCGACTTGTCATAGATCGGTACCCAGTCGCGGGTCACGTCGTAAAGCGCAACCACACCTTTTGTCTTCCTTGGTATGCCCAGCGCCGGAAATCGCTGGGCAAGGCGCAAAACCTGCGCATTCCATTGCTCGGTAAAGTCTTCGTTGAAATTATCCGGATCGACCCATTCCTGCGTGTCGCATTTCGGGTCTTCCGATCCGATCAGGATATGATTGCCAAGCTCCGGCCGGCAGTAGATACCGGCATCGCTGTCGGACAGCACGACGCCGTCGGTCTCGAAGTTAAACCCGTCGGGAGAGGGGACATGGGCGACCTCATGACGGAGGGCGCGGGTGGACATTTTCATATCCTCCAGCACCCCGGCCATGTCATTGACCTTGGCGGAATGCGGTCCGGCAACATTGACGACAATATCCGCGTCAATCTCGGTCCCGTCTTTCAGCGTGACGCCGGTAACGCGGCCCTTCGCCTGGCGGATCGCGCTGACCTCGGCATTGAACCTGAACCTTGCGCCATGGGCCTCTGCCGCGCGCTGGGCATTATGGGCGGCAAGTTGCGGGTCGCTGACATAACCGCCGCGCGGGAAGAACACGCCCCCCGGAACACTGTCTCCCGTCGGTTCACCAAAGGACGGATCGTCGGGCCGTTTTACCGGCGCAAACTGGTGCGTATCGATAATCGGCAGTTTTTCGCGCATCTGCTCCGGCGTGAGATGTTCATAGGGGCAGCCGATCTTGTCCATCAGGGTGCAGATCTTGCGCATGTAGTCATTATGCGGCGTCTTGACGATCAAGGCGCCTGTATTGTGATACTTGATGAGGCCTTTCTCATCCCCCACACCGATATAATCCGCCCAGTTCATCCAGTAGAACCAGCCCTCATAGGCGAGCGCGCAAGTGTCCAGCGCGGAATAATAGGTGCGGATAATGGCGCAGGAAGCGGAGGTTGAGCCGAAGCCGGAGGCGGGCAGGCGGTCGATCGACAGCACCTTGCGACCCGCCTTCGCTAGTTCATAGGCAATGCAGGCACCGATAACGCCCGCACCAATTATGACGGCATCATACTTGTCGCTCATTGGCAGTCTCTCCCCCTACCGATAGTTCGGAAGTTCCGTCAACTATTCCACCTGAAAAAGTGCCTATGCAAGCAGAAACTGCTAAATTAGAGGACATTGGTATTAAAAACCGGATGGCATGTCGTTTTCATTAAAAAGCGGGTCGGCGGGGTATAAATTACTCCGGCCGCTGATCGTTGCATTAAGCCAATCCTCGCAGGGTTATCGGTATTTTCGGGAGAGTCGCGGAGAGAATAATCCAGAACAGGCTCCCGACAGGCGCAATTTCGTGGCATAATATTCTCATTGAACAGAAGAGTAAGGGGGATGTCGTCAAATGAAGAAAAGAAAACTGATCAAAGTACTGGCAGGAGGGGCCCTCGTCGGCGCTTTTATGCTGGGGGCTGCACTGCCGCTTCGCGCGGAAACAATCACCATGCAGAACTTTGATGAGTTCTCCAATTTCTTTGAGGGCAAAGGCTATTCAATAGCGAAATGGAAAGAGGGAACACAGCCGGTTCCACCCTATGTAATCCTTGATATCCCGGAGGAGTGGCGCAAGAAAGTTGCTCCGGAGTTGCCGGTCGCGGAGAAAAAGCGCACCTTTCTCCGGCTCTCCATTCCGCTTGCCTTCGTTGCCAACCACGCCCTCCGCGAAGACAGGAAAAAGCTGAAGGATCTGGAGGAGGATCACGCCTTGGGCAAGGCGCTGTCGAAAGGCGATGAAAAATGGCTTCTGGAGCAGGCCGATAACTATGGTCTTGCTGGCCGCGATATCGACGAAAGTTTCTGGCACGAGCTCAAGCATCGGGTGGATATCGTTCCGCCGTCCCTGATTGTCGCACAAATGGTGGATGAGAGCGGTTGGGGCACGTCGCGCTTTGCGGCGGAGGGCAATGCGCTGTTCGGTCAGTGGAGCTACAAGGGCGGCATCAAGCCGAAAGAGCAGCGCAAAAGCAAGGGCAATTACAGTATCGAAGCCTTCAAGACGCCGCTTGCCTCGGTGCAGGCCTATATGCTCAACCTTAACTCTCACGACGCCTATGCGGATTTTCGAAAAGCGCGGGCAGCCCTACGCGCGCAAGAGCGGGCCGTTACCGGTCCGGATTTGGTGGGCACCCTGATCAGATATTCCGAACGGGGCGAAGCCTATGTGAAGAATATCGAGGCGATCATGACGCATAATGACCTGCCGCCCCTCGATCAGGCTAAAATTGCCGATGAGAAAATAATGTATGTGACGTTGAAATAGCGCTCAAGGATCAATCGGAGGCGGCGGCCCGGGTCGTGGACATGATCGCCCGCCGTTTATCAACTGCCTTGAAGCGCAGCCGTACAAGCCGGTTCAAATTTGTCAGCCCGTCGAGCAGGCCGGGGATAATCACCTCCGACGGCTTCTTTTGCTGCGATAAATGGCGTAGTGCCGTCAGCATGGTATCGCTTGCGCGCTCGCCATCGTCAACAAGAACGCCGATCAGTCCGGCCTCTGCCGCGCGTGTCGCCCGGATGTATTGCTCAAGGCGGGGAACCGTCCGCGGAATGATGAGCGCCCGCTTATTCATGGAGAGCACTTCACAGAAGGTGTTGTATCCGCCCATGGCGACAACGGCGGTCGCCTCCTGCATCAGGCTTTCCAAATGGCTGTCGAACGTCACTGCCCGCACGCGGGGTAATTGCTGTATCCGGTCGCGAAAGCTGGCACGGGTGTCCGGTGGCATGAACGGGCCAAGCACGAACAAGGCGCTGAGTGGGGGTTGCCGGTCTCCCTCATAGGCCCGGATGACCCAGTCTGTCAGGATGTCGCCATCGCCGCCGCCACCGACCGTTACCAGAACATAGGGCTCTGTCATCTCATCCAGGATTGCCGGTCGCGAGACTGCGGGTGCCGTGCGCGGCAGATAGCCGGTATAGGTGATTTTCCGTTTGACGTTGGCCGGAATATCCAGGCCCGTCAGGGGATTGTAGATCTGCTTGACGCCGAAAATCCAGATATCATCATAGATGTCCTCAAGGGCAGGGAGGACATTCTTGCGCTCCCATTCCGGTTCGAGCAGGGCCGGGTCATCCAGGACATCCCGAAGACCAAGCACGAGATGCGTCCCTGAGGCCTTCAGCATTTCGAGTGTGTCGGTCACTTCCCCTTTCAGGCCATAGGGTTCCTTGTCGACAATGAAGATGTCCGGATCGAAGGTTTCCGCCGTGTGCTGGATGATGGAAGCGCGCATGGCCAGCGTCTGTTCCGTATCGATATGCAGGCTGAGAGAGGTGTACTCCCCGTTGCGTAGCTTGATAATACCGGGAATGCGGACAAAATCGACTCGGGCCTTGAAATCGAAACTGCCGATGATGGGAGAGCCGGAAAGGATGAGAACCGAGAGGTTCTGGTTCTGCTCCACCAGCGAGTTGGCCATAACCATGCACCGCCTTAAATGGCCGAGACCAAATGAGTCGTGGCTGTAGATTAAGATGCGTCGCGCGCTATCGACCCTGTTCATGTCGGCCTCCGCTAGTTCAGCTTCGCATATACGGGGTAAATGGCGATAGTTCAACTTTATATATCTGTCCTGCGGCAATTACTCGAAGAATAGCGGCTTCCGCGCAACCTAGATGGAAAATAGGACGGGTATAGACGGTAAGAAGTTACATAAATGCCGAGTCTATGATTCAACGAATCTATCTAAACGAGCGCGAATCTGTTTCGAAACTGCAATTATAAATTGCTTAACCTATTTATTTAAACACGCTAATGTATTTTTTGCGTGTAAAATACGTAATTTAATACCCGATTAACTATAAATTAGACAAAAAAATACTGACAAATATATTAAATTTTTTAATATTAGAAATATCAGTAATTCAAAAATATGAGCAAAAATAAGTCGGTAACTAATTTAGATATATAATTATCAAAATTAACCGTTTTTGTAGCGTATTTCGTAAAAATCCGAAATTGAGAAGAGCGTCATCGGCGAAGAATGAATTTGCCGGATCCAGAAAGAGTGTGCCTTTTCTAATAAATTTCGGACGATAACAATCAATGAGGGTGTAAATCTGATCTAGCAGAAATTACGCCGGCCTATTTTCGACAGGAGGGGTGAAAAAATGAAAAAATTCCTGAGTGAACTTTTAAAGGATGAAAGCGGCGTCACGGCTGTTGAGTATGCCTTGATGGCGGCGGCCGCAGCGGCTGTTGTCGGTGTTGCCGGAACGGCATTCTATACGAAGCTACAAACCGCCTTTAATGACATCGATCTTTCCGGATCCGGCGGTGGTGGCGGCAGCTCGAACTGAATTTTTTGTAACCTGTACCTCCCGGCGCGTCATCACCGAGCCGGGAGGAGTAAGGCACCATGACTTCTTTTTATCCATTTCTGGCGATAATACTGCTTTGGCTGGCCGCCTATACAGATATGACGCGCCGCCTGATCCCTAACTGGGTCTCCCTTGCGGTGTTATTGCTATTTATTCTTTATGCGACATTTACCTTCGTACCCATCGATATCATGGGGCATATCCTCTGGGCCGGGACGTTGTTTGGGCTAATGCTTATCGGCTTCGCTCTTGGCAAGATCGGCGGCGGCGATGTCAAGCTGGCGACAGTTGTCATGCTCTGGGCCGGTCCTGGAGCGGGCCCTGAATTTCTTGTCATAACAGCGCTTTGCGGCGGATTTCTCGCTCTTTTTATCGTTATTCCAATCCTTCGGATGATTCACGAATGGGCGTCCTCGCCATTTCTGAAATATGGCTTGATGACGGAAGAGGGCCTTTCTCCCTCCGTGCCGTATGGCGTCGCCATTGCGGCGGGTGGTACCGTGTCGCTTTCCCGCATCCCTCTGCAGGGTATGGGGTGACCGCGATGAAAAGCTTTATTTTCATACTTCTCGCGGCGCTGTTCCTGGGATCTGCGGCCTATCTTGGCAATAAATACCTCTTCGAGCCTGTGGAGCCAGCCGAACCGGCATCCTCTCCGATTGCACAAGCTCCCGAGAAATGGGCCCTGCGGCTGGTGCAAGATGTCAACAGAGGCGATATTCTTTCAAAGGGCCTGGTTGAATGGCAACGGCTTCCCGCGGGGCAGGTGGGAGACCATCTGTTGATCCGGGGAAACACCGACCTCGCCCTGTGGCAGGGGGCGGCGTTTACGCAGTCGCTGACCAGGCACGCCTATGTCCAGGATGTACATCTCGTTTTGCCGTCCGATGCGGCCTATCTGAAAACACTGCTGCTGGACGGCATGCGCGCGCGTCCCGTCGCCGTTCACAACCGTCGTGATTTCGAGCAGTTGCGTCCCGGCGACCATGTCGACCTCATCCTCACCTATATCACGCCGCCCCACGCGGCCCGGGCCGGAGAGACGGTGGTGAAAACCCTGCTTGAAAATATCCGCATCATCGGTGTCGAGGCAGGAGCGGTGAAAGAGAATTCCGTAACCCTCGCGCTGTCTCCGGACGAGGTTGAGCTTGTCTCCATGGCCGAGTCGATTGGAAAATTGCGGATATCGCTTCATGGCGGCCCCCTAGGGAAGCATTTTCAGCGCCCGTCTGACAAAGTCGCTTTTTCAGCAAGTGATCTGTTTCCCGATCTGAAACCGGTTCCGGTGATATCGAAACAGTCCCCGTCCCGGGCCATCCGGGTCATGCGCGGCGGGGAGACCTCTGTTATCACGCTGTCGCCGGTGACGGGAAAATAGGGGGCCGTGATGAGAAACAGCATCCAGAAAATTGGCTATATGGTCCTGATGCTGACGGTTCTTCTTCTGTTGTCAGCTCCGGTGGGTGTCGCGCGCGCGACGAACGGGACGGAGCCACTTTCGCTCGACGTCAATCAGGGACATCTTGTCCCGCTAGGCGGACCCGTTGCCGAAGTGCTGGTCACCAATCCGGCGATTGCGGATATCCAGATTACTGCTTCCAACGGCCTTTTTGTTTTCGGTAAGGCGCCGGGGCGGACCCATGTGATGGCGATCGGGGCAGGCGGCGCGGTCCTGTTTGACCAATCCGTCACTGTCACGCGCGATCTTGTCATGCTCTTGCAACTCCTTGCCGAGCAGTTCCCTGATGCAAATCTTGACGTCAAGTCGAGCCCGGGCCGCCTTCTCCTCTCCGGCGTTGCGCGTACGCCCGTGCAGGCGGAGCAGATTGTCTCCGTTGTTCGCGGATTTCTGGGGGAAGGGGAGGAAATCGTCAACCGCATGGAGGTGCTGGCGCCGTCCCAGGTGAATATTCGGGTGCGTATCGTGGAGATGAACCGGGAGGCAACGAAAAACCTCGGCATAAACTGGGATATGCTGCTGAACCCGGGATCTTTGGTGGTCGGGTTGATAACGAACCGCTGGCCGTCAGTGATTGGCAACGGCCTGATCCCGAGTTCCGCAATTTCGGGTGTCGGCGGAAGCGGATTGCTCGGATATCGGGGCAGTCAGGGGTCGGTCTCGGCCGTAATCGATGCCCTGGCCGAGGAAAATCTCATCACCATTCTGGCGGAGCCCAACCTCTCGTCCCGCTCTGGCGAGACGGCGAGCTTTTTTGCCGGTGGGGAATTTCCGATACCGGTATCCGCGACGAACGATCAGGTGACGATCGAGTTCAAGAAATTCGGCGTTATTCTCGATATCACCCCGACGGTTCTCTCGGATCAGCGCATTAGCATTCATATTCGGCCCGAGGTGAGCGAAATTTCCGAAATCGGGGCGGTTGTCGTCAATAACTTCCGGATTCCGGGTATCGCGGTCCGCCGAACGGAGGCAACGATTGAGCTTGCCAGTGGGCAGAGCTTCGCGGTTGCCGGGCTGCTTCAAAACCAGACCCGAAACCTCGTCAATGAGGTTCCCTGGCTTGCCGATCTTGCTGTTCTTGGCCCGCTGTTCCGGTCCAGCCGCTATCAGAAAATGGAAACGGAGCTCGTGATTATCGCGACCGCCAATATCGTGATACCGCGCGATAACAGCCTGTTCGCCAGCCCGGCGGATCAGTATCGGCCGACAGGGCAGGCAGAGAAAATGACGACGGGGCAACTCGCGCTTCCGACGCTCGCCCCCGAGATTCCACAAAGTATGGGGCAGGATGGCCTGACCCTCAAGGGGCCGGCGGGGTATATCTATTGAGGAAGGGAAGGGCGCCAGAATGCGACATTTCATGACAGGCGGTGTTTTTATCCTCGCAGCTTACGGGCTGTTGATCGGTTGCAATGGACCCGAACCCTCGGGGCGCCTCCCGCAGACACTTGCCGAAAATAGCCTCCAGAGCCAGAGCTACAGCCTTTCCTTTTATGAGAATGAACTGGATCGTTCTCTTACGGCGCGAAACGGGCAGACTTTATCCATGGTATTACAGGAGTTGATGCGGGACCCGCCGGGATACATCCGGTTCCAGTCTCTGGGGGAACGTCCCACGGAACGGGACCTGTTCCGCCTGCTGGAGGACTCGGGAATCTATCGCTATAGCGCCATTGAGGTAGCGCCCGCCGTTCCGGCACTGGAGGCAGGGGGGGCAGCCCTTAAACTTGAGATGACATATTTTACCTATGCCCTTGGCGATTGCGGCGCGCATCTGTACCGCCGACTGATTGACCATGAAGCGTGGGGGACACCGGGCTTTGGCTGCGCCGTAAACCGCAACCGGCTAGTCAGCCTTGTTCGCCCGGGCAACGCCGGCTCGGGTGGATATCTTGCCCTGCCGCTTGCCGGCCCGGAGGTGAAGGCCATCACCTCCTATCAGACCCGCCCGCCGACACCGTTTCCGCCCGCCAACAAATAGTCAGGATATCAACGATGCCGGTACGGAAAAAACCAGAAATCGTGACCTTTCCAACTGCCGATGGAGCCGCCGTGTCGGCCGCCGCCTATGTCGCGGACCGGGAGACGGAAAAGCAGCTGAAAGACCTGTTGCCGAAATGGGGATATGAGACGGCGCATATCGGGCGCGGCACGCTCCGCGAGGTGATCCGCGATTACAGCGAGAAAACCATGCCGACGGTCCTCATCGTTGATATCTCCCGGGTATCGCTGCCACTTTCGGATTTGCAGGCGTTGGCTGATATTTGTCCGCCGCGGGTAAATGTGGTGGTGCTGGGGACAGAGGATAACGTCGGCCTTTATCGCGACCTGATGGAAATCGGCGTGACGGACTATCTGGTCAAACCCGTGCCGAGCGATCTGCTCTTTCGGGCGGTTGCCCGGGCCAGCGGTCGACTCGCCGCACGCAAGACGGAACCACGGGTCGGCAAGTCCGTCGCGGTGTATGGCGTTCGGGGCGGGGTCGGGGCGACAACGACCGTCCTGAATACGGGATGGCTGCTCGCCAATCACCACAACCGGCATGTCATGCTCGTCGATCTCAACCTAACAAGCGGTACTCTTGCCCTTGAAATGGGTCTGGAGCCGACGTCCGGTCTCTCTGATCTCCTGACGGACCCGGACCGGATCGACCCCGTCTTTGTTGATCGCGCCACGCTGGCGGCTGAAGATAGGGTGAAACTCCTGGCATCGGAAACGGATTTCGCGGCCGCTGCCCCTTATGAGGCGGATGCCGTTGCGCAGTTGATGCAGCATCTTCGCAGCCGGTATCATTTCATCATTCAGGATGTGGACCGGGCCGCCCCGGAAACGGCCATGACAGTCCTTCAAAATGCGGATGTCCGGGTGCTGGTAATGGACCCGACCTTGGCTTCGGTGCGGGATGCGGCGCGGATTGTGAAGCTGCTGAAATCGGAAACAGGGGAGAAGAAGATCCTCCTTGTTCTCAATCGATCGCGGTTGCGCGCCGGCGGAGATGTGCCGATCGAGAAGATTTCCCGCTTCGTGGATCACCCGGTCGACATCATCATTCCGTTCGAGAAGAAAAGGCTCGCCCTCGCCAGCCTGAATGCCGAGCCGGTTGTCCGCGAGAAAATTCCGGTCGCGGACGCCTTTCTGAAACTGGCGGCGGAGTTGATTGGGCGGAAGGGAACGTCGTCTCGATCCGGTTGGCTCTTCGGCTTAAGGGGAGGCTGACATGTTTGGCCGTAAGACCGAAAGCGAAAGACCGGGCGGCGTTGCGGAAACAGATGAGGCATATATCGGCAAGCCCGGACTGCGAGAGCGGGAATTCGACGTCCCGCCCGAACTGGTCGACCGGGTGAGAAAGCAGTTTTTCAACCGCATCGATCCCACCGCGGCGTCGACCATGCCGCCCGAGCAGCTTTCGATGCGCATAACCGAGGCGGTTTCTAAAATTGTCGATGAGGAAAAGCTCCAGGTCAACTGGATGGAACAAAGCGCCATCGCACGGGAACTGTTCGATGATATCGTCGGGATTGGGCCGATTGAAAACCTGCTCTCCGATCCGAATGTGACGGATATCCTCGTCAATGGACCGGACACGGTATATGTGGAGCGGGGCGGGCGGCTGGAACTGACCAGCTATAAGTTCCGCGATGATGATCATGTGCTGGAGGTGGCGCGGCGGATTGCCGCCTCTGTCGGGCGGCGGGTGGATGAGGCAAATCCCATGGTGGATGCGCGCCTGAAAGACGGCAGCCGCGTCAATGTGATCGCGCCGCCGTTGTCCGTCTATGGCACAATCATCTCTATCCGCAAATTCTCCAAGGAATTTATGAGCCTGAATGACCTGGGTCAGGGCGGCTCCTGCTCTCCTGCCATGGTCAGGTTTCTTGAAATCGCGGCGCGCTGCCGGCTGAATATCCTGATTTCTGGCGGTACCGGGTCGGGAAAGACAACCCTGCTCAACGCGCTTTCGGGATTGATCGATGAAAATGAGCGGATCGTCACGATCGAGGATGCGGCGGAGATCGCCCTGCAACGCCCGCATGTGGTGAGTCTGGAAACCCGCCAACGCAATACCGAGGGGACCGGAGAGGTGTCACAACGGGACCTCCTGCGCAACAGCCTGCGGATGCGACCGGACCGCATCATCATTGGCGAGGTGCGCGGCCCGGAAGTCTATGACATGCTGCAGGCGATGAATACCGGGCATGACGGGTCCATGTCGACCATCCACGCCAACAGTGCGCGCGATGCGCTGCTGCGCCTTGAAAATCTGATTCTGTCGACGCTTTCGAATTACCAGAGCCGCGGCGCGAGGCAGCAGATTGCGAGCGCCCTTGATCTTGTAATCCATGTCGAGCGGGGCGCAAGCGGACGCCGCTTCATCCGGGAGATTTCCGAGATTGTCGCCCTGGAAGGGGACGTGATCACCAGCCAGACCCTGTTCGAGTTTGTGGAGGGGGCCGCCCGCGCGCAAGGGAACGGGGAGGCGTTCCGCTGTACCGGCGGACGCCCCCATTTCGAGGAGAAAATAGCCAAATTCGGGCTTCTGGAAGATATGCAGGAGGTGCTGCATCCATGACGCCGGAATTTTTATTGCTCAGCTTTCCGAATTGGCCCAACTGGGTCGCCTTTTCGGTATTTGTCTTAAGCGGGCTGTCGCTCCTGCTTTTGCTTTACCGCAAACTGGGAGAGGGGGAGCGCCGGCTCACGGCACGCCTTGCAGGTCTTAAGCCCGACCGTGCGGAAAGTGAGACGATGCCGACCCTGTCCTATGCGGACGTTGCTCCCCTTTATCGCGAAGAGGGGGAAGGCGCGGGTTGGCGTCAACGGTTGCAGGGGCGAGCCCTGCCGATAACGATTTTACTGCTGTTTCTGCTGGGGATTCTCGCAATTGGCATTGTTGATTATCCCCTTGTCACCCTTGCCAGTGCCGGGGGCGTGATGGTGCTTGCCGGCGGCTTTGTCGCCTTTCATGCCTATCGACGGAATGCACGACGCCGGCGCTTCATTGATCAACTGCCGGAAGCGATTGACATCATTATCCGTGGCGCGCGTGTCGGGATGTCCTTGCAGGAGAATTTCCAGGTGA
>Ga0098035_1001007_pt1 | contig 13834 bp, 13 predicted proteins | sample 3_EtaG_FD_75046 | JGI IMG/M metagenome (GOLD analysis project Ga0098035, IMG submission 75046) | Marine viral communities from the Subarctic Pacific Ocean - 3_ETSP_OMZ_AT15126 metaG | ecosystem: Environmental > Aquatic > Marine > Oceanic | place: Pacific Ocean | collected 2015-01-07
ATCGGCAATCGGTACGGCGGACAGGAGCGCCTCCGTATAGGGATGGTAGGGCGGCGAGAAGACCTCGTCCGTTGTCCCCTGCTCCACGATATGGCCAAGATACATAACCACAACCCGATCAGAGAGGTAGCGGACGACGCTCAGGTCATGACTGATAAAGAGGAGCGTCGAACGAAGGTCATTCTGGATCTCGGTCAGCAGACCCGTCACCGCCGCCTGAACCGACACATCTAGCGCCGAAACCGGCTCATCGGCCACAACCACCGCCGGATTGCCGGCAAAGGCGCGGGCGATACCGATGCGCTGCTTCTGGCCGCCGGATAGCTGGCGGGGCCGTCGGTGGGCGAAGTCACGTGGGAGTTTCACCAGGTCGAGCAGTTCATTGACCTTCTCGCGCACCTTCTCCGGTTCCTTCTCGACCCCGAATTTCCGGATCACGCGGGCAATCTGGCTGCCGACAGAATGGGACGGATTGAGGGTATCGAACGGGTTCTGGAAGACCATCTGCAGATGCCCGACGGTACGCGCCTTGCGCTTCTGCACGGAGACATGGGCGAGATCCTCCCCATTCAGGATCACCTCCCCGTCCGTGGCCTCCTCCAGCCCCATCAGGACTTTCGCGAAGGTTGACTTGCCACAGCCGGATTCCCCGACGATGGCGACGGTCTCCGCTTCACGGGCGTTGAAGTTGATATTCTCGTTCGCCTTCACGGTCTTCACCGCATCGCCGCGGATCATGGCGAAAATCGAGCTTGAGCGGATCTCGTAATATTTCTTCATGTTTTTCACATCGAGCACGATCTTGCCCGATTTGACCGATTTGACCGTGACGGCCTCATGGTCGCCCTCTGACCAGTCGATCTCCTCAAACCGGGCGCAGCGCACCCGATGTCCCTCGTCTCCGGGGACAGGGCGCATGTCGACCTTGTCGGTATTGCAGATGCCATCCGTGAAGAAGGCGCAGCGCGGCCCGAAGAAGCAGCCCTTTGGCCGCTGATGCGGCAGCGGCAACTGGCCCGGGATCGGGACCAGCGGCCGCTCGTTCTTGTCGGCACCGGGCAGCGGGATCGAGGCAAACAACCCGCTCGTATAGGGATGTTTCATGGCGTCGAAGACCTCGTTGACCGTGCCATCCTCCACCGCCTCGCCGGAATACATCACTGTCACCCGGTCGCAGGTGTCCAGTATAAGCCCGAGGTTATGGGAAATATAGATCATCGAGGTGCCGAACTCGGCGGAGATTTCCTTGACCAGCTCGACAATCCCCCGCTCCACCGTCACATCGAGCGCGGTGGTCGGCTCATCGAGGAGCAGCAGGTCCGGCTTCGACAGGAGCGCCATGGCAATCACCACGCGCTGCTGCTGCCCGCCGGAAATCTGGTGCGGATAGCTGTTCATGATCCGCTTCGGGTCCGGCAGCTTCACCGCCTCCAGCAGCTCGAGGGCGCGTGACATCGCCTCGGACCGGGTGACATCCTCATGGTAGAGTGGTACTTCCGCCAACTGGTCGCCGATCTTCATCGACGGGTTGAGGGAAGCCATCGGTTCCTGATAGATCATGGCGATCTTGGAACCCCGCAACGCGCGCAGTTCCTCTTCCGACATGGTGCGCATATCGCGCCCGTGGAAGAAGATCTCCCCGCTCTTGATATAGCCGTTGGAGCCGAGATACTGCATGATCGCGAGGGCCACGGTGGACTTGCCGCAGCCGCTCTCCCCGACGATGCCGACGCCCTGCCCCGGCATTACCTTCAGGTTAAAGTCGATGACGGCCGGGATTTCCCCGCCGCGTGTATCATAGGAGATGCAGAGATTGCGGCATTCCAGAATGGGTGTCTGTTCCATCACAATACTCCTAGTCTCTCATTGAAATTTCACGCAGACCATCGGCCAGCAGGTTAAACCCAAGCACCAGCGAGGAAATCGCCGCCGCCGGAACAATCGCCATATGTCCGGCAAAACTGCCAAGGGGCTGTGTTTCCGCAATCATCTTGCCCCAGTCCGGATCTGGCGGTGGCAGCCCGAGACCGAGATAGCCGAGCATGGCGATGGTGATGGTCGTATAGCCAAGGCGCAGGCAGGCATCAACGATCAGCGGTCCCCGCGCATTCGGCAGAAGTTCCACCAGCATGATATAGATCGAGCTTTCGCCCCGGGTCTGGGCCGCGAAAATATAGTCCCGCGTTCGAAGGTCGAGCACGAGGCCACGCACGATACGCATGATCCCCGGTGCCGAGGCAAAGGTCACAGCGAGCACGATGTTGAAGCCCGTCGCGCCGAGATAGGTGATGATAATGATGTAGAGTACGATCACCGGGAAGGAGAGTAATACGTTGGAAACAAAGGAGATCACCTCGTCCCACCAGCCGCCGAGATAGCCCGCGACCACCCCCATCAACATGCCGACGATATAGGCCACCAAGGTTGCCATTGTTGCCCAGACCAGCACCTGCTGCGCGCCGAATATGACCCGCGAGAGAATGTCCCGGCCCTTGTGATCGGTGCCGAGCCAGTACAAGCCGCCATCGCGTGCCTCAGACAGCGGGAACTTGAACGGTTCCAGCGGGGCGTTCGGATCATACAGCGGCAGGACCGGCGCCAGGATCGCCAGGATGACCCAGAACAAAATCAGGGCCAGGCCGAAGACGGCAATCGGGCTCTCCCGCAGCAGACCAATCGATTTGAAGAATTTGCCGATCGCGGATGGGGCGTTGTCATTGTTCTGAACTTCAGCTGTCATAACCGTCCCCCCTTATGTAAACCGGATCCGCGGATTAAGCAGCGTGTAGCCGATATCCGAGATGAATTGCGAGAATACCGCGACAAACACGGCGACAAGAGTACAGGCCTCGATCACGAAAATATCGCCAAACAGGGCGGCATCAAGAAGCAGCTTGCCGAACCCCTTGTAGGCGAAGAACACCTCGACCACGATCACGCCGGAGAGCAGCCAGTTGAGCTGCAGGATGATCACGGTGAACGGCGCGATCAGCGCATTGCGTAGCGCATGCCTCATGATCACCCGGCGATAGGGGATGCCCTTCAGCACCGCGGTGCGGATATAGTGGGACGTCATCACCTCCGCCATCGAGGCGCGGGTCATGCGCGTGGTATAGCCAAAGCCGTACATCACCAGCACGAAGACGGGCAGGAATATCTCCGCCCAGCTAAACCCGCTGGTCATTGCTGAGGTACCGGGCAGCCAGCCTAGCCAGAAGACGAATATGGCGGAAAAGAAGGTGGCGGAGGCGAATTCCGGCACCGATGTCGTCAGCACCGATCCCACCGAGACCACCCGGTCCTGCACCGATCCTTCCTTCATGCCGGCAATCACCCCCAAGGTGAGCGAGAGCGGGATCATGAAGAGCATATACAGGCCGGCCAGAATTGCGGTGTTGCCCAGCCGGGGCCAGAGCACCTCGGAAACCGGAGATTTATACTGAATGGAATAGCCGAAATCACCGGTGAGCGCATTACCGACCCAGGTGATATATCGTTCGAGGAACGGCTCGTTATAACCGTTCTGCTCAAGCCAGAGCTCCCGCTGTTCCGTGTTGGAATAGGGTCCGAGGACCTTCCCGGCAACGGCCAGCTTGTCGGATTCAAATATTGCGAAAAGCGTAAAGGAAACAATGACCATGATGAGGGCCATTGAGAGAAATCGACGAGACGCCAGTATCAGCATATTAATGCTCCCCTCGGGGCGAATAAGCACCAGAATCAGTTAAGGGCGACATCATATCGCCCTTAACTGCATTTCTTGATTTAGCTGTCGATCCAGACTTTATAGAACTGGTGGTACTGGGTCGGATGCGCTTCCACATTCATGACCTTCTCGCTCGCCAGGAAGAATTTTGGCTGCCAGATCGGCTGGATCATGATGGCGTCATCCTGGAGGATCTGTTGGACTTCCTCCATGGCGGCCTTGCGCTTTTCAGCATCCACCAGCGATTCAGCTTTATCGAGGGCCTTTTCGAACGCGGGATTGCTATAGCCCGTCTCGTTCCACGGAACACCGGAGCGATAGGCCAGGCTCAAGACCATGGTGCCAAGCGGACGATGGGTCCAGGCGGTAATGCCAAATGGCGTGGTTGCCCAGACTTCCCAGTACTTGGATGCGGGCATCAGGTTGAGGTTCAGGGTTATCCCCGCCTCTGCCGCCTGGTCTTTCAGGATTTCGCAGACCTGCTGCTGCCATGGGCCATTGGTGTTGCCGACGTCGATGGTCAGTTCCAGCCCGTCCGGATATCCCGCCTCGGCAAGCAGGAGCTTGGCTTTATCGATATCCCGCTCCCGCCTGTTCAGCGGATAATATTCCGGATGGATCGGGGAAACATGGTGATGCTCGCCGACATCGCCGCGGCCCTGATAGACAAGCTCGTTATACTTCTCCGCGTCGACACAATACATGAGTGCCTGACGGACACGCTTGTCATCAAACGGCTTCTGCGTAATGTTCATGCGCATCACACCGGTCTGTGCGGTCCGGGCTTCGAGGATTTTCATCCCCGGAATGGACTGCGCCATGCCGAGAGAGGCAATATCGAACTCATAGTTCATGTCCACCTGGCCGGAGGCGACGGCCGCCAGCTGTGCGGCGGAACCCGCGCCATGGTCGAAGTAATGGATTTCGTCGAGATAGACCTCCCCGCCCCAGTAAGGCTGGTCAACCCGTTTCAGGATCGCCTTTTCGCCAACGGCAAAATCAACGAGGGTGAACGGACCCGTGCCATTCGGTTGTTCGACAAGGTTGCCCTTGAAGTCGCGGTGAACGATCATCGTCGGATAGTTATAGAGATTTTCCGGGATCGACAGGACCGGTGAGTTCAGGTTCAGGCGGATGGTGTAGTCATCGACTTTCTCGATGGCGCCTGGCGTCATCTTCTTCGTCGCGTTGTCGCCCTCGCCCTCGCTGGTGAGCATGGAGTCGAACAGCCCGACATTGGAAGAACCGGTTGCCGGATCGAGCCAACGGGTGAAGTTGAACATCACGTCATCGGCGTTGAATTCATCGCCGTTATGCCATTTCACACCCTTGCGCAGGTTAAATGTCCAGGTCTTGAGATCGTCGGACGCGGACCAGCTCTCCGCCAGATAGGGGCGGGTCACATTGTCGGCACCTGTAATCACAAGATATTCGCACATCTGGCGGGCGACGTTTGACGGCGGAGTCCAGCTATAGACAGCAGGATCATTCATCTCCTGCACTTCCATCGACACCTTCAGGATACCGCCCTTCTTCGGCGTGGCCGCTTCGGCCTTTATGGTAGGATCAGCGATACCGACTATCGAATAGGCGGCGGCGGCGGAAAGACCGAGCAAGGTGGAGGTACGGAGGAATTCACGGCGATCCATTTTCCCGCTGCGAAATTGTTCTGTGACAACTTCAATTTTGGGATGGATGCGTCCCGGCATCTCATGATCCATCTTCTTGACTGACATTGTAGTTAAACTCCCTGTTCAATTATTAGATCAATTTCCGAATATTTCAGTATATTTTGGTTTATTAATGTAACTGTCTCATTTTTTCGACGGTCTTTTTGTCCATATTGCGACCATAATTTTCCTGTTCACCGCAAATTATGTCGCAATTTCAATCATTGATAAACTTGGTTGACGTACAGCATAGTGAAACGAGACGATATCCGTCAATGGAGATAGCAAAAAATATTATTTAACTAAAAAAATTTAAAAATAAATCATCAAATTAAAAAGATGCTATGTAAAAACTATATTAAATATACACCACTGAAATTCAATTACTTTGGCAGTAACTACACGATCAGAATTAACGTTATTGACAAATTAATAGAAATGAAAAATAGAGCTTTTTACTTTTTCTACATTTAATGAATATTTAATCTTTGATTGAATTTTCCAAGAATACTAATAGGACAGTCCAGTGAAAAACCGCCCCTCACCGCCCGTCTAACGCACTCCCTGTTTATTCCGTAAAGGATAAGGCCCGGCGGAAAAAAGTCAAATGCCGCCAGAAAATAACCTATCCGTCTTTTACGGGTATAAAAAAACCCGGCGACTGCCGGGCTTTTCTAGTTCAATATAGGGCGCGTTACGCGGTGGCGGTACGCAGCATCTTCATCTTCCGCCGACGCTTCAGCCCGAGCAGGCCGAGCAATCCGGCCCCAAACGCCCAGACCGCCCCCGGCAGCGGCACGGCGGAAATTTCCGTCACCTGCCAATCAGGGCCAGATCCAAAAACTAGAAAGTTCTGACCTAATCCCTTATTAGTAATAAAGTGGCTATTGCCTAAATCAAAATCAAGCGCAGTGCCTGATGAAACCGTGGTAAAACCTAGAGTATTGCCTCCAATCAACCAGCCGGTCAATTCACCCGCAGCGAAAATCAACCAAGCCGATCCCGCCGTCGTTTCATCAAAGCTTCCCGAAGCGGCTGTAGAGCTTATATTCATTACCAGGGAAGTTTCCAGCCCATCCTCCGGCAACGCCGCGGAACCTATACCATTGGGCGACATATTTACACCGTTCAGGTCCAGACCCGCATTATCATAGGTGAAATACCCATTATAAGTCCCATCATCCACCGTGCCGCTGAAATCAACGCGATAGAGTGCTGCCTCCGCATTTACAGAAAAAAACAATCCGCTGATGAGAGCCAATCCCAGTAATTTTTTCATTATTTTCCCCGAGTTTAAGCGCTTTAGATGTGAGCGCCGCAACTGTCAGCGCCTGGATGGCTCACAAATGTCATTTAAAAACGACCCTATAAACAAACATGAACCGTGAATATATAAATTAGATTTATAATAAATTTTATACAACTGTCAAACTATTGTTTTTACTGTAAAAAATTAACCATAAATATTGGAGAAACGTCTCATAAGGGTGCCGTAAAACTAAATGAAGGCCACATAACGAAGCTTGAATTTACAATGGCGCGGCGGGGTATTATAACGGACCCCACATGAACAATAACAATAACAAGAGGAAGCTGTCATGCAGCGCGAGCTATTCAGTGAAGAACATGAACTTTTCCGGGCCTCTGCCCGCCGCTTTGTCGAGGAGCGGATTGCCCCCTTTCATGCCCAGTGGGAAAAAGACGGCCAGGTGAGCCGGGAAGTCTGGCTGGAAGCCGGCGAAGGCGGGTTTCTCTGCACCTCGGTGCCGGAGGAGTATGGCGGCGCCGGCGGTGATTTCCTGTTCGGCGCGATCTTCCTTGAGGAACTGGCGCGCGCCGGGACCAGCGGCCCCTCCTTCCATCTGCATTCGGAAATTGTCGCGCCCTATATCACCGCCTATGGCACGGAAGAGCAAAAGAAACATTGGCTGCCCAAGATGGTCAAGGGCGAGGTTATCGTCGCCGTGGCCATGAGCGAACCCGGCGCCGGATCTGACCTGCAGAATATCCGCACCACCGCCATTGCCGATGGGGATGACTATGTGATTAACGGCCAGAAGGTCTTTATCAGTAATGGTCAGTTGGCCGATCTTATCGTGGTTGCCTGCAAGACCGATCCCGCCGCCGGTGGCAAGGGTGTATCCCTGGTACTGGTCGAGGGCGATAGGGAAGGTTTCTCACGCGGCCGCAATCTCGAAAAAGCGGGCTACAAGGCGCAGGACACGTCAGAACTCTTCTTCAATGACGTGCGGGTGCCGAAATCCAACCTGCTCGGCGTCGAGGGACGCGGCTTCAAGCAGCTGATGCAGCAACTTCCGCAGGAACGGCTGGTCATCGCCGTTCGCTCCGCCACCAGTATCGAGACCGCGCTTGAGTGGACGGTCGAATACACGAAGGAGCGCAAGGCATTCGGCCAGAGCATCGCCGAGTTCCAGAACACCCGTTTCAAGCTGGCCGAGATCAAGTCGAAGGCGGTGATGATGCGGGCCTTCGTCGATCGCTGCATTGCCGCACATCTGAAAGGCGAGCTTGATTCCGTCACCGCCGCCATGGCGAAGATGCAATCGACCGAGGTTCTCTGGCAGGTCCTCGATGACTGCGTGCAGCTGCATGGCGGCTATGGCTATATGTGGGAATATCCGATCTGCCGCGCCTGGGCCGATAACCGGATGGCCCGCATTGCCGGCGGCACAACGGAAATCATGAAGGAAATCATCAGCCGCGACCTTCTCGCCGACTGATTTTCCCTGCTTAAAAAAGACGCCGTCGCCGAAGCGCGCGGCGTCTTTTCAGTTCAGCCGTCGACAACGTTGGCGAGTCTTTCCAACAGGACCGCCCAGCCCCCTTCATGCTCGCTGCGCATATTCATGCCGTTCAGCCACGCCACCTGTTCATGACAGACCAGGCGGGTGCCGGTGCCGTCGGGCTGGAACTCGATTGTATGCAGGGAGCAGCTCATCACCCCGCCGTCCGCGTTGACCGCAACGGTAGAGACAATGCGCTGATCGGCAACGATATCGAGAAATCGGGTTTCAAATCCAACAAGCGTGGTGCCGTCCTGTTGCATTTCACTGTGCTCCAGCCCGCCGGGGCGAAAATCGAAATTCTCATAGATCATCTCCATCCCCTCCGGCGTGGGTTCCCATTTCTTCCTCGATTCCGGGTCTGTCCAGGCCGCAAACACCCGTGTGGGCGACGCCTTGAAGACGCGGCTGACGGCAATAGTCTCGTGAACGGCGGTCGGTAACTCTGTCATTGGTTGCTCCTAGCTAAGTTGGTCATTGTCCAGATACTGCTCAAGCGCATCGAGGCGCCTCACCCACATGGTGCGACGGTCCGCGAGCCAGCCCTCGATAACCTTCAGCGCTTCCGGCTGGAGATAACAGGTGCGGACACGACCGACTTTCTTTGTGGTGATGATGTTCCCCTTCTCCAGCACACCGAGATGCTGCAAAAAGGACGGCAGGGCCATCGGGAAAGGTTTCGCCAGTTCCGCGACCGTTGCCGGGCCCTGTGACAGCCTGTCGACAACGGCCCGCCGTGTCGGATCGGCAAGCGTGCGAAATAAGCTGTCTATGTCAGTAAGATTGTTAGGCATGAGCCTAACTATATAAATTTCCGGATCGTTGTCAATAATAGTTAGGTATCTGCCTTACTTTTTTTTAATAGCACCCGACATGGTGACTTTTCTGATATCGGGACTGTTTCTCCCTCCTCATTGACACTTAATATAGCTTGTTATATATCTTGTTATATAAATGACAGAATGAGGACCGACATGGTTGATGATTTTGTTCGCCGTAAGGGGTATCTGACCCTCGGCACCCGCCTGAAACGTATCGGAGACCGCCTGCAGGCGGATGTCCAGCAGCTCTTCGATGCCGAGGAAATTCCGGTGCAAACAGCCCATTGTCCCCTGCTTGCCGCCCTTGATGACCTTGGGCCCCTGACGGTCGGGGATCTCGCCGAGGCCCTTGGTGTCAGTCAACCCGGCATTACAAGGACCGTGGGCCAGCTTGCCAAACAGGGCGTCGTCCGGGTAGCGCGCGGGCGCAAGGACCAGCGCACCAAGGTCGTGACCCTTACCGAGCAGGGGCGCGTGCTGGTACAACGGGGGGAACGCGATGTCTGGCCGTTGATCGACGCGTGCCTCGCCGAACTCTGTGACAATAGGCAGGCCCCCCTTCTCGACCAACTCGACACTCTGGAAAACGCCCTGAAGGACAGGTCCCTGTTCCAGCGGATCAATGCGGCGGAAAAGACGAAAATGGAGGGACAGGATGGATAGTCATATACTTGACCGGCCGATCTGGCATTCCCTCTCCACCAGCCACACGGCATTTGCGGTCGGCGATGAGGCCGCCCGGCGTTTCCGACAGGAGATAAGCATATTTGCCGGCACCAAGGACGACAGCGCCGCCAGCCTGGCCTCTCTCGCCCGGGTCATGCCGGACAATGGCAATCTTTTCCTTATACAGGTGGCCCCCGTCATCCTGCCCGACGGGATCCGCGCGGCAATGGCCGGAAAAGGAAACCAGATGGTGCTGCAGAAGCTGGCGGCATCGCGGAAGAACATCCCTCATATCGAGAAGCTGACCGACGCGGATGCGGAGGATATGCTGGCGCTGGCACTGCTGACAAGGCCCGGCCCCTATCTTCGCGACACCCGTCTTCTCGGGGACTATTGGGGCGTGAAGGAAGACGGCAAGCTCATCGCCATGGCGGGGGAACGCTTCAAGCATCCGGGATATACCGAGATAAGCGGCGTTTGCACCCATCCCGATCATCTCGGCCGTGGCCTAGCCCATGCGCTCTGCATCCGGGTGGCGGAGCGAATCCTGGACCGGGGCGAGACGCCTTATCTCCATGTTTTCTCCACCAATGTGCGGGCAATCCGGGTTTATGAAGATCTCGGCTTCAAGACCCGGCAGATGGTCAATGCGGTGAGGCTGGAGCGCGGCTGAGCCTGTCGCCGATTCCCCTTGCGTGCCCCCGCCTCATATATTATCTAGGCGGGGAAAGGGACGACCCTTGCAGCTTACGTGATTTCCGGGACGACCCGGCCATTTGAAGGAGCCACGAAATGGCCTGGATCTACCTTGTCGCCGCCGGCATTCTTGAAATTATTTGGGCCTACTCGATGAAGCAGTCGGAAGGATTTTCCCGCCTCACGCCCAGTATCGTCACCATCGTCACCATGATCGCGAGCTTCGCGTTGCTGTCGCTGGCCATGCGCGCCCTGCCGCTCGGCACAGCCTACACGGTGTGGACGGGGATCGGCGCGGTCGGGGCATTCCTCGTCGGGGTTTTCGTGCTTGGCGAACTGGCAAGCCCGATGCGGGTGATCGCCGCGCTGCTGATCGTTTCCGGTCTGGTGCTGATGAACATGTCGTCGGACGCCTGACCTCGTGACACCGACACCCGACTATAACCCGCCACAACCGCACGCCCGCGACATCCTTTTTGAGGATGAACATCTGCTGGCGCTGAACAAGCCAAGCGGCCTTCTCTCTGTGCCCGGTCGGGGTGACCATTTGAGCGACTGCGCGGAGGCGCGGGCGAAGGCGCATGATCGCAATGCGCGCACCGTTCACCGGCTGGATATGGACACCTCCGGCATCCTGCTATTCGGCAAGGGGGCGGAGGCGCACCGCCGGCTCAGCCTCCTGTTTGCCGAGCGAAAGGTTCAAAAACGCTATCTCGCCTGGGTCGATGGCCCGCTGCGGCTGGATGCAGGCGAGATCGATCTTCCGCTCGCAGTCGACTGGCCGAACCGCCCGTTGCAGAAAATCGACAGGGAGAACGGCAAACCCTCCCTCACCTGCTGGACTGTACTGGAACGCCTGCCGGATGCGACCCTGCTCGCATTATATCCGAAGACCGGCCGCACCCATCAACTCCGCCTGCATTGCGCCGCGATCGGCCACGCCATCCTCGGCGACCGGTTTTACGCAAGCCCGGCCATTCGCAAGCGTGCCGGGCGGCTGCAACTCCATGCGGAGAGACTTGAATTTCACCATCCGATGACGGACGAGAAGATGACCCTGCACGCGCCGAGCGACCTTACCGGCCCGGTTCCCGCAAAAGACCGGTAAAAACACCCTTGTGTTCCGGTGAAAAGCACGGTCATACTGACCGCCCGTCCCGCAAATTATAACGGAGACATAATTATGGAAACGGAAGTAACCCCTGGCGCCGCCGAACCATCCCCCGGTTTTGCCAAGAACCCGGACTATCGGATTGTCCTGGAAAGACCGGATCGGGAATTTGTCGCGACCCTGCAGGATAAAGTCCTCGCCCGCAGTCGGCGCGCCATTATCCTGCGCGAGGGAGACTATCCGCCAGTGGTTTATTTCCCGCCCGAGGATGTCCGTCTCGATCTCGCCACCATGTAGGACAAGGATACATATTGTCCCTATAAGGGCATGGCAAGCTACTGGAGTTTCGGGATCGAGAATAATCTCGCCTGGTCCTATGAAGATCCTTTTGAGGAAATGCTCGACATCAAGGGATATGTCTCCTTTTACATGGACCGGCTGGATGACCCGGTAATCTGAGAAAACAAATAATAAAGACAAGAAACGAAAAAACATGGGCAGCGTAAAAAACATCCTCTTCATCATGTGTGACCAGCTGCGGTGGGACTATCTCGCCTGCACCGGCCATCCGACCATCAAGACCCCGAATATCGACGCCCTGGCGGCGCGCGGTGTCCGGTTCACTAACAGCTTTTGCCAAGCGCCGGTGTGCGGGTCCTCGCGCATGTCCTTCTATACCGGGCGCTATGTGCAGTCCCATGGCGCGACCTATAATGGCGTCCCGCTTAAAGTAGGCGAGCAGACGCTCGGCGATCACATGCGCGACCTCGGGGTTTCCACCGGGCTGGTCGGCAAGACCCATATGGCCGCCGATTTCGAGGGGATGAAGCGCCTCGGCATCGACAGGAGCAGCGTTCAGGGCGTCCTCGCCGCCGAATGCGGCTTTGAACCGTGGGAGCGCGACGACGGCCTGCATCCCGACGCCTTCACCGACCCGAACCTTGCCTATAACGTCTATCTCCGGGACAACGGGTATGACGGCGACAATCCCTGGCATACCTATGCAAATTCCGGCGTGGATGAAACGGGGAACGTGGTCAGTGGCTGGTATCTGCGTAATGCCCATCTGCCCGCCCGGGTGGACAAGGCGCATTCGGAGACCGCCTATATGACCGACCGGGCCATGCAGAAGATCACCGAGTTGGGGGAGACACCCTGGTGCCTGCATCTCAGCTATATCAAGCCGCATTGGCCCTATATCGCACCCGCCCCCTACCACAATATGTATTCGGAATCCGATGTGATCGCCGCCAACCGCGGCGAGAGGGAAAGGGAAGACCCGCATCCGGTGATCGAGGCGTTTATGAAACATGAGGAAAGCATCAATTTCTCCGACGAGACAAAACGCCGTCATGTCATTCCTGCCTATATGGGCCTGATCACGGAAATTGACGATCACATCGGCCGGCTGATGACCTTTCTCGAGGAACAGGGCCGGCTCGACGATACGATGATTATCCTGACCAGCGATCACGGGGACTATCTCGGCGACCACTGGCTCGGCGAGAAGGAAATGTTTCACGAGGAAAGCGTCCGTATCCCGATGATCGTCTCCAATCCGGACAGTGCGTGCGATTCCACACGCGGCAGCGAGCTTCACGCGCTGATCGAGGCAATTGACCTTATTCCGACCTTTATCGAGGCGCTCGGTGGGGAGGCTAAACCCCATGTGCTGGAAGGAAAATCCTTTCTGCCGCTGCTCGAGGGAGACAACAGCTCCGAATGGCGCGATTTCGTGATAAGCGAGGCGGACTATTCCTGGCGCGGCGCGCGTCTGTCGCTGGAGCTTTCGCCGGATCATGCACGCGCCTATATGCTCCGCACCGAGCGCTGGAAATATATCTCCTATGACATGTTCCGGCCGCAGCTATTCGATCTGCAGAAAGACCCGGATGAGCTGATTGATCTAGGCACCAGCGATTTGCATAAGGAAATCCGTGCCGAGATGGAAGAGCGGCTCAATCACTGGCTTCGTCACCGGCGCAACCGCACGACGACGTCCCATGCAGAGATCGAGAAGAAGACGGATACCGCGAAAAATCGCGGCATTTATTTCGGCGTCTGGTAGGGATCGCTACTCGATGTCCTCATAGGGCAGGCCGACATATTGCTCGGCGAGGATGCGGCGGCGATGTTCGGATGCAAGGAAGAAGTTGAGTTCTGAATCGCGGATCTTGTCCTCGATACTGTCGCTATAGAAATGATGCAGCATGTTGGTCATCCACCAGGAGAAGCGCACCCCGTGCCAGACCCGGCGGAGCGTAATCTCGCTGTAGCGCGCGAGCAGGTCGGTTCGCCCCTCCTTATACACCTTTGTCAGGATGCGATAGAGCGTGTTGACGTCGCTCGCCGCGAGATTG
>Ga0098035_1001013_pt1 | contig 13798 bp, 11 predicted proteins | sample 3_EtaG_FD_75046 | JGI IMG/M metagenome (GOLD analysis project Ga0098035, IMG submission 75046) | Marine viral communities from the Subarctic Pacific Ocean - 3_ETSP_OMZ_AT15126 metaG | ecosystem: Environmental > Aquatic > Marine > Oceanic | place: Pacific Ocean | collected 2015-01-07
AGCGACCCCCGGAAATCGAAATCCTTGTGCAAAATCTCGCGCGCGCAGTCCTCGTCCTTCGCGTTCCATGCCTCATGATAGAACCGCTCGATCAACCGTGTCAGATAGTTTTCAGGACTTTTCAACGTCTCATTCCCGGCTATACATGCTGGCCGCCGTTGATATGGACTTCCGCGCCGGTGACATAGGATGAGGGCGCATCGCAGAGGAAATAAATGGTGGAGGCGACTTCCTCCGGTTTTCCCAGACGCCGGAGCGGGATATCCTCAATCATGTCCTCCGTACCCGGAGACAGGATCGACGTGTCAATCTCGCCGGGCGCAATGGCATTGACCCGCACCCCATGGGGACCGAAATCCGCCGCCATTTCCCTTGTGAGCGCGGAAAGGGCGGCCTTGGATGTGCCATAGGCCGAGCCGGCAAAGGGATGGACCCGCCCGCCTGCGATCGAGGTGACATTGACAATCGCGCCTTTGGCGGCAACCAGTTCATCAAACAACCCCTGCGCCAGCATAAGCGGCGCGAAAAGATTGACATTGTAGACATGCAGCCAGTCGGCGTAAGAGGAGTTGAGCGTATTGAACCGCGCTCCGTCTGGCCCCTTTGGCGACACTCCGGCGTTATTCACCAGCGCATGCAAGGGAGAGCCCGCCAGCTTTTCACGGATTTCCTCGATTGCAGTCGGTAAGGCGGCAATATCAGACAGATCGATCTGCAAATGGTCCTTCTCGCCGCCTTCCCAAGGGCAATATTCGGAAAATTCCTGGCGCGATACCGTTAGCACCCGCCACCCCGCGGCACTAAAACGTTTGACCGTAGCATGGCCAATTCCCCGGCTCGCGCCGGTCAGCAAAAGAACTTTCCCCTTGTCCGACATGTAATCCGTTCCTTGAATAATTAAGGAGCCCAAAGTTTAAGGCCCCGCCTATCATACCCGCGCAGGGCCCGCGATGGAACAGTGATTACTGCCCATCGCGGAATAGTATCGGGTTGCCCTGTTTTATGTGCTTACTTATGAACATCGGAATGAGCGGTTTCAAGCTCGTTGAGCTTGGCCGCGAGATATCCGGACGGGCGGCTGAACCGGGCCAACAGGATATACACCACTGGCACCACGAACAGCGACAGAATGGTCGAGAATATCATGCCACCGATGATGACAATACCGATCGCCTCCCGGCTCTCCGCGCCCGCACCGGTCGCAACGGCAAGCGGCACGGCCCCCAGCGCCGTTGAAATCGTCGTCATCAGGATGGGCCGGAGCCGGATAATCGCTGCTTCCTGAATTGCAGAGAGGATATCAGCGCCCTCATCCCTGAGCTGGTTCGCGAACTCGACTATCAGAATCGCGTTTTTCGCCGTCAACCCGATCAGCATGATCATCCCGATCTGACTGTAGATATTGAGCGTCAATCCGGCCAGCAGGATCGAGCCGAGCGCCCCCGTAATCGCCAGAGGCACCGTCGTCATGATGATCATCGGATGGATGAAGCTTTCGAACTGCGCGGCAAGGGCTAGAAACACCACCAGAAGTGCGGTGACAAAGGTAAAGATCAGCGCCTGGTTGGAATCCTTGTAGGATCGGCTGAGTCCGCCATAGGAGATTTTCGCGTCTTCCCCGGCTTCTTCCCGGATGATGGTCTCCAAGTAGTTAAGGGCCTCTTCCAGCGTATAGTCGGGTCCAAGCGATGCCGAAATCTGGACCGTGCGCAACCGGTCCGTGCGATTAAGTTCACCCGGCCCTGCCTCCTCACTCAAAGTCACGAACCCCGAAATCGGAATGAGCTTGTCAGCCACCTCGGAGCGGACATAGACGTTTGACAGATCATCCCGGCTGCTGCGGTCCTCTTTTCGGGCCTGAACGATCACTTCATACTGCTTGCCGCCCTGATCATAGGTGGTGACATTCCGCGCGCCCATCAGTGTTTCCAGCGTCCGGCCAATGGTCTCGATGGTGACTCCGAGATTGGAGGCACGGGCCCGGTCAATTTCCACATGAATCTGCGGCTGGGTTTCCTCAAAATCCTTGTCGACGTTAAGCAGTTGCGGATTCTCCTCCGCACGCGCAATCACCCGATCCACCCACTCATTGATCACGTCATAGGACGGACCTCCCACAATAACCTGGACCGGCGCGGAAAATCCCCGCTGGCCGAGACTGGCCGGATTGATCGCATAAACCCGGACGCCGGGGATGGCGAGCAGCTTGGGAAATACCTCATTGACGATTTCCTGCTGTGAGCGTTCCCGCTTTTCCCAGGGAACAAGCCCGACCAGCATGAACGCCTCATTGACCGGTCCCGGCTGGCGGAAAGTGCCAAGAAAGGCAAAAAGCCGAGACGCCTCCCCACTTTCCTGGAGAGGTTTCAGGACAGCCTCCACCTTGTCGACGTTATTGCGCGTATACTCCATGGTGGCCCCTTCAGGGCCCTTCACGGGCATGTAAAAGACACCGCGATCTTCCGTCGGAGCAAATTCCTTGGGGATAATCTCATAAAAATTAAAGGCCAACGCCGAGAACCCGATGGCGATCGCCACGATCACAAACGGTATTTTCAGCGTCCATTTCAGAGCGCTCCCGTACATTCTAGCGAGGCCAGTAAAAAGCCGTTCGGTTGACTTGTAGAACCAGCCTTCCTTGTTCGCCTCCACCAGCAGTTTCGAGCAGAGCATCGGCGTCAGGGTCAACGCAACGAAGGAGGAGAACATCACTGCGGCGGCAACGGCGACACCGAATTCCCGGAACAGGCGGCCCGTCGTGCCATCAAGAAAGGATATCGGGATAAAGACAGCGATCAGGACGATCGTCGTAGCCACCACGGCAAACGCCACCTGCTTCGCCCCCCGGCTCGCGGCGAGAAGCGGCGGCTCCCCCTCCTCGATCCGGCGGTGAATATTCTCCAGCACGACAATCGCGTCATCCACGACAAGGCCGATTGCCAGCACCAGCGCGAGCAAAGTCAGCACGTTCACGGAATAATCGAGCGCGCCAAGGATAGTCAGCGTGGCAATGATCGACACCGGAATGGCGACGGCCGGAATAAAGGTCGCCGCAATGGATCGCAAGAAGAAGAAAATGACCAGGATAACCAGCACCATGGCAATGCCGAGGGCAAAAAACACCTCCTTGATAGACTGGCTGATAAAGACAGACTGATCGTAGGATATCTGGATATTCAGGCCAGAGGGAAGATTGTTCTGCAACTGCGCGACAATCTTTTTCGCCCCATTGGCAACTTCCAGCACATTGGCGCCGGATTGCCGGATCACGCCGAGGCCGATAGCCGATTGTCCGTTCACCCGGAGGTTTGTGCGGTCATTTTCCGCGGCGACTTCAACCTCGGCCACGTCCCCGAGCCGCACCCGTCCTTCCCCATAATCATAGACGATGATCTGGCGGAATTCCTCGGGCGTTCTCAGGTCGGACTGCGTCTTGATGCTGAATTCACGCATGTTCGATTCAATCCGACCGGAGGGAATCTGGACATTCTGTTCGCGAATGGCATATTCAATATCGGAAATCGTTATGCCGCGCGCCGCCATGGCCGACGTATTGAGCCATATTCGCATGGCATAACGGCGGGCGCCGCCGATACGAATCTGCGCAACACCATCCACGGTCGACAGGGGATCGACAAGGTTCCGCTCCGCATAATCGGTCAGTTCCAGCTGGTTCAACCGGTTGCTGGTCAGCGACAACCAGAGGATCGGCCGAGCGTCACTCTCGGACTTTGAGATGCGCGGGGAATCCGCCTCTTCAGGCAGTTGGTTGACAACGCGGGAAATCCGGTCACGCACATCGCTCGTTGCAGATTCGATATCCCGACTGAGCGCAAACTCCACATTGACTGTCGAATATTCCTCGCGACTGGTGGAGGAAATACGCTCAACACCACTGATTCCGGCGACCGCATCCTCGATCACCTGGGTTATCTGGCTTTCGATAATTTCCGCAGACGCGCCCCGATAACCGGTCTGGATAGAGACATTAGGGCTGTCAATATCCGGATACTCACGAACGCTCAGAGACTGATAGGAGAACAGGCCGAAAAGGACCAGAACCGCCGAAAAAACGATGGCCAGAACCGGACGTTTAATGGCGAGATCGGGTAACCGCATTACGACGCCTCAGAAGTAGCAATTGCCGCACTGGCTTGAACCGGCGCACCATCCTTAACTTTCTGGAGCCCCTCGATAATGACCTCACTGCCTTCATCCAGGCCATCAAGAACCTCAGCGAACCCTCTGATACGCCGACCAATTTTAATTGGCGTTCGCACGGCTTTCCCGTCAACCACCCGATACACGATCGGCCCGGCAATGGTCAGGATAACCGCTTCTTCGGATACCACCAGGGCTTCTTCATCGACACTAATCTGCAGATCGACGGAAAGGAACATCCCCGGCTTCAACAGCCCATCTTCATTCGGAACGGAACCTCGTATCCGAACGGCGCGGGTGAATTCATTCACGCGGGTGGAAATGGTGTTTACCTCGCCCTCAAACACCCGATCGCGATAGGCCACACTCTTCGCCGTAAATTTCAGGCTCGGGCTGACATCCGCGATAAAGCTTTCCGGTAGCTCGAAATCGACCTTGATCGTATCCATATCGTCCAGCGTTGTAATGACATCGCCAGGCTGTACAAGCGAGCCGACACTCACCTCCCGAAATCCCAGAATTCCGGAGAATGGCGCCACGATCCGGTAGTCACTGATCCGCGCTTTGTCAGCCGAGACGGCGGCCTCCGTCGCCTGCAGTTCGGAAAGAAGCAGGTCAACCTGGGCCTTTGCCACATTGCGGGTGGCGTAAAGCTTGAGGGCCCGGTCATAAAGCTTCTGCGCGTTGTCGCGCGCCGCTTCCGATTCGGTCAGGTTGGCCCGAAGCTCGGTATCGTCCAACTGGACCAGCAGCTTGCCAACCTTGACCTTCTGCCCTTCTCCGAAATCAAGCTTGTTTATTTTTCCCGAGACTTTCGACGTAATAACAACTGATTCATTCGCTTTCGCTGTCCCGATCGCTGTGATAGTACGGGGCAAAGCCATGTTGGTAACCGCAGAAACGATAACCTTCTGGGGTGGTCGCTGAGGCCTCTTGGTAGCCTGTGCTTCACCGTTCCCGCCGCCGATAAAAGGGAGCTGGTCCTGATAGTGCCAGGCGCCATAGCCCAGCGCGGCAATTACCACTATGATGGCGAATTGTGCTGTTTTGTTCATTTGTATTACATTTCACTCTGCACACATCTTAACAGAAATGAGGCTGAATTGCTTGAAAAGCAACAAAAAAATCTGCACATACATAAAATTGATCAATTTTGGAATAACAGGATTGGCTGCGCATGACGACTTATCTTTTTACACATCGTGATTGTCTGTTTCATGACACCGGTACCGGGCATCCGGAGCGGGCAGATCGTCTACGCGCTGTCCTGCATCAGCTGGACCAGGAAAATTTCCCGACGTTGGAGCGACGGGAAGCCCCCCTCGCCTCGCGGGAACAGCTGGCCCTTGCCCATACGCAAGCCCATCTGGATCATCTCGCGGCGCGGGCGCCGGTAGCCGGCATCATCGATCTCGACCCCGATACAAAGATGTCGCCAGGCTCGCAAACAGCGGCTCTGCATGCCGCAGGCGCGGTTGTTGCCGCCATCGACGCCGTGATGGAGGCACCGCAGACCAATGCCTTTTGCGCGATCCGTCCGCCCGGTCATCATGCGGAAGCAAATCGCGCTATGGGGTTTTGTCTTTATAACAACGTCGCTGTCGGGGCCTATTACGCGCGGAAAAAATACGGCCTAGAGCGGGTCGCGGTCGTCGATTTCGATGTGCATCACGGCAACGGCACCCAGGCGATATTCGAGAGAGATCCGGGGATGTTCTACGCGTCCACCCATCAGGCGCCCTTCTATCCCGGGACGGGCGATGCCAGTGAAACGGGCGTTGGCAATATCGTCAATGTTCCGCTTGCCGCCGGATCGGGCTCCCGCGCCTTTCGCGAAGCCTATGACACAGTGATCCTTCCGGCACTGGAGGCCTTCCGCCCCGAACTAGTAATTATTTCCGCGGGCTTCGATGGCCATGAGAAGGACCCTATTGGCAATCACAAACTGACTGGTGCCGATTATAGCTGGCTATCAAAGAAACTGATGGTCCTCGCGGACAAACATGCGTCCGGTCGCGTTGTCTCCGCCCTCGAGGGCGGATATGATCTCGAGGGCCTGGCCGATGGTTCCCATGCCCATGTGAAAGCATTGCTCCGGGATTAAGAGAAGAGTATAAGACGGCAAAGGAGAAATCATGTCTGACCCAAATAGCCAGGAAATCCCCGCCGATATCGCCAAAATGAGCTTTGAAGAAGCTTTGAGGGAGCTGGAGCAAATTGTTGAAAAACTTGATTCCGGCCAGGTCGATCTCGACCAATCCATCGATATCTATACCCGCGGTTCCCTGTTGAAACAGCATTGCGACGCCAAGCTCCGGAACGCGCAGGAGCGGGTCGACAAGATCGTCGGCAAGAACGGCAACCTGTCAGTCGAACCGGCAAATGTTGAATAGACATGAATACCGCGGATTGAGACATTAATATGGAAGATGATTTCGGCAAGGCCCTCCGTCAGACAGCAGAGCTGATGGACCGGGAACTTCGCGAATTCCTGCCCCAGAACGAGGGGCTGGAGAAGCAGCTGTATAATGCGATGCGTTATTCGGTTCTCTCGGGCGGCAAGCGCCTGCGCGCTTTTCTGGTCATCCAGGCCGCGGACCTGTTTGGCGTACCACGTCTGCATTCAACGCGGGTTGCCTCGGCAATTGAAATTATTCATAGCTATTCCCTCATTCATGACGATCTTCCCTGCATGGATGACGATGACATGCGCCGTGGCATGCCGACCGTGCATAAGGAGTTTGACGAGGCGACGGCTGTGCTTGCGGGCGATGCGCTGCAGTCTCTCGCCTTCGAGATTATCGGTGACCCCCTAACCCATTCCTCCGCCGAAGTGCGCATAAAGCTGGTGTCGACACTGGCCCGCGCCGTCGGGGTGCGCGGCATGGTCGGCGGTCAGACAATGGATATCTATGCCGGCAACAATGATATCGATATTGTCACCATTACCCGGCTGCAACAGCTCAAGACCGGCGCGCTTATCACCTATGCCTGTGAGGCGGGCGCCATCCTCGGGCATGCATCTCCGCCACAGGTGCAGGCGCTCAGGGCCTACGCACATGATTTAGGACTGGCCTTTCAGATTGCGGATGACATATTGGATACTGAGGGCAGCCCGGAAGAAATGGGCAAGGCAACCGGTAAGGACGAAGCCGCGGGCAAGGCGACATTTGTTTCGCTCATGGGGCTGGAGGAGGCAAAGATTCATGCCGCCATGCTGGTTGATCAGGCGATTGAGCATCTTGAGCCTTTCGGACCCAAGGCCGATCTGTTAAGACATGCGGCGCGCTTCGCGATTAAACGCCGCAACTGAAGACGGGTGAATATTTTGACGACGAGACCGGAAACGCCATTACTGGACACCATTGCCTATCCGAGGGATATGCGCGACCTGACGCTGCCGCAGCTGTTGCAGCTGGCCGATGAGTTGCGCCAGGAGACAATCAGTGCCGTCTCGGTGACCGGCGGTCATCTGGGCGCAGGTCTGGGTGTTGTCGAGTTGACGGTGGCGCTTCATCATGTCTTTAACACCCCGACAGACCGACTGATCTGGGATGTCGGTCATCAATGCTATCCCCACAAGATCCTGACCGGGCGGCGCGATCGCATACGCACCCTGCGCCAGCCGGGTGGCCTTTCCGGTTTCACCAAGCGGGCCGAGAGCGAGTATGATCCCTTCGGCGCGGCCCATTCCTCGACCTCGATTTCTGCCGGTCTCGGCATGGCTGTCGGGCGCGATCTGCAGGGACGGCACAATAATGTTGTGTCCGTTATCGGCGACGGCGCCTTGAGCGCCGGAATGGCTTATGAGGCGATGAATAATGCCGGCGCCATGGATGCGCGCCAGATCGTTATTCTTAATGATAATGACATGTCCATCGCTCCTCCGGTTGGTGCGATGAGCGCTTATCTTTCGCGCCTGCTTTCCGGCAAGCCTTATCGCAGCCTGCGCGAACTGGCGAAACAGGTCGCCTCCCTCCTCCCCGATCCGCTGGAACGCACGGCACGGCGCGCAGAGGAATTCGCCCGTGGCATGGTCACCGGCGGTACGCTGTTTGAGGAACTCGGCTTTTACTATGTCGGTCCGATTAATGGCCATAACCTCGAACATCTGATCCCGGTCCTGAAGAACGCGCGGGAATCAAAGCACGGGCCGATCCTGATCCATTGCGTCACGCAAAAGGGCAAGGGCTACCCGCCGGCCGAGGCCGCGCCAGACAAATATCACGGCGTCTCGAAATTCGATGTTGTTACCGGCGCGCAGGCGAAAGCTAAACCGAACGCGCCCTCCTACACCAAGGTTTTCGCCCAGAGCCTGATCGAGGAAGCCAGACAGGATGACAAGATCGTCGCTGTGACCGCCGCGATGCCGGATGGTACGGGCCTTGACCAGTTCGCCAAGGAATTTGCCGACCGCTGCTTCGATGTCGGGATTGCCGAGCAGCATGCAGTCACCTTCGCCGCCGGGATGGCGACGGAGGGGTTGAAGCCGTTCGTCGCAATCTACTCGACCTTCCTGCAACGCGCCTATGACCAGGTGGTCCATGACGTGTCTATCCAGAACTTGCCGGTGCGCTTCGCCATGGACCGGGCCGGCCTGGTCGGCGCAGACGGCGCGACCCATGCAGGCTCTTTCGATATTACCTATCTTGCCACACTGCCCAACATGATGGTGATGGCCCCGGCGGATGAAGCCGAGCTGAAACATATGGTCGCGACCGCCGCCGCCTATGATGACGGGCCCTGCGCGTTTCGCTATCCCCGCGGTGAAGGCATCGGCGTCGATATGCCGGAAAAAGGTGAGGTACTGGAAATTGGCAAGGGCCGGATGATCAAGCAGGGCGACAAGGTCGCCATCCTGTCCTTCGGCACGCGGCTGAAGGAAGCGCTTATCGCGGCAGAGGAGCTGGAGGCCAAGGGCATTTCCACCACGGTCGCAGATGCGCGATTCTGCAAGCCGCTGGATGAAGAGATGATCCGCGATCTCGCTGCGCACCATGAGGCGCTGATTACCGTCGAGGAAGGCGCGATCGGCGGCTTCGGCAGCCATGTGATGCAGTTCCTCGCCATGAACGGCCTGCTCGATGACGGGCTCAAGGTCCGGCCGCTGTGCATGAAAGATATCTACATCGATCAGCAGAAAATTGAGGACATGTATGAAGAGGCCGGTATCAATCACGGACAGATTGTTGAGGCGGCCCTCTCCGCCCTCGGCACAGGAAAAGCGAAACAGCGGAATATTTCCGCCATCTAGGCATTTAACATGACAGAGTCCCCGCAACGGCTTGATCTCGCGCTCGTCGCCCGTGATCTCGTGAAGAGCCGCGCAAAAGCGCAGAGCCTAATTGCGGAGGGACGAGTTTCCGTCGATGGTATTGTTACGACAAAGCCAACCCGAAAAATCACGGCCGAGATGGAAATCACTGTCACCACGCCGGAGATTGACTGGGTCGGACGCGGCGCGAAAAAGCTTCTTCACGCGCTCGATCATTTCGCCGTTGATGTTGCGGGGAGAACCGCCGCCGATATCGGTGCCTCCACGGGCGGTTTCAGCCAGGTCCTGCTGGAACGTGGGGTGGCCCGCATCTATGCGGTGGATGTGGGACATGGCCAGCTTGACCCGGTTGTCACGGAGGATAGTCGCCTGATCAATCTCGAAAAGACTAACGCCCGCGACCTCGACAAGGCACTTATACCGATGCCGCTGGACCTTATTGTTGCGGATGTGAGTTTTATCTCGCTGAAAAAGGCGCTGCCCGCCGCGCTCGCGCTCGCGGCCTCCGGCGCGCACCTGATTGCGCTCGTCAAGCCGCAGTTCGAGGTGGGCAAGGGAAATGTCGGCAAGGGCGGCATTGTCCGTGATGAGGCGCTTGCCGCCGCTGTCCCGCTGGAGATGGAAGACTGGATCAGTGGTCTGCCCGGCTGGACTTCTCTTGGCACGGTCGACAGCCCCATCCATGGCAGTGACGGCAATCGCGAATTTCTAATGGGAGCCCGTTATGACGGTTGAACTTGCTATTGATCATATCGGCTCGGCTGGGGACGGCGTCGCGGAGAAGGACGGCAAAAGCTACTATGTCCCCTTCACCGCCCCGGGTGACTGGCTGCGTGCCTCTGTACTGGAAGAGCGGGGCAACGGCAGTGTTGCCGCGATTGATGAGATTTTTACCCCCGGACCGGATCGCATCGACCCGACCTGCCGTCATTTCGGCACATGCGGCGGCTGTTCACTCCAACATCTCACGCCAGCCTTTACCGCCGACTGGAAACGACAGCGCATTATCGATTGCCTGTCCATGGCGGGCATCGACGGGGCGAACGTTCTGGAAACGCTGACAAGCCCCCTGGGAAGCCGCCGTCGGGTCGAGTTTATAGCCGCCAAGCGCAAGAAAGGCGTGATGGTCGGCTTTCACCTGCGCCGCAGTCACCAGATATTCGATGTTGGCGACTGCCCGGTGATCGATGCGACGCTCCTCGCCCTGGTAAAGCCGCTGCGCGCCCTGCTGCCATCTCTTTTGAAACGCAACAGCGAAGCAAAGATTATGGCAACGGTCTCGGAAAACGGTCCTGACCTGCTGATTACGGCGAAGAAGGAGCTTGACCTGGAAACCCGCGAGGCACTGGCCGCCTTTACCGAGGAACAGCAGCTTGCCCGGATCGCCTGGCAGCAAAGTGCGAAGGAAATCCCGGAGGTTATTGCCGCCCGCCTGCCCGCCGTTGTGAGGCTGAACGATGTCCCGGTTACCCTTCCGCCCGGGAGTTTCCTGCAGGCGAGCAAAGCGGGTGAGACATCGCTCGCGGAGTTTGCAAAGAGCGCTCTCGGCGACGCAAAAACGATCACGGATCTCTTTGCCGGGGTCGGCAGCTTCACTTTCCCGCTGGCGGCTGGGTCCCGTGTCCATGCGGTGGAAGGAGATACAGAGCTTGTCGCCGGCCTGCAGGCGGCCGCAAACCGCGCGATCCTGCCCGTCACCTCCGAAACCCGCGATCTTTATCACCGCCCGCTGCTGACGGATGAACTGAATGCCTACGACGGCCTAGTTTTTGATCCGCCCCGCGCCGGTGCGAAAGCGCAAGCCGAGGAAATCGCGAAATGCGACATTCCTGTCGTTGTGGCGATCTCCTGCAATCCGGTCACTTTTGCGCGGGATGTCAGGACACTGATTGATGGCGGCTATCAGCTGGGTGACGTGCTGCCGGTGGATCAGTTTCTCTTCTCGCCACATGTTGAAATGGCGGCAGTGCTGAAACGGGACTAACGGATTACTTCGGCAGGGAAAAGGGCGTCGCCGGCGCTTTCTGCAGGGCGCCGAATATCGGCCCGCTCACATAATCCACCTTCATCTTGAAGGCAGCGCGGGCCAGTGCGTCGTTGTCGACAGACCGCCAGATACATTTCTTCTTGTTCTGCTTGGACCGCTTGAAGAACGCCTCGATCTGCGACAGCTCCAGGCTTTCGTGCCCCGCGAGCGTCATTGCGAGGATGGGAAGGTCCCGAATGGCGTTAAAATCATTCCAATGCGGCCCCACTTCAAACGTGAACCCCAGCACCAGCTGGCGCAGCGACGTAAAAATCTGGCGATATCGGCTGTTCGGCACGCCTGATGCAATATCCTGCACATTCAGGACAAGATGCCGTTCCGTATAATCAGGGAGAGAGGCGAGCGTGCGGGCGTATTTGCTCCTGAAATAGCTGTTCGCCAGGGTCTCGAAATGGACGGACAGGAAAATAACAGGCTTGTTCCCTGCCCCCCCGAGTTTCTTGCATACAATTCCCGCCTCGCGCAAAATCACACAGTCCATCTCGGCGCGCAGGCGCGGCGATTCGTTAAAGAGCGGATCATTTGCCGTCACGTCCGCCAGCTCGCCATCGGCATTGGTCATGCTGACAGTTTCATACATGCCGACGAAACCCTTGCGCCGGTTGATCAGCGGGCGGAACCGGACGTTGAGCTCGGTTTCACGCTCCTGGAAATCGCGTGTTTCCCGGTCCTGCGCCTTGACGATAGCAGCGCGGAAACATTTGACGAGCCCGTCGAGGGAACGGATTCTGTCCAGCCCATCAAAGTCCTCGATCCGTAACATCGCGGCCTCAACCGAAATCAACTCTGCGCCCGGAAGTTCCCCGAACAGCTTGTTGACCAGATCATGGGCAATAACCCGGGAGCGTTCCAGCGCCTCCTCCCGCGTGGCTTCCGCGAACAGAAGGGCAAAGTGCCCGTCATCCAGAGGGACAAATATGTCGTGGCGGTCCAGCTTGCGACTGATATAGGCATCCGCAATTTCCATCACGTTTTTCTTGATGCTGCCCCACTGCTCGGCGTATTGCGCCTTCACTTCATCGAGGCCGATAATCTGGATGCTGCCGGTAATCAGATTTTCAAGGGCTTCCTGATAGGTCTTGCCGAACGGCCTCAAAAAGCTGGTCGCCTCACCGATTTCATAATGCTTCACTTCACCGGCGGCAGAACCTAGTTTTTGTTCTCCCACAAGTCTGCCTTGGTCAAAATAGTCGGGACTAATTTCCGACCGATGTCCAATTTGGTTCCGCATCTTCACCATATCTTCAACAGCAACCACCAGTTTTCTAATTTTAAAGGGCGAACCCTAACAGCGGATTTTGTCAGAATAGAGTGTAGAAAAGGTTAATCCGTTGGCCGGATAGATGCCCGTACGCCGCAGAAATTCATCAGTTGCACCCGGTCCGCAGGAGCGCTATTTTGCGACGGAATTCAGGATCAAGAACCGCAGAAATAAAGATTTAATGGCAGACGAACCGCATTTCCTCGATACCACGGGCCTTAACTGTCCGCTGCCCGTCCTGAAGGCAAAAAAGGCGATGAAGACGCTCAAGGATGGCGAGCGGCTGAAAGTGCATGCGACCGACCCGGCCTCGACCATCGATTTTCGGCATTATTGCGCGGTTAGCGGCTATCTTCTTGAAACCATGCGCGAAACGGATGGCCTGTTCGAGTATATCATCGTCAAGACACCAACGCCTTAGCAGCCCCTATTGCTTTGGCCGGTCAACGCTGATCCCTTTTCCATGTCCGTCCTTGTATCCGGATGGCGGTACGAACGGATCAGGCTCCGCCGCACCAATACCGCGGTAGACTGACACGGACGGGAAGGCAAAGCCGGTGCCCGCCTGCTCCACTATCCCTTTGATTGCATAGGCGAAATCCTGCTTGATATCGAGCCATTCACCCCACACAGTCGTCCTGGTAAAGCAATAGATCATGATATCGATGCTGCTGTCATTGAAACTGTCCGTCACGACAAAGGTCAGCGCTTCACCGGGCTGGGCAAAATCCTCGTTCCCGACCAGATAGTCCTGAATTTTCTCGGTGATCTGCTGAAGCTGCTCGACGGTTGTTGAATATTCCAGACCGATTTTCCAATAGATGCGACGATACGTCATTTCGGAGAAGTTGGTCACCGCCCGATCCGCAAAGACCGCGTTGGGCACAATGGTGATCGCCTTGTCAAAGCGGCGGATCACCGTGGAGCGAAATCCGATTTTCTCGACCGTTCCCTCAACCACTGTATCGACAAGCACCCAGTCCCCGGCCTTGAAGCGTTTCTCGGCGAGGATCAGAAAGCCGCTGATCAGGTTCTTGAACAGGTCCTGCGCGCC
>Ga0098035_1001018_pt1 | contig 13756 bp, 7 predicted proteins | sample 3_EtaG_FD_75046 | JGI IMG/M metagenome (GOLD analysis project Ga0098035, IMG submission 75046) | Marine viral communities from the Subarctic Pacific Ocean - 3_ETSP_OMZ_AT15126 metaG | ecosystem: Environmental > Aquatic > Marine > Oceanic | place: Pacific Ocean | collected 2015-01-07
CACCTGGCCAGTCGATCTGGCCTCTTGATACTTTTGGCGAATTAAGGCTCCACCACACCGGCGCTGGCGGCACCGCAATGGGCCTAGCCCTGCCATGGCTTACAGCTTCGGCGTGTTATACGCGTATTTCGTCATCACACATGGCACATTGGCAACAAGGAAGAACTGGACCAAGCGACGGTTGGCCGGGCGGCGGTAACGCCGCAAAGAGCGCTATTAGTTTTTATTTTACAAACCAACTTCTCCCAACAGCAGACAATAGATACTGGACCGATAATGTGACCGCCGGACGCGCGCCTCGCAACCCATGGTTTGATTCATATGAAGATTTTTGCGAAGATATTAAAAGATTTGGCAAAGATCATTCTATTATTCCAGAATTTAGAATAAGCGAACATATGGATTATTTTGTTAATCAAAAAGATGGCGATTTTAATGCGCCATTACCAGAATTTTTGAGGATTGATGGAGCTAGTAGTAAAGAGTCGCCCAAAACAAATGGTATTTTAGATACTGAAGACGCGTTTGGAAATAGTTTAGCTATACAGGGCCGACCTGATGAAGATAGCTCCTCTGATAATTTTTATAAGTATTATGCGGAAGGCGAGTTTAATAAGTATTTCAAGATTTTGCGACAAGATCATAAGGGCAAAAAGGCAAGAGTAAAATTAGAGTGCCGCGGCGTTATGAAATTGTTGCCATATAATGGCTTTTATCCTGTATTAAGAAGTGTACAAATGGCGGCATTATTTTCTTCTTCGTATGGTAATGCTGTGTCCGGTGGTGAAAATATGTTAACGGGTGCAGGCGACAACCGCGCTAAAAGAAAACAGGCCGCATATGCTGGTTTTTTGACTCCTTTCTATTCCCCGGGCATTTTTTATAATACGGTTAAGTCTGGTGTTGCAGTTGATTATGCGGTACACACCACAGATCCCGGTGATATGCTATCAGCCGCCGGCGAGCATGGCGAAGGGCCATGGTCGGTGATTCCCAACAGGCCAAATTTTAAAATACCATTTGAAGCCATTGTAAGCCCTAAACAATATTTGTTATCTGGTACAAACATGTATATTCCTATTCCGGAAGCAAACTTTTCTTTAACTTGTAGTTTCAGCGGCAAAACTTCTAACGCTTTATATGACTTGGCTGCAAATAATTATTTTGCTGAAGTTTCAAATTTCTTTTTACAGAATCAAAGAAACGTTGTGCACGCTTCGAAGCCAGAGCCTTTTAGTATGAGGAAGGACATTACATATAAAATGGATGTTGTGCTGCGGAAAAAGCAAGAGCAAGAGCCACAGTATGCACAGGATACGCTCGACGGCAATCGCTTTGTTATGTTTGAGGGCCCTTCATATCCAGAAGATAGCTTTCTTTTCAATTATTTAGGTGCACCATATGGACCTCCGTATCAAGCTCAGACAGGATCGCAATACTATGATGAAGATCCGGTCTTTGCACCACATTGCCCACCATATTTTTATGGAGACTCAATAGCAACAATTAGTTTCACTCCAACACGAGATGATGCATTCCGCTTAGAAGAAATACTTGCGGGATCTACAATTGCGTATTCGAATGAAGATAATTACTTATTAGGTTGGTCAAAGCCACTTCAAGCCGGTTTCCCAGCAACAACTGATCGAATGCAGATTAGTTCGTCTGTGAACTTGTTTGGGAAGACAAAGGTTAAACAAGTCACGTATTCGGCCGAAAACATATTTGAAACAGCGGGCGGCAAGAAATATAAGCCAATAAGTGTTTCGGACGACCCGTCTGGCCCTAATGCGTGGGTTATTTCGCCAAGATTTGAAAGCCCGGTGATGAACTTTTCCGACGTGTTGTTAGAAGAAGAAACGGGTGGAATGTGGACTCACTATGGCAAGATTCCAACTCAAAAAGAAGGAATTACTTTACAAGTGCGTGAAAACGATCCAATACTGAGCCAAGATCCGGAGTCAACAAAGGTTGGCTCATTGATAGAGGCGTGTGGGTTTGATACAAAAGAAAAGTATCTTGGCCGATTTGCCAGCCAAAAGAACATTTCAGAAGCAATCGTGGTTATACCGCTGGCACCGGCCCAGTTCATCGGCATTGGTACGCCAGAAAGCCCATATTATTTTAATAAACAAACTTTGGCAATTGCACTAGGAGAGAAGAGCCCGTACAAAGGACAGGATGTCCCGAAAATGGACCTTAATCCGAAAAAATCTATTGAAGATATGGTAGAAAAGATGCAAAAATATGTATTTCCGCCTCATTTAGATTTTTTGACTAACAGAGAAATGACGCCATTTGGAATGTACATTTTTGAGTTTGAAGATACGTTGTCCAAGCAGGATTTGGCTAATATTTGGCAGGGTGTAATGCCGGATAGGGCCGTTACTGCGAAACAAGAAGTTGTTACCATTGAACACGACATTGGCCTCGGCGAGATATTCCAAGAAGATTTTAGAGAGGGCACTCGTTGGATAATTTTCAAAGTAAAAAGAAAAGCAAGAACAAATTATTTTGCAACAACCGCAGATCAATCTGATGATGATAGATTTAAATTTGATTTTAAGATCGGTTCTCAGGGTTCAACGGCGGAACAAGATGAACTTCCGTATAGTTATAATTGGCCATATGATTATTTTTCTTTAGTTGAGTTGGCTAAGATTGATGCAGAAGTGACCTTTGAAGAGAAAGAGGAAGTTAAAGAATGAAGTTCTTTAATAGAAAAGAAGAAGTAATGGAATTCCAGCTTACTCAAGAGGGTAAGCGCCAACTGGCTAAAGGTGTTTTAAAACCAACATATTATGAATTTTATGACGACGATATCACGTATGATGTAGACGGCTCTAGTCCTTGGGAAGCACAAAATAGTTCCGAGGATAGAATTAAAACAACGCCGCGCTTTAAAACTCAATATCTTTTTCACGGGGTTAATACAGAATTTCAAAAACACTTAAACCAAGATAAAGACAACTTTATGGCTAGAGATGAAAATTGGAATCCCTTAAAGTCCCCATTGGGAATGGCCGACTTTTCATCTAATTACGCCCCAGCTTGGGAAATAAATTTTATGGCCGGCAAGAATTATAATATTGCAACAACTTATTCATCTTCTGCTGGTATAAGTGAAAAAATACCACAAATTAATTGTCAAATTGATTATTCTGCGAGACTTGGCATGAAAACAACGGCCAAAAAAGAATTTGGCGTCTTAGAAGATCCTATCAGCCCGCAATTACAAATTTTTGATGATGATTCTTTTTTTGAAGTTAAAGCAGAAGATGATTTGGTGTTAGAGATATTAGAAGCAAATACAGTTTATGATAAAGAAAATTTTGATGTGGAAGTTTTTTTAGTAGAACTTACTGGAAGCACAAACAAAAAAGAAGTTCTTATACCTCTTAATTTTTCTCAGGGGTTGACTACGCAGTTATTCCCTGTGCAGCAAGAAGAGGAATTTGCTTCAGACAAAGTTGAATATTTTATTGATGTCAAGGGAGATAGCGATCTCGATGCAGATCTCTTGAAAAAATTAATAGCGTTGGCTAAATTTAAGTCTAGATACGATAGTTATGAAACAGTGGATTTCTCAAAAGCCGGCGGAAATGTTTATGGCGATTCTGGCGCACCAAAAGATATTAAGGAGCCTTGCTAAATATGGCTGAAAATCTTACAACCGAACTTGGCCACATTATTCCCGATGTGTATTTTGACAAAGTAAACCTTCACAGCGAGGGTGAAAAACTAATTGTCAAAATAAATGCGCACTTAAAAGATTTTGTTGAAAGCGACGTTATTTCATCTTGGCTCGCCGATGAAGATTTTGCGAGTTGTTTCCGCGTTAAAATGTATTATAGTTTAAATCCCGCCGTGACAGATTATGCAATTGAAAATACTTTATTTAGCGCCGCCGGCGCGATTCCGAATGAAGGCACGTTCGAGAGTCAAGGCTTAGACACAAAGGGATTTGGGAAAAGCAAAGATGTAAAGTTTGTAAAAAGTGATTATATTTCTGTTAGTGACAGCGGAAATGAGATAATTGAAATACCACTCAAACAACAAACAATTGAACTAGACGAAACGCCGGCCCATTTAACAGTATTTTTTCATCCGCGTGTTGATTTAAAAACCCTTGTTGGTTCAATCGGCTTAGGGGGTCAAAAACTTACTTCAGATTTTGTTAATAGTAAAAAAATATTTGCATTTACAATTTTTGATAATGGACAAATTGTTTCTACTCAAAAGCAATTTATTACAGAAGATGATGTCGACAAATCAGGCGACTTGGCAACTGTTTGGAATGGCCCTGTTCATTACCACAGGCCCGGTACTGGCCGAAAAGGATTTATGAAGGGCGCAACAATGCCTCAAAAATTTGATTCCGACCAGAACTACTGGCTTGACGTTCCCCACGACTGGCTTGAACTTATTGATGTTCCATATAACATCGTACAGGATTTCAGAAGCGTAACTAGACTTGAACAGACACAACTAGATTTAACACAAATCGACAATCAATTGATGCCGGCTATGCAGGCTGTTGAAAAGTTTGCCAAAACTACAGAAGGCAACAAGATGGTTGGCAAAAAGCCAAGATATTTTTCGGAATTATTTGTATCAAGAAACGATGAAAACGAGGCTAGCCTAGTGTTTGTGTTTGATCAAAGGCAATTTTTAAAAAACAATTCAACATACAGAGCCCTCTTTGCATTGTCTCAGTACTCTGACGGAAAGGCAGTAGAAGACATTCTTTTAGAAAACTCGCGCATATCTTCAATACAAATTTACAGAACTAGAATAGATAAAAAGGCGCCTGATGATGATGGGCCGACATTAATTGTATCGTCCGGACAAGGGATAGGGCAAATTGAGGTAACGCCGGCCGTTTCGGGTTTAAATAATTATTTTGGCGAGCTTACTGAAAAAATGAACTTGTCAAAAGGCCTTCGCGTTTTTCCAGTTTTTGATCGCGAAATAAAAGACATTAATGCTGGAAAGTATTCATACAGGGTTTCTCTAGAAGTTACAGACCCCACAATTCCGTATATTAAAGAACAACTAACAAAACTACACGCGGCTCAAGCTACGTTTGAAAAATATTATCAAACATCCTTGGGATATACGGGCCGCAGCGACCAGACACCATCAAAAATAACCACAGATTCAACAACGGGCATGCCGCTTAAAACATCATTTCCGTTTTATGATTATCTTACTGAGAAGTTTAGACCAGAGTTTCAAAAGTCTGTAGCCGTTTTCGGCTGGGAATCAGCACTTTCAGATTTAAGGGAAGTTCTTTTCGCCATTTATGGTTCAAATTTTAATTTGGGTTACGCTGGTACTGGCCAAGCCCTATTCGGCGAAGGCAAGGTTCTGGGCGCTGCCGAAGAGTCGGTTTGGCTGAGTGAGACCCTTACGGCATATGGCCAGACTGATCCTCTTTTTACCGAAAAGCTTAATAAGTGCGCCGCGCTCGATCCGATCCACGGCAGCTTTATTGAAGATAAAGAAACTAATAAGTGGGTTTGTAAAGTGTCACACAAGAAATTCGACAAGCTTATCAAAGTTAAAACAGACGAGTTTGCAAAAATGGTAAGTCCAAAAACAGGAAGTCCAGATGGAATCAAGGTTGTTATAGAGGTAATGGGCAAATTTGTTACTGCTTTAGAAAAAATGGTCGATGTTCCCAAGCTTACCGGCCCTGCGGATAAATCATCATCAAACAAAGCAAAGGCAACTAAAGCACTACGTGCTGAATATACTTTTTCAGAATCGTTTGATACGAGTGAATCAACTGGCGTGGGATATCATTACATGTCGTTACCAGATTTGGATCCTTCTCGTAGGTTTGGGTTAAAGGAATATAATCCTAGCTGGGTTGACACAAGAGTTAATTTAGAGACGAATAAATATTTTGGCCTTGACCAGCCCACATGGGATTGGGGTGAAAGATTGGGAAACACCGACTATAAGGGTATTACAGACGGGGTGAATATTCAAAAATATTCTTTTATAAGCCCTTCAAAGATCTACACTCTAACACTAGGATCAACAGAACAACTTGAAAAGGGTGGAATTTATAATAAGAAAAAATATCAAAAACTTCTTTTAGATATTATACAATATAAGAAAACAAAAACCGGCGCCACCTTTGATTTTAAGGCACACCCGGGCCTCCCCTCAAAAGAAAAAAACAAAGATTGGCATGCGATGCGCTCTGGTTTGATTGACATTATGTCTGAAGAAAATTGCGTAATGATAAGTAAAGAAGGGTTTTCTGAAGGTGCCTTTAGCTTCAAGTCATTTAAATCAATTTTTGGTTCGCTCGGCCTTCCAAACTTTTTTGGAAAAAAAGATAATAGATCACCCTCTCTTGACTCAACAAAGAAAGAAGAGAGCATACCCTATACAGTCCCATCAGATCAGGAAGATTACAATCCCAACTCTTTATTTCTTTACCTTATAATTAAAAATATTTTAGAAAAAGAAGGTATGGCAATCGGCTCAATCAAAAATTTGCATTATGACGCTCACGACTTGAACGAAGATTTTTTTGCGTATGATTATCAAGCCGCGTATATTAAATATTTTAAAAAGTTGCTTAAAGATTATGGTAAAATGGATGCTATGAAGCTGGCAAAAAAGAAAGTGTTTACAGATTTACCGAATCAACTTAAAGCTTTAATTGCAAATTCAGAAACTATATATTCAAAATATGCACAAAACGTGGATCCAAAAGATCCAATGAAAGATCCAAAATCATTTATGGCAATATGGATGAACTTTAAAAATTTAATGAAGGTCGAATATTTTCAAGGGTTTATAACGGACAAAACCAATGAAACAAATTTCTTAGGACTTCCGGCATGGACAACGCTTCCCACTGATTATAAAAGCTTAGGTTCGACCGATAAGCCATTTTTGCTTTGTCGCCTGACAAGACATGTGGACGAACAGTTTGGTATTGTTGAGTCTCCTCTTTTAGATTTACCAGTGTTCGATCAATATTTTCTTATTAATGCGGCCGATACTAGCACGATCGCCGCCGGCTTATTGCCCGAAGTGGAGTTAGGGTTGGATCAAATTTCCGGCATAGGTGTGTCTGGTTTAACTACGACAGGAGCCGCTCCTGTTGCCGGCACGCCTGCAGGCAGCACAGCTACTGAGTTGGGCATCGGCGGGCCCGGAGGGGCTGCAGACATCGGCGGCTTCGCCATGAAACAGCTTGATGATCTTGCCAAAGCGGCCAACGCCGGAACAAAAACAATACAGTCGCCCAAAGCACTGCGTGTATCAAGGTCCGCACCCAAGAAGAAGCACACCGCCCAACGCACGAAAAAGAAGAAGATCGACACGCCGGCAGTTGATATAAGCACAGATCTTGGCGACGACGGCTTCGGCGGTGGAGGCATGTATTAATGGGAAAAAAGAAACGAATTGCATATGCAGACGCCCATTACCCAGATGGCTCTGGGCCCGAGGATCCTATTAGAAGATTTATGGGAAAGACGTTGGGTCGTAACCTTCAGGAGTTTGGCGGCGAATTGGCAACACTGAATTTTGATTATACGGATAAATTAAAGTCTGATTTTGACAAAAATTTTGATGATAAGAAAGTGCTGTCACCGTACTGGACTGATATTAAATCAACACCAATAAACATGAAAGGCTGGTGGACAAAGTATGAAGAGCTTGTGATCAAAATCAACTATTCCGCCGACAACGCGCCGTGGGTTTTCAAACATTTTAAAGAAGGCGTGATTAAAAAACATTGGCCACAGTTAGAAAAGCCCACCACTTCGTTTATAGATTATTATTTTGATATAGATGTACCAATGTCGGAAGAAATAATCAAAAAGGCAAACATGCCGATACAGCCTAGATATGCAAAAGTAACTCCGATATATAATTATTATGATGCTGACTACGAAGCTTTGGCCGACAATACAGAATTTAATAGCGCTCTTTTGGCAGAAAATATTTTATTTAATTTATATTTATTGTCACTAAAAGAAAAGTTGGATTATGGTTCTATTTTGGCCGCTAAAAAGTATAGCAAAAAGCTTGAACCCAGTTGGTATGGTAAATACGGCCTCCCTAAAAGTTTTAATTTTCAATCTATAAAGGCCAGCTTACAAGTCTGCGAGATTGATCCAGTTTGTGCGAATAAAGTAAAAGCGTTATACGATTGGACTGGGAAAGGAGAGCTTGTAGGGAAGATTCTAGAAGAATTTAAAAAACTTCCAAAGCACATGAGATATTTATTGTTTTCTTCAACAGACACAGACTTACTTAAAGAGTTCGAAGATAAAAAATATCTTTTTCCCATGGGCATTGAACTTGAGTTTTCAAGCCAAGAGGTCGAAGCGTTTACAAATACTTTAGCTAAGGCCAAAAGCATGTTTCCGTTAATGTATAAGGCGTTAGAGGCTCATGAAACTTATCTTAAAGATATCAACAAATCAGAGGTTGTACAACATTTATCTAATGAAGTGTCTTTTACAAAAACAAGCAGCGGCAAAATACAGAAAAGTTTAGAACTAGCCGATGCAACACAATCGCTCAGTTGGCAACTTTCTATACCTATTGATCAATTTATAAAAGAATATGCCATTAAGGGAAATGCCATTTTGGATAAAGCCTTGGAATCTCAAGTTACATATATAACTTCAGGAGAAGAAAAAATACCAACCGACAAAGGAACTTCATTTATAGAAAAACTTAAAGCAAAAATTCTAGAAGAAAAATTAGAACAAATAATAGCTGATAAAAGTTTGTCGGTCGCCGATCTTTTTAATGGCGCGCCTTCACACACCGAAGTAATGTTTTTTCAAATAGACAAGAACAAGGGCAACAAAACAATCCAAAGTATTATAATACCAAACTCTGAAGATGTGAGTGTCCACAAATATTTTGATAGTCAAATACTTTACGAAAAAGAATATTCATATAATATATGGGTGTGGTCTTTGGTTGTCGGGCTTGAATACAAGTATTCAAGCATATCTTTTGAAAGCGAGGGGAAGTTTAAGTTGGGGGTGGCCTCTCGCCCAAATGCAAGAATGGTACGTAATTTATATTTTAAATATGGCTCTCAGAACAGCCCAATCTATGTATTAGATAATCCGCCAACAGAACCAAACGTCAACGTTGTTCCTTATAAAAATGAAGACAGCAAAGTACTCATAACAGTTGATAGCGGGATAGGCTCTTATATAACTGAGCCAGTAGAGTTAATCAAAAATGAGTTTGAAGGGATTAAAAAATATCAAAAAACATTTTTACACGACATTTCAGACAACAAAGTCCTCTTTGAGTCTGACGATCCCGTGACTTCATTTGAAGTTTTTCGACTAACAGAAAGGCCCGCCGCGTATGAGGATTTTGCTGGCAACAGCTTGAGAACAATCAAAGCAGACGCCGGCGGCTTTGTTGACCAAATCGCCCCAAACACAAAATATTATTATACAGTTCGCTCGACTGATGTACACGGGCTTGTTTCAAATCCGTCAGCTATTTATGAAGTTGAACTAATTAATAACAGCGGCACTATTTATCCAAAGATTCGTATTGTTAACTTAGAACAATCGGAGCCACCCCAAAAGAGAGTTAAGTCGATTAAACGATTTTTAAAGATAGAGCCGACCGGCGAGCAGATTGCGGTCAATCCATTAAAAATACCAGCCAATGCCGGATCAGCAAAAGAACTAAACAAGGGAACTTTAGCGAATCTAGTGGGGATACTGGATGAAAGCGTATTTAGTAAAGACAAAAAATTTAAAATACGAATAACTTCAAAACACACAAAGAAAAAAGTTGATGTTAATTTGAAATTTAGTCTTGCCGAAACTAATGACACTTAAAATAATGTTAAACAAAAATATAAACTATTTATAATGAATGAGAGGAGAACAAAATGGCGTTTTTAAATAATTCTGGAGACATCATACTCGATGCAGTCTTAACTGACACGGGCCGATATCGGATGGCCAAGGGCGACGGCAGTTTTAAAATTGCTAAATTTGCTTTAGCTGATGATGAGATCGATTATAGTTTATATCAAAATGCCAATTGGACTGGTGTTGGCGCAGACGGCGCCCACGCAAGCGGCAGCGCATATTATGATTTAAACATTCTCAAGACTCCGATTTTAGAAGCTTTTACAAACAATACGTCTCTTATGAAACACAAGTTAATTTCAATTCCTAGGACAAACATATTGTATTTGCCGACATTGAAACTAAACGCGCTCGCAGGGGCCCGCGGCGTTAAGGGTCAGGGCGCGCTACTACAACAAGCTAGTGGAACTTTTTATGTTGCAACTGATAGCACAACAGAAGGTACTACAAAGTTGGGTGGTACCACGGCCTTGGGCAACGCCAAGTGGATGGAAGGCTTTTCTACTCCCGGCTCTGTAATCAGAGTAGACCAAGGGTTAGACACAACTGAAATTCCGCCATCAATAAGTATACCGGGCGACTTGAAGGAAACTCAATATATTGTTGAAATGGATAATCGGCTTGGCTTTATAAGAAAGCCGGCCGCGTCAGAAGCTGCAACACCATCGTTTATAGATGACGATAATATCGCAAGTTATTATTTTACTGCCGGCAGCGACACTGATTATATTGGTGATGTTCCATTTGCCAACAGTGATCAGGTATATGTCGCGGCCAAGGACGTGATCGCAGGCCCCCGGGGCACATCAATAAACTTTTCATTGGGTGCCTCGATTCAATTACAAACAAGTACATTTCTTTTTACACAACTAGGCGGCACTGAGGTTATTAGCGGCGTATCATATTATGTTCTAGATACTATAGTAAGGGTTACTGCTGCCACATTGGGCCGAAGTATGACAATCCCAGTTAGATTCATTAAGGCAGTATAAGAGGAAAAATAATGGCAAGCACATTCAAAACATTTTTAAACAACGACGTTGCTCAAACAAAGACGCTATTACACGAGGCAATTCCAATAACTGGTACGCTGGTATCTGGTACATACGCCGGGACATATGGCTCTGAAGGACATATTAAGAATTATTCACACGCAATGTTTCAGTCTGTATATGATTACCCTCATGCCAGTTCCTCGGCAAATCATATTTTTGACATTACATTCGGTTACAGTTCAGCTTCGCAATTTCAAAATGCGACAAGCAGCCAGAACACTGAAAAAATGCAGATTTATAATCAAATGGCTCAAGTGTTGATGGGGTTCAAAACAGACGGAAATTTAAGAGCTTTTGATGAAGACGGAAATCTTAGCGGCGGCAATAAAATTTACGATGCTTACTTTATTAACTTCTCTCGTTTGTTGGTTAAAGATGAGATCAAAAAAGGTTCATTCTCGATGACACTGCTTTCAGACAACGCTTATGAAGCCGCGGCTGGCGCAATTAAAATTGAGGACACAAACGCTAATAACGAATACAAAGTTAATTCCCCGGCCGGCGAGTATGGAATTTTATATGCCAATGCTTTGACAAGTGGTCGATCATTTACGACTCCAGATGGTTTAAGCAATCCGCCTATAGGCCTGATCTTCTATCAAGCCGGCGTAGTTGTGTTACCGATGGCAGACACCACCAATTATTCTATAACTCCGGATGGACCTTCAAATCAGATATTTACATCTAATGCCGAGATGAACTCAACTCCGGGTGATGAATATAGTGAACTAATCACCGGCTCAACTATTCAGCTTATGGCCGACTCACTAAGACACAGAATCGATAATATCACATTTAATAATACAACTGAGCTAAACTCAAGTATTTATTTCTGTCGAGCCAATCATAACGATTTTAACTATAGTTCTAATCCAACGTATTTGACAGGCAGTAAAATTATGGTTAAAGAAAAGTTAACCGATCAGCCTGTTAGCTATATCACCAGTATTGGCTTATACTCAGCAGATAATGAACTGTTGGCCGTCGCTAAGCTTTCTGAGCCACTTAAGAAGACGCCCAGTACGGAATTAACGCTGAGAGTGAGATTAGACTATTAATAGAAACGATGAATAAATGTATAAGTTTTCAGAGAATGATAAGTTTTATAATGTTTTAGTAACTTATCCAAAGTATGAATTTTTACTTTATGATGAAAGCATCTACTATCAAAATAGAAAAAACAACAACGACAATTCAAACACTCCCTCTGGTCATGTTAATCTTTATGAATTAAATGTTAACCGCCCCAGCAACTTAATTTATCCATTTGTTAGCAAGGATGGCTCGTTGAGCGCCTTCTCTACAGTCGCCACTACCACTTTTAATGATTACCAATATGGAGATGTTATAGCTGGTACTTATCCACTAACATCTACAATTGCTCATAACTATTATGCCCTAGGAACAGCCAGAACAACCGTTGACGCTCTAAAAAACACTATCAACTTTTATCGGCCACTAAGTACACATTTTGAATATGGTACTAAATTTTCAAACGACGCTCTTAGTCTAATAAGCGTTCCATCTATTTTTTATGGCTCAAGCATAAAAAAAGGGAGCGTTGAACTGGAGTTTTATTTTACCGGCAGTTTAATCGGCAAGGCTGAAGATACAAAAAGAAATGGCGAGTTGGTTACAACGACAGGTTCAGCCGTGGGCGATACAGTCGGCGTGGTTCTTTATAACGAAGGTTTTATAATTCTTACCGGCGCTGTCAACATGACAAACAACGCGGAGCACACAGATCAATACGTAGGAACAGATTCTACACGCTCTAAATGGATTTACTTTGGGAACTATGATCAAAACGCAGACAAATCAGCTTTCAAGATAAAGTATCAGGGTACTAGCAAGACGCCGACGATTACTTTGTTGGCCCACGCATCCAAGATCAGCTTAAACTACTCTAACAACCCAACGCACACAGCATATGGTCAAACACAAACGCTTAATACGGGTTCAAAAGCATATATTGAAAATCCAAAAATGACAATTAAAAATATAGTTAAAAGCCCACACAGCAACCATTCCGCCAGCTTTGAAAGGATTACATATATTTCTAAGATCGGCGTGTATGACGATAAAAAAAGATTAATAGGTATAGCTAAAATGGCCACGCCTATTAAAAAAACTCAAGAAAGGGATTATACTTTTAAATTGAAGTTAGACGTATGATACTTGGGCTAGATATTTCAACCAGCATTACTGGCGTGACCGTAATAGACAACAAGGGCAATGTTGTCTTCTGCGAGGCATGGGACACTCGCAAAACTAAAAACTTTTTTGATAAAGCGTCTCTGATCGGGGGGCAGCTGATAAATATTCGAATACAGTTTCCCATTACCCACATTGTTATTGAACAATCATTACAGATGTTTAGAGCCGGCTTTTCATCAGCAAAGACGCTCACGCTTCTTTCAAAATTTAATGGCGTTGTTAGTTGGCTGTGTTATAATACTTTTGGGCTAGAGCCAGAATATGTTTCGGCAACGACGGCTCGTAAGCAAATCGGCATTAAAGTGCCCCGGGGCACAAAAGCGAAAGAAGTTGTTTTGGAACACATCAACAAAACAGTTTCAGATTTTGAATATGAATTAACAAAAGCTGGCAACCCAAAAGCCGGTACTTACGACAGGGCAGACAGTATTGTTCTGGCAAAATATGCATACTTGACGCAGCAGCAATAATGTTGTAAAATGATTATGTGACTAAGATTTCTTTATTGCAAGACGTACTCGGCCAAAGCTATCGCTCTGGGGAAGAGTATCTTTTTACCTGCCCTTTTTGCGATCACCACAAGAAGAA
>Ga0098035_1001022_pt1 | contig 13716 bp, 19 predicted proteins | sample 3_EtaG_FD_75046 | JGI IMG/M metagenome (GOLD analysis project Ga0098035, IMG submission 75046) | Marine viral communities from the Subarctic Pacific Ocean - 3_ETSP_OMZ_AT15126 metaG | ecosystem: Environmental > Aquatic > Marine > Oceanic | place: Pacific Ocean | collected 2015-01-07
ATCTTGTCAATGTGTTCCTGAATCGGTACGGCGGCCGGGTATTCTCGTAGCCCTTCGTATCGACATATCGTTTCATCTATATCAACATAAATTATCATTTACCATACTCCAAAATCTTAGTGGTAGAATGTCTCCCTATTCTATCAAAAAATATAAGTTTTTTAACGTGTTTCTCGCCAATTATTTTTTTTCCGCGCCAATCTGCGCCCACTACCATCACATCAGGCTTAATATTTTTAATATTTTCTTCCAGTTCGCATGCGGTATCAAAGATAATAACCTCATCTACAGATCGCAACGCTTTAAGAATATAAGCCCGATCGGCATGCGTGTTATAAGGGCGAGTTTCTCCCTTGTCTTGCTTAACCTTCACGTCAGAATCAATCCCGACTATCAATCGCTCCCCTAGCGAACGCGCGTGTGCAAGCATTTCTATATGCCCGCGATGAAGTATATCAAAGCATCCATTAACCCACACTGTTGTCATGCTGGGATATTCACTCCTCTTTTTTGAACCACCTTTGTTGCGCACTGATTCGCATATTTAATAGCGCTTTCGATGTCGTGATTTTTAACATATTCTACTGCCAGCGCGCCCACAAAAGTATCGCCCGCGCCCGTAACATCCTTAATGTCCACTGTTTCTACTTTATAAATCTTTCCCGCATGTTCACAGCCTCGACTCCCCAGCGTTACAATAAGTTTTTTTTGGAGTTCCTTGGTGACTGTTTTCTTGGTTCTTTCATACTCATATTCATTTATTTTTATAAAAGACACTTTATCACACCAACTATCTAAAGGCCTTTTGGTATCTAAAAAAACACATTTATGCGCCGCAGAGATGTCATAAATATCTTCCTCGGTTAAATACCCCTTGCAATAGTCGGAGATTACTATAGCATCGTATTCATCAAGGCGCGCCTTTGATATATCACACCTTTGAAATTCTTCGTCATTTACATCAATCCTTATAAACATCTGATTAGTATTTTTGTGAATATAGCGTGTCTTTACTATTTGCTCCCAGTTGGGGTTGGTCAAAATATCACACGGCGTTCCCAACGCTATTATGTTGCGCTGTACATTCATGGCCATGCCGGGGCTTTCTACAATGCTGATGGGATTAAATACTGGTGCTGGTGCTTCCGGGCAAAGCCTTTCAGCTTTGCCGTAACAAAATACATCCCTACATGTTTCTCCAATAACCAGTATTTTTTTCATAACTTATCTTGATAAAAAGTTTTTACCCGATTTGACTCGGGCGCGCCAATAGTTTAATAGATCGCTCATGGTGGTTTCGAAAGATATCTCTGGCTCCCATCCTGTATGATCTCTAAACTTAGTGGTATCCGGCACCTGTAAATCCGCATCGATAGGTCGGAGGCGTGACGCGTCAACCTCCACCCGTATATCCTTAATCGTTGATAAGCTGATTAAATGTTCTAACATTTCTCTTACGGTGCAGCTATATGCTCCTCCAATATTATAGTACTCTCCTGCTGTAGGATTGTGAGTTACTAAAAGATAATAAGCGCGCACAGCATCGCGTACATCAGACCAAGTTCTCAAGGAATCCAGGTTTCCTACTTTTACTACGGGCTCCAAAAGGCCCTCTTCCATCATCGCAATTTGCTTGGCAAACGTCGACTCGGCAAAAACATCGCCGCGGCGCGGGCCTGTGTGGGTAAACATTCTAGTTGTCATGACAGTAAGGCCGTACGCCTCCGCATAATAACGACCTACCAGGTCCGTCCCCACCTTCGAAATCGCATAGGGAGATGCAGGATGAAAGGGGACCTCTTCGTGAATTGGTAAATATTCCTTGGGAACGCGACCGAAAACTTCTGATGATGCGCACACATGAATCACAGGAGACACGTCCGACTTCCGAATAGCCTCTAAGAGTTTTGCGGTTCCCAAAATATTGGTATTTAGAGTATCTAGAGGAGCCTCAAAGCTCGTCTGCGGGTAACTCTGAGCGGCCAAATGAAATACATAGCTTGGCTCTGTATGTTGTACAGTATAGATTAAAGATGCCAGATCGTTGAGGTCCCCGTAAACCAACTCAAGGCGTTCCTTCTTGTTGATTTCGGGAAGGAGATGATTCAAGTTATCCAAATCATCATTCCAGCGAGCCAGTCCGTATATATGCCAATCGGTATTCGCTAATAAATAATCTGCCAAATGAGATCCCACCATGCCGGTTATTCCCGTAATCAGGGCTGCCGTCATAATATGTTTTCCCTATACCAGTCCAGAGTCTTCTCTATCCCATCTTTAAGGGAAATGGTCGGTTCCCAGCCAATCTCTTTTTTCGCTTTGGCGCAACTCAAAAACAGACTAGTTTTAATAGTGGGTCGTGAGAGGTCGTGTTCTATTTTCAGTTCCTTGCCGGATTGAGTTATAATTTCTTTAACAAGATTTATGATAGGCAAGCCGCGGCCTAATCCTACATTATATAAACCGAACTGAGCTTCTTGGTTGGTAAGCGCTAAATCAACAAAACTCACCAAATCCTCAACATGTAGAAGGTCCCTTTCCTCTTCGCCGGTTCCCCACACCACAATAGTGCCATCGGTGTTGGTCATCACCTTGGTAACCGTAGCTCCAAACACATGACTTCTTTCGAGATCATATTTGTCGTAAGGTCCATACATGTTTGAATGCCGCATTACTGTATGCTTAGTGCGCCCTAGGCCAGCATAGAACTCACACATCTTCTCTAGGTATACCTTGGTATTCCCCACGCCGAAATAGCGATCTAGGAGGCGCCGGTTGCCGTCAAAATCTTCTTCGGTGGTGGCACTCTCCTTGGGTTGATACATAACAGTACAGCTCGGAAAAACAAAGTGTTCTACATGACGCTCAAACGCCTCTCTTAAAAGCAGGGAGTTCATGACTGCATTATCGGTCACATGGATATAGGGACGATTAACTATATCATTTGCTCCTGATGTGGTCGCCGCAAACTGCAGGACTATATCTACCCCTTCTATTACACGCTTAACATCTGCAATGTTGTTCAGGTCCGCATATACCCATTTTACATTATATTCCCTCAAAGCTGGTTTGTTGTGCCACACGGCGCGTATCTCATATCTTTCGTCATTGACATATTTGTCTAAAAGGTTTCGCCCAATAAAGCCCGTAGCACCACATAATAATATCGTTTTTTTATTCATTGTGTTCCTTTAAAAAAAATTCTATGGTTTCTAGAGAGGTTCTGTTCTTGTGGGGATGGAGATTCTTTATTGTCCGATCTTCGCCGAATCTAGTATAGTACACAAACTCGCCAAAAATAGGATCTTTTTTATATTTGTCTGCCACTTCTTGCAGTGTTGTGCTTTGAGCAGATACAAAATCATACGTTCCCGATAAATTAACACTCTCTTCATCTTCTAACACTTCTAATATATCATTTTGTAAAATATAATTAAAGACCGATTGTCCACTTAACGAAAGCGTACAGTTATCTTGTTCCATAATTTTCAAAAATGAGTTTTGTCTTATAGTGGGACCAAGAAGCGCCGAGCAGCGTAGAATTAAATAGTTTGTAGATTCCGCCTGTACAATGGATTCTGCATGCCTTTTGGTGAGTCCATAATCAGTAGGGACGGTTTCGTAAACTCCAACGGATGAAATATATACAAACTTCTTGTGGGGGAGGCGCACCAGGTCCCGAGTTAAAAATATATTATCGTTGAGGCTCTCATACGCCCGAGAAGGATCTCTCGCAGCATTAAAAGCACAATGTACAATGACCAGATCTTCTTTTCCCTCAAGAGTGCGAAGTGTTTGTTTCTTGTTTTCTCTTGTCAGTCCAAGCGCACCAGGAACATTCTCATATAAAAATTTTCCAAGGCCTGATGAAACACCGGTTATTAAAATGTTCTCACTTTGTAAAAGCATTGTGTCGAAGATCTACAATCTCCCTATTTTCTCTAAACCAGCGGATAGTATCCCTTATTCCCTCTTCTATCGAAACAGTCAAGTTAAAGCCATGAGAAGCTGCACGAGTCGTATCAAAAACGCGTCGCTCGTCGCCCGTCGGCTTGGTGGTGTCCCACTCCACTTTAAGTTCTTTTCCGCAATGCTGCACAACCTTTTCCACAACAGTTTTAATAGTAACGCCGGTGCCCGAACCAAGATTAACAGGCTCCGTAACACCGTTTTCAACCATATACAACATTCCCAGAGCAACGTCTTTGGAGTGAATAAAATCCCTAATCGAAGACCCGTCACCCCATACTTCAAGCGTATCATTTTCAAACGCCTTGCGAATCAACGATGGAATAACCATAGCATTTTCAGGATCAAAGTTGTCATAGGGCCCGTAAACATTTGCCGGTCGTACAATAGATACGCAGTTCCACCCATACTGAATAGAATAAGCCTGGGCCTGGAGTTCTCCAATTCTCTTTGCCCAGCCGGCGAATCTGTCATTTTTCGAGGGAAAAGTCTTCCAGACATCATCCTCGCGAAAAACTTCGGCCGGATGGTATACTCCCACGCTACTAGTAAACAAAAACCACTTAACATTGGCGCGGCGCGCGGCTTCCATCATATTAGTATTAAACTGCAGCATCGGCACCATAAAGTCTGCCGGCTGCTCCTGGCACATCTTCGGGGATCCCTTGACGCCCACAAGATTAAAAACATAATCCATTCCTTGACACGCATCTGCACACTTATCAAAGTACGTGAGATCTGCCTTAATGAAGTTTACCTTGTCTGATAGGCCTGTCGGCTCATCTAAAGAAACAATGTGAACTTCTGCCTCTCGCTCTAGTAGTAAGTCTACTAACTGTCGTCCTATCATACCGGTTCCTCCGGTAACTAAAACCTTTTGATTTTTAAACATTATTAATCCTTTCGCATAAGTTTGTAATCTGTTCTGATGTAAGATCGGTATGGTTTCCCACATAGAGCCCATAATCATGAATATGGTTGGCGACATCCAATAAGCCAGAAATCTTATAGTTATAAAACCCCTCGATTAGATAAGGCTGGCGCGCCTGGTTGCCTCCTCCGGCTGTTCCAAGTCTATATTCTACTCCGACCTCTTCCAATACCGCGCACACGCGGCCAAGTAAACCCTTATCTTCTTCGTTTAAGATGAGAGGAAGAGCAAAATTACTATTGCCAACTAAATCATAATCCGTAAAAAACCTCTCTGAATCCAGGTGACTCACCCAGCATTCCAAGTTTTCTACACGGCGCTCAATATTTGAATCTAATCGCTGGAGTTGTTCGAGCCCCAATACCGCATTCATCTCCATACTTCGCATATTATACCCTGGGACCGCAAAAGTAAAGAGAGGATTTAAATCAGGATACTTCTTTTGATAGCGCTTTTGAAACTCAGGAGATGTTTCTCGGGTCATTCCGTGTGACCTAAATAAGCGAATATATTCATGAATCTCGTCATTGTTAGTGCAGACTACGCCCCCTTCGATCGTAGTAATATGATGACCAAAATAAAAAGAAAAGTTAGACATGTCTCCAAAGGAGCCTATTTTCTGTTCGTTATACGTAGCTCCGTGGGATTCGCAGCAATCTTCAATCAGAAAAATATTATTGTCACGTGCTAGAGCGAGAAGCTCGTCCGATAGAGCATTAAAACCCATAGCGTGAACTAACACAATCGCTTTGGTTTGGGGCGTAATGGCCTTTTTAATATTGTCTAGGGTCATAGAAAAGTTTCCCTTTTCTACGTCCACAAAAACCGGCGTCATTCCCAAGTTTACTACAGGCGCAATGTCTGACACCCAGCCAATAGGCGGCACAATGATCTCTCCGACACCCTTCAGTTCTTTAACAATAGACGTCATGATATAGTTTCCCGAAGCCCCTGAGTTAACGAAAGTGGTGTGCTTTACGCCTAGCCACTCAGACCATTTCTTTTCGAACTCACGCACCATAGGCCCATTGGTAAAACGCACATCGGGCTTCTTTAAAAAGTCAATCAAGGCCTCTTTGTCGGCCGCTGTAATGTTGTCATTTATTAGGGGCCACGTAAATCTATTTTGTCCCATAATATTCTCCATGTTCTACCAGCAACGTGGCGCGAGAGTCTTCTCTTTCATACGCTTCTTTAAATGCAGGAAAAATGTCTTCTGGCTCCTTAAGCTCTACAACATTCACGTCGGTCAGCATCTGTCGAATTGCTTCTGTGTGATTCTGAGTATGTTGCGGGCCCGCATCGATTGGGTTCTTAGACCCAACAGATACTCTGATTATAACGCGGGGGCACATATCGTTTTTAGACATGTCTCGCATTTTATCTAAGTGATTAATAAGCTGATTGCATGCGAGAATAAAAAAATCAAACCGCGGATACATTGTCACTGTCACGTAACCTTCTAAAGCCATGCCAGTAGACATTCCAAGCTGTGTCTCCTCAAAAACTGGGAGTTCTATGCGTTTATCCATCGGTACCTTCTCTAGTGTGCTTGATATTGCATGTCCACTGACGCGACATGCTTGGCCAAGGAAAACAACGTTATCTTTTTGGCCGAGCCATTCCATGGATCTTATAAGTTCGGATTTATATTTCATTAAAAGTTTACCCACTTTCCAGTGCCATGATGGGGATATTCCATTTCATATTTGTAGTAAATGACTCCCTCGGGTATTGGCTGTTTCTCTCCCCACGCCATATCGGTTGGCGTATGCACGCTCATATTGTTGTCTTCTATAACCCATTGTAGCGGCAACTCAAAGTTTGTTGAATATTTATAGGCCTCATGAAAGACTCCAGTTTCCCTGGTCATATCGCCGATAAAGCACCAGACTCGGTTTGGTGAGCCCTTCCGTTGTAGCGCCATGGCGACCCCTAAAGCCAAAGGGATCACTCCGCTAACGATCGAGGAGGCATAAAAATTGGGGTTAATATTATTAGTGCCCATGCTTCTCCCCTCGACAATAGAAGTAAACAGTTTGTCAGGATCGACGCCATGAAGCAAAGCATGATAATGATTTCTCCATGGTACAAAAACCCAGTCATCAGGACTAATATATTGAAAAATCTCTATAAGCTCTTTCTCATTATTTTTAGCCAAATGAACGGGGCCCTTGATTTTGCCAGCCTCATAAGTGTCACGCACTATAGACTCAAAATCTATTAGCTCCTGAGCAGTAATGGTGACATTTCTTACTTTTTTTAAATGTGGTGGTATTTCTAAAGTCATTATTTATCTCGCAATTGTAATATTGGGTTATCAATGGGCCAATTTATATTCAGCTGAGCATTATTCCACTTAAGCGTAAACTGTTCATCCACATCGGGATAGTCCCCAGTATAAGCCCACTTATAGTGAAAAACCGACTCTTCGCTAAGCACTAGGAAGCCGTTTCCGACGCCGGGAGGCAACAGAACCTGCTTTCGAGTACGATCGTTCAATATCATTGACTCCGAATGTAGATACGTAGGCGATTCGCGGCGATTGTCAACCATCACGAAATACAACTCCCCATATAAGCACGTGACCAGCTTCCATGACTTAAAGTCCCCATGAATCCCCCTTAAAACGTGCTGACGCGAAGTAGAGATCTTATCGTGATTAAAATCCAGTTCTAGCTCCTCTTTCTTCCACAGAGTCCACAAATCCCCTCGATAGTCAGTAAACACATCGGGCTCAAAAACCATTACGCCATCAAAAGCCATCATTTATCATCCTCTTGGGGGCTCCAACTAATCTCCCAGTCTTTAAACTCGGCGGCCAAACAATCAATTTTATAATCTTTGCGGCCGCCGGTGATTTCCTGGATCTTGTTTTTAGCAGTATTGCGAATACCGTTAAGGCCGTGAGTGAGTTCTAGGTTGTTGCCGTCGCGGATCCCTTTGCGATAGTTGGATTCGTTATGCCAAATATGAAGGTTCATTTGTGATAAAACGACGATCGCTCTAATAGTGTCTGCCGTTGCTTCTGCTCCCTCATCTAAACACAGCTGTATGTCATAAACGATATCACGAATCTCCTGAGCATATTCTTCTTTGTGGTCTACAATAAAAACCTCCTTTAGCTGAGCGATTGAAAGTCTGTCCACAAGTTCTGATAAAGTAGGTAGATATTTTCTAGTCGTCATATCCCAAGGTCTTTCTTAAATTCCTGGCGAATGTATCGTTCATCGACATATATTTTTTGGAGATCTCAAAATTCTCTTTAACCGCATCCAGACGTTTAGTATACTCTTCCTCACTAAGGTTGTCAAGTATTTTAAACAGTTCGGGCCCTGTGTTAAACTGAATGATCCCATCGGGATTAAAATATTCTCCGACATTTTCGCACCCCCAAAAGATGGGAATTGCGCCATGACGAAATGTATCCACCAAGGTCTCGGTGAAATAGTTATTCTGTTTGGAGTTCATGATGGTAATACTAAATCGGTAATCTTTTAAGGGTTCTGTTTTGCCCGCTTGCTGGGCTTCGGGAGTGGTAGAGGTGCCGTCGCCCCACGGCCGATAGGCTTGTCCCCAAAGGTCAACGTCATACCGATCTTTAATGGCTTCCGCTATTATATGGCGTAACTTATGGCCGCGGAGACTCTTCTTGTTCGAGGCAATAAGTGATAGCATTTTGGTTTTTTCATGAACTCCGCCATCGTCATCCGACACCCGAGAAGAGGCAATGAGGCTTTTGACATATTTTGAGCCGCGTTGTAATAACTCCTCATCAAACGTAAAAATATAATCGAACTTGTGTTCCGCCGCTAAAATGTGCCTATATGCAAAAGGATGCAACTCGCGGCACTCTAAAATCCAGGCTATCTTATGTTTACTTTTTACGTTGTCTACCCACGGCGATAACAAATCCTTATCGGTAAAAACCGTAGCGCCTCCAAAAGAGGGTTGTGCGTGAACAATCTCAAGCTCATCTTGAGAAAGCTCTTTGTATCCTTCTGGCGCCAAGCTGTCGAAAAGATTAACTTTAATTTTGTTCGTCATTGCCCCTCCTTGACACTTTGGTAACATCCTAAATTTAGAAAGTTTTCGAAGGCGAAGACGCCGGCCAACCCTTCGCCGCGCGAAGACGGCGGCACGATCGACGCCTCTGCACATGCGGGGTCAAAAAACGCTTTTTCATAGGCATCCTCTAATAATAATAAACTTCTTTCACTTAACTGTTCTGAATAACAACTCAACCTTGTGTCTCGATCGTCGGTTGTAGCGCCTAAATGTCCGTCGAGCCTATAATCATTTAAACAAACATTACAATGATAGTTATAATTTTCCATCAATTCATCTAAATGGCTTATCATTTCTTCCCGAGGCGCGAGGGGGGGAAAGGGGTAAGGAGGAGTTGAAAATTGCTCCACCAAATAATCTATAACTTTTGTTAGTGTAGAGCGCGAATCTAACATTAAATCTTCATATCTCAGCGCAAGTCCATTCTTCATATACATGTGGTAGACTATTATATCTTGGTACAAAAACATTTCCGACAAGATATGGTCGCAAAAAACCGAGGAAGTATGTAGAAAATACTCGAAAGCCTTTAGTCGATCGCCAACTGAGGAAGTGGAAAGCTTATTGCACATTTGTATGATATCCTCGGTAGGGGACTCGCCAACATATGTGCTGAGAAGCGCGCTGGCCGGCCAGAGGGAGAAGTGGTTTATCACTTGACTTACAATCGCCTCTTTATAGTCTCTTCTTAGCCAGATGCTCTTTATAAGAGGATCGCCATCACGGTAATGGTGAAGGCGATAAGTGGTATTCATATAGCGGTGTGAAGAAAACAACAGTTGCGGCAATTCAGCTTTTGTGTCCCATTTGGCATTGATTTTATCGAGCGATGCTCTTTTGGTAATAAATTCAAAACAATAGCGAAACCAAGTACTTCCGCACCGCGGATAAGATAGCCCATATACTACATCCTGCCTCGGATGCTGGCCAGCTATAAAACGGGGGTTCCAAACGAAGGTAGAGCTCACTAATCCCCCTTTACAATTCTATAGCTATCTTCATCAAAATGCTGCGTCGAGAACTCAAACAACTCTGAGTCTTCGAGTGCAATCATTTGATGGCGTAAACCAATATAAACATGAAAGTTGTCGCCGGCGTTTAAAACTAACTCGCTCGCTTCCTCAACATCATCCTCGTCGGAATATTTAACAATCATCTTCCCCGACTGAAGATAAAACACCTCATCCTTTACCTTGTGGTAATGCCACGAGCATCGTTTGTTCTTATTGAAGTATAAGAGTTTTCCACAATATTGCTCCTTGTTCACAATCCATCGTTCCCAGCCCCATCCTTTATCTACGTGTTTCATTTCTTCACTCCATAAGACAACAGCATGACTTCCTTTGAAAAGCGAATCAGCTTTCTATCACGAGTATTTCTTTGCTCACGGTCTTTCCACTTAAGAAAATCAGGGAGGAGTGCGATGAGCTTTGGCACAAATGAGAGCTGCGGATATTTCCATATAAACGGAAGTTGATAAAAGTATTCACAATCTGCATCTTCAAATCCGTGAATGCGTAGTGCGTCTCTCAACCCCTTTCGGGTAAATGGCTTAACGTGTGTATAGTCGTCCCAAAAGATTTTCTGCTGACTTTTCCAATCGGGAGTTAGGCCCACAAAAACACCTCCCGGTTTAAGAACGCGTAAAGTCTCACTCAAAAAATTATCTGTGTTTCTCACGTGTTCCAATACCGATTTGGTGTATACAAAATCAAAATAGTTTTCCGGGTAGGGAATCGGCTCTGTCTCAATATCGCACTCTTTAAAAACAAACCCTTCGATCTCTTCGTTACGGATATCAATACCGTGAAGCGCCATTGGATTAGCCTTATCAAACATTTTAAGAGCCTTCCCGGTGCAACATCCTATATCTAATATCGTTGGCACATGTGCATGTGGAGCATTGAAAAACCGCTCGTAAATATAATTGCTCAACTTTTGAGGATAGCTGTTGTCCCCATCCGCAGGATAAATAATCTCTGTATAAGATGTCATATTCCTTTACTACTCCAGCCGCCGTCCACATAAATATCCTGCCCCGTAATATAAGAAGATGCATCTGAGGCTAAAAAGATGGCGGTTCCCACTAAATCTTCGGGGTGTCCCCAGCGGCCCAGAAGGGTTCGGTTTTTTCTGTCGGCATGCTTCACTGAGTCATTATAACTTTGATTTGTCATAGCGGTCTTTATATAACCAGGGGCCAGGTTGTTGGCCCTTATTCCATATTTTCCCAAATCATAGGCGGCAGCCTTAGTTAGTTGTCTAAGCGCGCCTTTAAACGCTACGTAGGCTGGGTTATCTGGGAAAGCTAGCTCACTGTTCAAACTGGTTATATTGATGATGGAGCCTCCCTGGCGTTTCATGTGTTCTCCTGCCAACTGGATTAACTCAAATGGAGCCTTCAGATTGACCCTATAAGTTTTCTCCCATGCATCTGCCGGATAAGAAAGAAAGTCGGCACCAATGCTTACGCCGGCATTATTGACTATGATATCAATTTTATGAAACTTATTTAAGACATATTCTACGAACTCTCTTAAAGAATCGGAGTCGGTAATGTCACACGAGTAAGCTTCACAATCTAATTCGCATGCGGTATCAGCCAGCTCTTCGATTATGTCCACCAATATCACATCAGCACCAGCTTCACTAAGACCCTGCGCAATAGCTTTGCCGTTCCCCCGAGCACCTCCAGTGACAATCGCCACCTTTCCTTCGAGCGAAAATAGGCGCTCTAAAATCTTCATCGTATCACCACCCGATTCAGACGAATCTCTTCCGAGATCATTTCGTTATCATAGGCCATAATGAATGAGATATACTCCGCCACCTCTTGGGGATTGAGAAAAGTCGAGTAATCCTGTCGAGTGTCAGTGGCTCCCATAGGCGTCTGTATCGACCCAGGAGAGACGCTATAGGCGCGGACACCCCTTTCCCTATACTCCTGGTACAAAGAGCGGCTGAGGCCAAGCAGGGCGTGCTTAGAGGCACAATAGACGCCTGTTTCGCCGCTGCCGGCGTACGCTGAGGACGATCCGATGTTGATAATCCGACCCCAGCCCCTTTCACACATGTGACGTCCGAGTTCACGCGATAATATAAAAGGGCTACGTACGTTTACAGCAAAACATTTATCAAAATCTTCATTACTCGACTCAGCAATCGTTTTTATAGGGAACATCCCAGCATTATTCACCAAGATATCGATGCGATCGGCCGCTTGAGACAATAAATATCCTATTTCTATGTCGATTGTCATGTCAACTGACATGGATTCTATGGGGACATCGTGTTCTTTTTTGATGTCTTTGTGCAATGTATAGAGTTTTTCGAGATCTCTCCCCACCAAAAACAAATGACAACCCTTTTTAGCCAGTTCAAAAGCTATAGCGCGCCCCAGACCACCGCTGGCACCTGTTATTAGTGCTGTTTTCCCCGCCAGCATCCTCTATAACTCTTCAACTAGCTCAATCAGTACGTTGTCGGGCCCCGGCAAAAAGGTCAATTTGACCTTCCCGTCGGGTGAAATCTGTGGCTCACAGTGCGATTGATAGCCTTTTGTGGCCAAATTTGCTAAAGTTTCGTCTAAGTCGTCTACAGTTACAGCAAAATGAGAGCAACCAATATCAGCAATATCTCTCTTATACATAAACCGAGGATGGGAGTGATAATATAATAACTCGATCATTTGTCCTTGACTATCGCGCATCTTTATCGTATGGACTTTCACATCCTTCAGCGCAGAAAAGTTATCAATATGTTCGCCGGACTCGTCCATTTGCCGAACTACTTCAAAACCTAAGAAATCGCGATAAAACTCCACAGACTCTTCCATATTGCCAACAGTAATACCAAAATGTCGTAATCTCATAACGTATTCACCCTTCGCAACTTGGCCGCAATCTCTTTTTCTTTTTCGGTCACTATTTTTTCATCGGTTCCCAAGGACGCTTCGACAGCCCGAATATATTTCACTAAACGGCGGAGGCCTCCCAGCTCCAATGATGCTGATTGGTCTGACCCGTACATCGATCGATCCAAAGTAATGTGTCGCTCTAGAGATGTGGCACCCAAAGAGACCGCCGCACAACTAACCACAAGGCCGGTTTCGTGGCCGCTATACCCTACTCGGGTATTGAAGCGCTCACGAAGTGCGGGAATAGTCTTGAGATTGGCATCGGCCGGGTCCATGGGGTAGCTACTATTGCAGTGCATGATCTCATAACCGCAGCCGGCTTCGTCAAATATTGCCACTGCCTTCTCTATCTGTTCAATAGTGCTCATTCCTGTAGAGATAAAAGTATATCGACCCTCTTCTGCTATCGTCTCCAATAGTTCCCGATTTGTCAGCATTGCTGATGCTATCTTGTTGTATTTCAGATTGTATTCTCTCAAAAACAACTGGCTAGGAACATCCCACGCGGAAGCTGTCCACTCTATACCTTTAACTTTGCAGTATCGATCTATTTCATCATATTCTGCTTTTCCGAACTCCAAGCCGTGTTTTTGCTCACGATTGGTCGTCCCCCATGGACTCTCTCGGGGTCGATCAAGATCCCTCTTGGTATATACGAGGTCTATGGTTCTCTTTTGAAACTTAACCATATCGGCGCCGGCAATGACGGCCCCCTCAATCAGTTTCTTGGCAATATTGATATCTCCATTATGATTAATGCCAATCTCTCCTATAATAAACGTTTTAGTCATGTAGTCCTCCTAGATGTTTAACTAATATATTTTCTTGCGTA
>Ga0098035_1001023_pt1 | contig 13712 bp, 14 predicted proteins | sample 3_EtaG_FD_75046 | JGI IMG/M metagenome (GOLD analysis project Ga0098035, IMG submission 75046) | Marine viral communities from the Subarctic Pacific Ocean - 3_ETSP_OMZ_AT15126 metaG | ecosystem: Environmental > Aquatic > Marine > Oceanic | place: Pacific Ocean | collected 2015-01-07
GAATAGATGCCCGAAGACTTGTGAGTTTCTTCCACGTCTTCCACGTAGATTTCTACTTCAAACCCATGAATTGTAATGCGATGCTGGTCGTTCCAGCGCATTCTGGCTTCGTCAAAAAAAGCTTTAACCAGTTGGGTGTCTTCATTAATTTTAGAGAAGTCTACGAGGATGTGAAGGTCAATGTCAGAATATTTCGACCAATTGTAATTCGCCAGCGAGCCAGTAAAACGAATATCCTCAATAACTATGGGGGCGCCAATGTCTTTTGATTCTCGCAGCGTGGTTATAAAGTCGCGAGCGATCTCAACAAGGCGCTCCTCTACTTCTTCCTTGAGCTTGTCGCCATCCCAAATGTCAGGCTGAAGCTCATCATGTAAGGCAAAGCTTTCGCGTTCGGCCTCCTCCAACTGCTTGTCGAAGGTGACGTGTCTGCCCATCTTCTTTGTATAGGGTGGGGTATTCTTTTGGCCCCCTTTGGCAAGCATCTTATTGCGATCTTTGATGTAGCTTCTAATGCGCTTTTTAAAGGAGCCCGCTTCATCAATAGACGTAATGTAGTCATTCCAGCTCATTAGTTTTCTCCTGCTGCGCTTATTGATTCACAATGTGATTCAAAGGTTTGTTTGAAGTCTCTGTGGTAAATAGTAATTAGCGCTGTTAAATTCACCTTGTCCTTACCATGTATCAATGCCCACACGTTTCCAAATATTGGCAACTCCATCCCAATTGCCCGTGCATATGTAAATGTAATTTACGTCCCACGCAATCATCCCTTGAGTGTCACCATCTACTCCAACAGACGAGAGGGGGGTTTGTGGGGTGCGCAATCGGATGGCATCCCCAGCAATATCTAAAATTTCTGTAGGAGTGGTGGTATTAATTCCCGCTCGGAGAGCGCCGCCATCGAGGAAAAGAAAATTAGCGGTCTCATTATTATTCCTTAGCTGAAACACAATGTCGCCGTTATTCTTTTCACATTTAAATCTGAAACTCTCGGCAGCATTGATGAAAATACTCGCCACGTCCACACCTTCGTTTTCAAACACTATTTCTCTAGTGTCTCCATCAGCCTTGGCTATTCTTAATACTTCTGTTCCAGCAGAGTTAGACAAGTGTGTTGTTCCTGCAACATGCAAAGTGCTATCAGGAGATGTTGTTCCAATGCCGACCTTGCCGTCTTCTACATATAGTTGGGCAGTGCCGCTTGGGCGCAAAGTTATTGTATCCTGCCCAAAGTCAATATATGTTTGGGCTCCTACGCGATCATCTTCAAAATAAATGTCTCCCTGTCGCACAGATCCGGTAGAGTATTTATAACTCATTCTTTATTCGCCTCCACTCCACCATAAATAGTTTGTTCGCCGTCTTCAAATGTAATAATGGTGCCGTTGCCAGGATGGGATGTTACATGAATTTTGATAAAATCATCAAACGCATCAAAGAACGCAATACTGCCACGCGGGGCCGGTGTCAACCAATGAATGACCGTGTGACCAGTAGCAAACATGGCTCCCTCAATAACAACCCCTTCTCCCGAAATACCAGTCTCATCATTCTGCCTGCAAACTGTAAACGTTCTGATTCCTTGCGGAGCACGATTACTGGGTCTCTTTGGCTTTAGATCATCAGGTTCGGTGGAGGTTGTTGATTGTTCAACTTCTTCACTCATTAAGCATCCCCTTTCGGTTTTACGTCAAGCAGCGAATCTATACAAATTTCTCTCACTGCTTCATATGCTGCTTTGTCAGCCTCCAGCGCGTCTGGACATCCCATCCGCACTTCTTCGGCGGCGTCATAGCGCTCTTGAAGATCAACCACAGTATCCTGCAATTCCTCCAGACGCTTCTGTATTGTCTTAAATTGCCTAAGCATTTCGCCGTAGCAGTTATCTTTGTTATCGCTCATGAGTTTCTTTTCCTTTAGGTTAATAATATACCCCAATTTACTGTGATAGTGTAGCCCAATCTATCTTAAAGGCTGGCACCACCACCACTATATCTTCTAAAACGTCTATTCCATACTCGGTTTGGCCAATGTCTATCGCTAATATATATCCTATAAAATCTCCATTCGCCGTAAATACTCCAGACCCAGAAGCGCCGCCCCACGCAAAAGAATTCATATAAATATAATCGCCTTCTGTATAGCCAACAATGCGGCCGTCAAATGTTAGGGGGCCCGTGCTATTAGGAAAACCGGTGTAGTAAACCTTTGTTTGGGCTGAGAGTGCTTGTTTCCACTCGGTAGCTTGCGGAAGGGCTTGCGGAAGCTTTACGGGGCGCAGTGAGGGAATCTCATCTACCTCTATGATCGCATAATCAACGGCGGGATTTCCTAATACTATTTTATTACAGGGAGTAAACCCGGTCCCATCTGCCCAAACACGGGTCACCTCACACTCTCCCACAAGCCCGTGCATGACTGTTAATATGTAATAATGACCTCGTACCTTAAAATAAGTGCCCGTGGAGGTGGCTACCCGGCCGTCGTCGGACAAAGACAAAACACGCACTGCGCTCTCGCGGGAAGTCTTTAGGGTGCGCTGTTCACCCAGCGGCAGTGACGTAGTAACGTTCGTGGGCTCTTGAATTTCAATGGTCGAAGGAAGTTGTGTGAGTGTTTTATATGCGCCCATAAATATTAATAAAGCTAAACCAACACCTGCCAGAAGGGCGACTGTCACTCCTATAATTTTTTTGAGCACTTTCATTTATTAATCCTATACTTGTCTTTGGTAACTAAAGAATACAGGCAATTCCTCCAATCCAGATTTTTTGGCAAACCAAATTAAATCTTCGTTTCCTGTTATTTTAACTCTTCCATTTTGTCCCAACGCCACGTATACTGGCATTTGAGCCCCATCTTTAATGAAATGTGTATATCCTCCATCAAAACTAACTTTGGTTCCTCTATAGTATCTGGAACAATGCTTCCACAATTCATCCACACCCATCATCACATGGTATCGCATTTGGTTTGTGTTCATCGGGGTGTCATAAATTTGGACACCACCTTCTGCCCAATCTTCCAACACGCTATCCAGCGAAACCGCAGGGGTGGGCATCGTGGGCAAGTAATGATCGTAGGGAGGGGCCGTATATCCCAAGCCGCCCCACTCTCGCAACGGCCCATCGGCAAGCTCGGGCAGTCCCCGATCTCGCACAGTGACCCCTATCACCTCTCTTTCAATAGAGGGCACCAACACGCTATCGCGATATGTATCGCGAGCTTCCTGGCCATATAACTCAAACTTAACTTCATAAACTCTATAAATCGCTGTGGTGCCCACACTGCGCTCAAGCTCGGTGCGGTTACGCACAGTTGTCACTTCTTCAATGCCGCGAATCTGGTTTTCTATCTGGTTGTCTAAGCCGGCAATGCCGGTGTCCACCACACAACCCAGCGCAACTTTGTAAATGCGAAGGTCGATTGGTTCGCGTTCATTGAGCATCTTGTCCACTCTATCAATTTGAGCTTCAACGCTTTCAGCTATTCTTTCGCCTCGGGCGTTTCTAACGATGGGCCCTCCTGCTGGTACGGGCTCTCCAATCGTCCCTCTTGACGTGGATGCCCAGAATTCGGGGAACCGGGTGGAGCCGCGAATAATACGAACAAACTCTTCTCTGTCCCCGGCGACCAAAGCATCCATAGCCTTTGAACGATCTTCATCACTCAAGCCGCTAAGCGCGGTGGTGGCCACCACGGATTGCTCTGGAGTCATTCCCAATTTATTCTGTAGCTGCGCCAGTTGATCGGGGCCCGGCTTCCAACCGCCGCCCCACTCATAATCTCGGGCATTTGCTATCTTCCATGAAACCAAAAGTTCGCGTACCGCGTTGTCCCAGAATCTAGGTGTGTCCGCATCGATGTCCCACGAATTATAAGGCGGCATGGAACCTGAAGAAAGGGGTCTCAAATACTGATCAACAGCAACATACTTCTCTGGTTTGTTGAATTGTTCCCAGTTATCTCGTATAAACAAAGCAACCATTATAGCTTGTTCGGCCGCTACATCGCCGGCATTAGCCTGCGCGTCATACTTGGAACTAACTTGCTTAAAAAGCTGCTGCATCTTAGTGCCATCAAGGTACGCTCTATCGCGCTCGGCAACCTTCTCTAAGTGGTGTTGGAGAAACTTATTATATACGTCGCGTGTTGTTGCTATAATTTGTTGTGGGTATTGATCAAGAAACCTCATAAATTTGAAAGCTCCTTCAATTTCCTCTTCGGAATCAGTAGCCTCTATGACGACCTTTAAAGAAAACGAAACCTCGTTTTGCCTTCCCAAGTAAAACCTGAGTTGGGAATTAGATAAATCCACTCCTTCAAACGCTGGTCTATTATACTTTTCTCCAAAATCAAACTCCAATTGTTCAGCCGCATAGCCGTTTGCGGCCTCTTCCAAAGCGCTAAACGCCGCCTTCATCTCTGTCCTAAACGCAAGGCCGGGGTTGACCTTCCCATTGTTTTCTACACTAGCCGTACTCCCGAATATCTTTTCCAGAGCAAAAGGAGTGTTGCCTATGCTTTTCGGAAACACAACACCCAATGGGGGAGTTGGAGTGCTATGGGTTTGGCCGGCGGCCCATTCTTCGGGTCGAAAAATAAACCAGATTTCGCCATCATAATCGCTGTCTTCGTCTACCCCAAGGGCTTGCCAGTTTATGAGTTGTTCGCTTTGCTCGCGAATATCGTCAACCAAACGATCAAAGTCGTTTGGAGGGAGGTATCCTTCTACTACAAGGGCGCGCCTCATCCTCTCAAAAATTTCATCATAGTTATCGTCTAGATCGTCTAAAAGGTAGTCAGCCCACGTATCATACTCCTCGGGGGAAGCCTCATCAAACCTAAAGGTCATACGAACTTCAAGTACAGTTTTATCGGTATCTTTGCCCCAGCCGGCCTGAACTTCCCATTCGGTCTCTTCGGAATACGTGTCTTTCAGCGCACCATCTACTGTCTCCTCAAAAGCGCGCCTGCTCTGATACTCAGATCCCCACGATTTAGGAATTAAAGTTTGATCGCGCTCATCGTCGGGCCAACGATAAAAGCCATCGCCGTCCGTGGACATGTCTCCTTTCCACTCTATTATGAATGTAAAGGACGCATCTGCGCCTCCATACACATACGGCTCTTCGTCGCCCGCCACCTCTGCATGAAAGCCCACATGTTTTGCGCGATTATGCACAGAAGACAGCACCTCTTCTATTTCTTCTTGCATTTGCTCCCAGGTGCTCTCGTCTTCCTCGTCATGAACGTGTTCAACGTTGCCGCTGTACTGGTCAATCTCTTGACCCGACATAGAGAAGAACTGGTTAAGTAAATAACCATCAGACGTGTCTTCATAAGATCCTCCATAACGCTGGAGATATCTCTCTCGGGGAAGCTCAAGATGATCGGGATCCGCGTCGTCCTTAAACATTTCGCTTTGTTGCTCCCAGGCCCATTCACGCACCGCTGTTCTAAAGCGATCAATCCCTCGGCCGTACACCCGGTCTTCGGGAACAGCAATCCAATCGCCACTCGCACTATCAAAAAACTTGCGAAGGCGCAGACGGGATCCTGCTATAATGCCAGGGATATCGCGGTCTCCGTCGCGGAAGATCTCTTGCTGATCGAAATCGCCTAAAGGTTTTGGGGGAGGCAAGTCTGCCGGATCGGGCCAAGGTTTGTTATCGAGCTTGGCGCGGACAGCATCTCTAAGCATATCCACGGTAACCAACTCAATAGCCTCTGGGCTTACGCGGTTGTTATAGTCGCCCCCTCCCGATGGGAGAGCCCATTGGGCCCATTCGCCTTTCAAAAGCTCTAAGACCGTCGCCAATTCTTGGGCACTATTCAAGTGCTTGTGCGCGACCTCTAATGAGGGCACACGATTTAATGATCTGTTAATTAGATCATTCGCCTGAACCATGTGAGGCTCGCCGTCGCGAAGAAATCCATTAAGATCTTCCGTTTTGACGAGATAGGCGATGAGGCCGTTGCCCTTAGATTCCTCCACTGCGCACTGAAAGTATTCTCCCCCGGCGCGATGACAGGAGCTAATCTCGCCAATATCGCTCATACGCAATACATCCACAGGATGGCGTGAGATCAAGATACTCCAGATGTTATCGTCGTATGAGCTATCGAAAATATCTTCGATAGTGTTATAACCGTCCGCGTCTTTTGTATAAAAGGTTTGTTTCTTGCGCCACCAATCAAGCAACTCGGGGCGCAAACGTTTGAATTTAACTGCGTTCGCAATTGCGCGAGACATCGTAGTTTTATTTATCTTCTTGATCGTTTCGCCCTTACGCGGACCAGCAGGAATTGTATAATCAAACTCCTTTACAAGCTCTAACGAGGCTACCCGCACCTCTACTTCATATTCTTCCCCTCCCTCGTCTGCCAAGTGGCGCTTCTTTTGCTTAACAAGTTTCGTGGGAAACTGTCGGCCGGCGTCCCCTGGGTGGAGCGGTACAGCCCACCCTTCTGCTTTGAGGGCTTCTACGATCTCTATAAGATTGCGCGTGTCCGATTCTACTAAAGGGACAGCAATTCGCATCTTTCCATCAAAAAGATAATCAAACTCTTCTTGAATTTGAAGGCCGTGGTCGGCCATGTACTCAAAGGTCTTCTGCGCATTTCTGCGTGTGACCTCATCTAGTCTGTTCGAGGGAGAAGGTTTATATTCATAGAGGTCCTTAAACCAAATACTAGTAGCAATATCCATTTTTATTATACTCCATCCTGTAAATAGTTGGCTTTTAATGATTCATCGAGAATAATCATCTTCCAACCGTACCACATCGTCCAGTTCGGGGGTGCTAACTTCTATCAGTTCGACATTCATTTCCTTAGCGCCAAACCGATGCACCTGTCCCGGCTTAACATGAAAAGTGTCGCCCGAATAAAACTTTGTAATTTCGTCATTCTCGTCGTAATTGTAAAGGACGCCTTTAAGAACAAAGACTGTCTCTTCTTTCATCTCATGGTATTGCTTGGACAGCCGATGACCAGCTTTAATAAACAATAGCTTACCCACATACTTGTCAGTATGGGCCCAGTGAAGCTCATAGCCCCATGGTTTTTCTACTTTTGTAGATCTAATCTCGTCCCAGTCTTTGCTCATGTTACCTCCAAAGTAATTGTATTAATGCAATAATGAACGCCAGCCCCACACACGTCATCGTCTTCGCGGTGAACATACTTTCATTTAAAAAATACCACGTCAAGAGCGGAAACGTCAAGTATGACAAAGCAAAAATTAAAAACCGGGGGCCCCATATCTCTCCCATTTCTGCATATGCTATCTGCATTCCATACCAAAAACACAGAGACGCTGGAAGCGTGAATACTAATATGGGCAACAGAGGTTTATCTTTCCACCACTCCCACACAAACTGAGAATTGAGGTGGAACCACCCAAACAGTTGCCCCAAGGTAAAGAGGAGACACGCGATTAAAATTTTAGAAGTTGGCAATTATAAGCTCCTCGCATCGCGCCTTTTCGTTAGTCGGGCGCCCATATGCGTCTATCATTGTGATGTTGTGGTGCCCGTAGGTAGTGAACAAGGTGGGATGGCTCTTATAGATCACTATCCACCTTCTTTCGATCTCTTTAAGCTGTCGGGCTACTTGTCGATGATTAACGTGGGCCATCTCGGGCCCTTTGTTTTTGCCATATTCAAAAAGATTAAGGCCAAATTGGCCCATGGGAAGAAGAATATAATCAGTGGCGGTGGCAGAAGCAAGCCCCTCTAAAGGATCTTCTGTGTCATCGAAGAAAGGAAAAAACCTATCTGCATGAAACGTGTTCAAATGTGACAAGGAGACCGCATTGAAGTTGTGCCTGTCTATTCTCCCCGAAGACACCCAGCCGCTCTCTGAGCAGCGATTTAAGATAAAGAACATCGCAGCACGATCTTCGGGATATTTAAAATTTGTCCATGTCTCTTGTAAAAGAGTAAGCTGCGCCGGAAGCAGCGTAGGAAATACATTTTTAGCCGTGTATGCAACCAAAGAAGGATTTTGGAGTGCGGTAGCCCAGAACTCATAGACAGCCTTTTTATTAGTATGAGCCACAACAGTGTGGCCAGCATTAGATAGCGCCAACTCTAAGTGTGCAGCATACAAAAAAAAGGAGCTAACGGTGCTCTCGGGAGCCATCATCTTCTTTAAGGCGGTGGTGCTCTTATAGTCTATATTACTCTTGAGGGGAGACTTCATCTATTGGTGCCTCGATGGGTGTCTCTACTGGCGCCACAGCTTCTTGGGCCTTGAAAGATAAATACCCTGATATAATATTGGTTGCGTCTTGTAGCGTGTAATCAGCGGCTGCTAGCTTTTGGCGCAGAGCATCAATCTCTTCCATCGCAGATAACGACAAGGGATCCGGATGCTTCACCGTGGTGGGCGTGATATTCTCTAAATTGGCATATGCCACATCTAACAGTCTTTGAACCTCTGTATCTAAATCATCCATATCAATGGAGTATTGTATATTAATTCTTTGTCCCACATTATCCTCTCAATAGTTGTGTGTTGGTGTTCTTTAGTTTTGTTTCAACGGCATCGGGGGCGCCGATCACTACAATCTCCGTGCCGGTATGTCCGCGATTAATCGTAATCTTCGAAAAACGATGGGTGCTGTCGAGCCCTTCGTTGAGCATCCCGCGCTCGTTTAGCTCTTGAATTCTTTTTTCTTCTCTGATCATAATGACGTGTTCGGGGTTAACAAATACTTCTCGCAACATGTAAGTGTTCGGGGTCGTCACCGCCCCGTTAGCGCACACCTCGGTTAGTCTAACCAGCATTTGCTTCCTCCATTAGATACACATCTTTTGCATGTACTCCCCAAGCTTGGCCTTTCGCATAAACGCAAACAAGCCGCTCGCCACTTGGAAGATCTAAACTTCCATTAATCAAGACGCCCGTGATGGGCTTCTCGGTTTTAATATAAGGACCACTAGAGTTCACCACATCCCACAGAAGCACTGCTTGGGGTATGTGTACTAAGTCTCCTTCGTTAAATGTTTTTTCCATTATTTTACTCCGTTTGTATAATGCTATAATTAGTAGTAATTAAAGTCCCCGCACAACTTACGGCATTTTGTAATGCAGTGCGTGTAACTTTGACCGGATCGATGATCCCGCTTTCATACAAGTCTACCAGCTTGTCATTGCGGAAGTCCCACCCCATCTGGCGCGATGCGCGACCCACTTCCTTGATAATGATATCCGGAGACGAGCCGGCGTTAGCCGCCATCTGTCTAATAGGGGCTTGGCACGCTGCCTGGATGATCCCTCCGGCCATGGCTTGTTCAGCACTCTGTGTCTTCATCACTAAAGAGCTACTTGCTCTCAATAGTGCTGTGCCGCCGCCTCCAATAATTCCCTCTTCTTGTGCGGAGCGCACCGCCTCAAGCGCATCCTCAATGCGATGTTTCTTTTCAGTCATTTCCACTTCGGTTGCGCCCCCTACGCGGATCACTGCCACGCCCGATGATAGGCGCACGATGCGATCTTGAATTTGTTCGCAAGCCTGTAGTGATTCCGTCTGCTCAATCAAAGCTTTGAGGGTTTCAATTTGTTCTTCAATCTGTGTATAATCTCCATGGCCACCAACAATTGTGGTCGTATACTTATTACTTTCAATGAACTTGGCAGTCCCCAGGTGTTCCATCTTAACATCCTGTAGCTTCAAGCCGCTCTCGCGAGTTACAAAAGTGGCGCCCACTGAGAGGGATAGATCGTGCATTACGTCTCTGCGCTCTTCGCCATAACGAGGAGCTTTAATAGCGGCCACCTTCATGGTGCCGCGCATTGCGTTCATAATAAGAGCAGCCAAAGCTTGGCCTTCAATATCCTCGGCCACGATAATAAGAGGTCGGCCCTCTCTTGCTGCCATCTCCAAGAGAGATAAAATCTGATCAACTGCTGTAATTTTGTAGTCAGTGATCAGCAACAAAGGCTCGTCATGATACATCATGGCCCGGCGTTCATCATTGACAAATGCGCCTGCACAATATCCTGCGTCTACTTTGAAGCCCTCTGTAACATCCAATGATGTTTCAAGCGAGCGAGATTCCTCAATCGTAATGGAGCCATCTTGCCCCACCCGATCAACTGCCATAGCAATTAGGTCGCCAATAATTTCATCATTGTTGGCAGAAATAGTTGCAATATGTTTAATGTCTTCAATGCTCTGAACTGGCTTGGCGCTTTCTTGCAAGTTGCTAACAACTTCTTGCACAGCTATAGTTAAGCCCCGCTGTAATTCTGTCGGGGGTATACCAGCCAAAATATATTTTTGAGCCTCTTGTAGCACCGCTCTAGCGAGCACAGTGGCCGTCGTAGTGCCGTCGCCAGCATCATTGTTGGTCTGAACAGCAGCCTGCTTAATTACTTGTGCGCCGGCGTTCTCAAATGGGTCATCCAGCGCAACAAAGTGTGCGACGGTTACACCATCCTTCGTAATGAATGGCGACTTTCCCTTCTCTTGGAGTAAAACGTTGCGCCCCTTGGGTCCTAGCGTTGAGGCGACATTATCAGCTAGCGTGTTGGCGCCCTTGATAATTTTTTGTTGAAGAGTATCTTTACTCTCATATGCTCTGCTCATTAATACCTCTGAGTTATATATATATTATAACCTTGTGTAGTTAGTTTGTCAAGTTGTTTATTTTTTATTCGAAGGGGTGTTCGAAATCGTCGCGAGCAATTTCTGCCGCTAGTGACTGTTGAATTCTAGTAGTATCATCGATACCGCGTTCGGCCGATTTAATCGCGCCACTGCGAGCTTCCATGGTGAAGTACTTGTTGATGTTTTCAGACAAATCCTTCGTAGCGGAAAACAACTCCAATAGTTCTCCGTTTAAGTGCTTCATACTGCGTTCGGCAACTTTCTCAATCTCGGCGGATGAGTATGGGAGTTCGCCAAGCTTTTTGTAGTCAACAAAGTTAAAAGTGGGAAGCTGCTTAGCGCTAATAGCCCATTGTGTACCTCCTCTAGATTCGGATAGGAGGGCCCATTCTTCTCGGATCACCTCTTCTAAAGGCGTCTCCGGATCTTGGTCGAGACCGCCTTCTTCTTGCGCTGCGGCAGCCAAACGTTTATTTCGCACGATGTCGGAATAACCTCGCGTCATCTGGAGTGCCTCGTACCGTTCGGGCCAAGATGGAATTGCTTTTAGGTGCTCAATTGATTGTTCGGGCGTCATCCCAGCTAATTGAAACAAACCTTTTCCGGCGGCGCCCTCCTTTCCTTTCATCTTGCCTCGCGCATCTGTAACCAAGGCATCAATAAAGTTCTCTTGATTGAATGTAAACTCCTCAATGGCAATTGATTCGCCATCTTTGCGCGCCACAATATAAACCATCCTGCCAAATTCATCTAGCCCATCAATAAGATTGGTGAAACTTCCTTCAATAACTCCTTCCATACGAAGCAACTTTAAACTGATAGGGATCGGATTATCCGTCTCGGTGAAAGCGATCAAGTCTTGGATAGGAAGATTGCCCTTTGCCGAGTACTCGGCTTCTTGCTCCCCCTGTAAAAGAGCCGCTAAAAAGCCCTCAAAAACAAAACCAGCGGAAGCGGCATTAAAGCTGCCAATAACAGCACTCAAGGATTCTAAAATAATTAATGAAGAGATAATTCTCCGTGGTGATCTAATGCGATTGCCCTCAACAACAATTCGCTGAAGAAATTGTAGCTTTCCCTCAATGGTGCGGCCGCCACCAATAACATTAAACAAGCGAGTAATCTGCTTGCGCTCCATCGAGTTAGGATCCCCCCACGCTTCCGAAGGAGTAAATTTGGGCAACACCAAAAGAAACTCTTTGGCTCGGCTCTGCGCCATTTCGTGCAGGGGCGCCTTCTGCGGGGCCACTACCTTATCATAGACTTCATCCAAAGTCTCTTCAATCATTTCAATTAAAGTCTGCGTCATCGTTCGCGCATTCTTCTTGTCGTATTCTTCTCGGAGAATCTTATTTAAATCTAACATTTAATAACCTCATATAATTTCATCAGCGATGCCATACTCAACTGCTTGCTCTGCTGATAAGTAGATGTTAACTTTTTGTTCTAACATTTTTTTGAGTTGCTTTTTCGTAAGTTTTGTTTCTTCTACTAAACGATCTATGTACATTTCTTGCAGGTCTTGGATCGCTTCCATCTCGTTCATCAAATTATGAAGCGACCCTTGATTGCCTGCGATGACAGAATGAAGCATGATGCGACAGTTACGGCCAATCTTTCGTTTGCCGCGTGTTCCGCCTGCAAGAATAAGTACGCCAGCCGACATAACCTTTCCCATTCCGATAACACTAATATCGGTATCCTTCTGAATAAGCTTCATCATATCATATAATGCGAACATGTCATCTGCAGAGCCGCCGTAAGTCGAAAGGTAGAACTCAATGTCTTTCTTTTTCTTCTCGTCCTTCTCTGCTTTGTTCATCTCGTTCATAAACAACATTGCGTGAATAATCTCTGCAATCTTCTCATCAACTATTTCAGTGAAGAGACCAACAACTCGCATGTCAGGCTCTGGGGGCCCACCAAGCGATGCTGGATTTACTACAACAAGCTTCGGCTCCTCCTCAGCTAAGATTTGATCCAGCTTCTCTTTTAAACGTTTAATCATTCTAACCCCTTTTGATAAATTCTTTAACGTGTGCTCTGTTCGTTTCTAGAAAGAGCATGGCGCTATCCCAATCGGTGAAGTCCACAACCTGCTCAAAAAAGCTTCCATGGGCTTCAATTATTTGTCGCACCGACTTAGTTTTAAAATACTTTATTTCGTCTTCAAACTGCAGTTGGAAGGCATTTATATTTTGCTCAGTAGCTTTGTTGTGCTTCATGGTGGACAGGCGATATTCCTTGGCATAATGAAAATGTTCCAAGGACCGCGTAATAATAAATAGTCCTACCACTTGCGTTGTTTGCAACAGACCAATGCTTTTTCTGCTGGCATTGAGAAAGTAAAAAGTTTTACACGTCACATAGCCAAATATAAAAAATAGAGCATAAAAAGGCCACGGATGTTCCATAACAACTCCCTAAAGTAAAATAACCACCAGAAGAATTCCCTCTAGTGGTTATATTATAACTGGTCGTAAGAACTATGTCAACACTTATTTTTGCGTTAAGCGATTAAAAATGCGCTCTGTAAGCTCATCAGTCATCTGAGCCTTTCGGTTTTCTTTCACAAGACGCGCTGCGACCCGAGAAGCTACCTTGTTGATAATCTGCTCCTGCATCCCCATGGCGACATCATCCTCAACCACCCCAACATCTACGTCAGGAACGGGTTCGGCTTCAGGCATTCCCGCTTCAAGTTCATCACCCCCTTCTAGCGCTGCCTCTTCATCGGCGCCAAGGTCCACTTCCGTGCTAACCTCTTCGCCGGTCACCTCTTCAAGCGCAGTCTCAAAAGCATCCATGAATTCATCCACAGAAACCATCATTCCTTCGCCCGGAGCTTCGCCTTCGTCCCCTAGGGGATCTTCCGGCATCGGCTCGTCCACGACCACCTCGTCTTCAACGGCCACATCTCCTTCGAGAGTGTCCATATCAACAGCGGCCTCTACATCGACTTCATCGTCGCGGGCACCTGGGGTGGAGTAGTCGCCACCAAATTCATCCATTCTCTTCTGGCCAACAGGTCCCATGCTAGCTAATTTCATAAATCGGCGGATTTCCGATTCGTTTAAAAGTGTCTTAC
>Ga0098035_1001027_pt1 | contig 13684 bp, 14 predicted proteins | sample 3_EtaG_FD_75046 | JGI IMG/M metagenome (GOLD analysis project Ga0098035, IMG submission 75046) | Marine viral communities from the Subarctic Pacific Ocean - 3_ETSP_OMZ_AT15126 metaG | ecosystem: Environmental > Aquatic > Marine > Oceanic | place: Pacific Ocean | collected 2015-01-07
CGCTCGGCAGCTTCGCGCGCCTGGGCCTGTTCCTGCGCCTGGGCTTTGGCCTTTGCGAGTTGCTGTTCGAGTTCGGCTTCCCGGCCCGATCCGCATCCGGAAAGGGCCAAGGCAGGCGCGATTGCCAGGAATGTGCGCAAGATTGAGCGACCCACGATTCTGTTGTCCTTGCTGCGTCCGACACGAAGAGGAGCAAGCTTCGATCTGCTCCTAGAACGGTAAAGCTTAGGAATGTTTTACCGCGAAAATCCGTACGCTCCTGATGTCATGCAGCGGTTAACGGTCGCTTCCTTTGGCTTTGCCCCACTGGCGCATGGCGGAATAGCCAAGGTAGCCGGTACCGAAAAGCGCATAGAGCGGTTCGGGAATGCCGCGCAGGTAGGCGGTCATGCCCGTGGCAATGGCCTGCGCGGTCGAAGGGCTGAAGGCACCGATCAGGCCCATCGGCAGGGCCCAGAGAATCATGGCGTACATGACGTAGAGAAAGCTGGGACGGGCGCGGCTCGTCCATGGATCGGCAGATCCGGCCTCGGCGACGACGGCGGAAAGGCTGGCCTGAAGTTTCTCGATTTCCTGCGAATTTTCGAGTCGAAGCAGTTCCAGCTTGGCCCGGTCGCGGGCGTCCGGATCGGGAATGACCTTGTCGATGATGTGTGAAATCGGGCTGATCAGCGAATCGAGCAGCGGCATGGGGCACTCCTGCAATGCAATTGGCGATCGCAGGTAGGTAACCAAATCGGCGCGTGTAGGAAAACGCTGCGTTTGCCTTGCGGTACACGCGGGGCATCGCGACCGGCTGCGCCGCGATGCTTCCTTATTTTCCGAATGTCCTGGAAAATCTTGGTCGGGACGAGAGGATTCGAACCTCCGACCCCCACACCCCCAGTGTGATGCGCTACCAGGCTGCGCTACGTCCCGACCGAGGGGTGCGCCTATAGGCACCTCATTCGAGGAGCGCAAGCGCGAAGAACATACTTTTGCGCATGGGTTGAACGGTTTCCCGTCGCACCTATGTTTCGCCCCGTCCCGGTACCGTTCCGAGGCCGCGCGTTGCCAGTGCTTCGCTTTATTGCTAACCGCCCGCGCACTTGGAATTTCCGTGAAGTGGATTTCCCGGGCAGGCGCGCATCGGTCTGGATGACTGCAGGCGAGTCGCTCGAGGGACCACACAAGAAGGCGCATCTGTTTCATGCATAACTCGATTCTTCGCATGCTCGCTGCCGCTGCACCTGCCGGCGGGCCGCCCGCCTGGGTGCAGTACCTGCCGTTCGTGGCGATGGCCGTGATCTTCTGGTTCCTCATCCTGCGTCCGCAGATGAAGCAGCAGAAGGAGCACAAGGCCAAGCTTTCGGGCCTGAAGAAGGGCGACGAAGTGCTGACCGGCGGCGGTTTCATCGGCAAGGTCATCAAGGTCGACGAGAACTACGCCGAAGTCGAAATCGCGCAGGGCGTGCGTGCCAAGACGCTCAAGTCGACCATCGTCGACGTGATTCCGCCCGCAGGCAGCAAGCCCGCGAACGACTGAGTCGATTCTGCCCGGGCCACGTGAGGCCCGAAACACATCCGGGATGCGTCTATTCCGGCGCGCCCTCTCGGAGAGAAGCCCAAGGCAATGCTCGAATTTCCTACCTGGAAGAAGCTCTGGTACTGGGGCCTGACGCTTGTCATCGCCGCAGCCGCGCTGCCTTCACTGTTTTCCGTTTCCGGCCTTCCCTGGCCCAGCGTCCTTCCCGCCCCCGAAGTCAATCTGGGGCTCGACCTTGCCGGCGGCAGTCACATCCTGCTCGAGGCCGACAAGAGCCAGGTCGCGCAGCAGCGGCTGGAGAACATGGAGGAATCGGTTCGCGGACGCCTGCGTCTCGCCAATCCGCGCATTGCCATCGGCGATATCTCCAGCAGCAACGGTCGCCTGAGCTTCATGCTCAAGGATCCCGCCCAGGTCGACGCCGCGCGTGACGAAATCCTCGCGCTCACTTCTGGCGCCGGCCTTACCGGCCAGCGCGACTGGGACATCAAGGTCGAGGACGGCAACCGCTTCGTGCTGACGCCGACCCGCGAAGGCCTCGACCAGGCAGTGTCCGATGCAATGGACTCGGCCATCGAGGTCGTCCGCAAGCGTATCGACGCACTCGGCACGCGCGAGCCCACGATCATTCGCCAGGGCGAGGAACGCATCGTCGTCCAGGTTCCCGGTCTCGACGATCCCGAAGCGCTCAAGAGCCTGATCGGCCAGACCGCCAAGCTCGAATTCAAGCTCGTCGACGAGACGGCTGCGCCCAACGACATCCAGCAGGGCATTGTCCCGCCGGGCGACGAACTGGTGCCCTGGGCCGATCCCAATTCGCCCGGTTCGGGCGGCGTGCCGATGCTTGCGGTCAAGCGCCTGGGCGGCATCAAGGGGGACCAGCTCACCAATGCCAAGCAGGGCTTCGATCCCAAGACCAACGCTCCGGTGGTGTCGATCACCTTCGACCAGACCGGCGGCGCCAAGTTCGCCAAGCTGACCAGCGAGAACGTGAACAAGCGCTTCGCCATCATTCTTGATGGCAAGGCGCTCTCGGCCCCGAACATCAACGAGCCCATCCTCGGCGGCAGCGCGCAGATCTCTGGCAGCTTTTCGGTCCAGTCGGCTACGCAGCTCGCCATCGCGCTGCGCTCCGGCGCGCTTCCGGTCGACCTGACCGTCGTTGAGGAACGCACGGTCGGGCCTGACCTGGGTGCCGACTCGATCAGGAAGGGCCTGATCGCGATGGGCGTGGGCTCGCTGCTCGTCGTCCTGCTGATGATCGTGACCTACGGCCGCTTCGGCATCTACGCGACGATCGCGCTGATCTTCAACGTGATGATGATCCTGGGCGTGATGGCGGTCATGGGCACCACCCTGACATTGCCGGGCATCGCCGGTTTCGTGCTGACCATCGGCGCGGCCGTTGACGCCAACGTGCTGATCTACGAACGCATGCGCGAAGAGCGCAAGAAGGGCCGCCGCGTCATTGCCGCGGTCGAGAACGGCTACAAGGAAGCGAGCCGCGCGATCTACGACGCCAACGTCACCAACGCGATCGCCGGTGCGCTGCTATTCGCCTTCGGCTCGGGTCCGGTTCGCGGCTTTGCCGTCGTTCTGATCATCGGCCTGTTCACCTCGGTGTTTACCGGCGTGACGCTGACCCGCATGTGGGTCGCCTCCTGGCTGCGCAAGGCGCGGCCGACCGAACTGCACGTGTAAGGGCCTGCTGCCATGCGCCTCCTGAAACTCGTTCCCGAGAACACCAACATCCACTTCCTGAAGTGGCGTGTTCCCTTCTATATCATGAGCGTCGTGCTCATCGCGGCAAGCTGGGGCCTGGTCATGACCCGGGGCCTCAACTACGGCGTCGACTTCGCCGGCGGCCTGGAAGTGCGCGCCACTTTCACGAAGGAGGCGGAAGCCCCGGTCGCGGACCTGCGCAAGCAGATCTCGGCGCTCGGCTTCGAGGACCCGATCATCCAGCGTTTCGGCGATCCGAACTCGGTCTCGATCCGCGTGCGCCTGCCCGATGAAGCCGAGGGCAACCCGGGCGCGGCCGAAGCGATTTCGAACCGGATCGTGGGTGCCATGCAGTCGAACCATCCCGACGTGCGCATCGACGGAAATGACACTGTCTCGGGCAAGGTCTCCGGGGAATTCCGCCAGATGGCGCTCTATGCGCTGCTGGCCGCGATGTTGGCGATTTCGATCTACATCTGGGTCCGTTTCGAGTGGCAATTCGGCGTCGGAGCGCTCTTCGCGCTGTTCCACGACGTTTCGCTGACACTCGGCATGTTCGCGCTGTTCCAGCTCGAATTCAGCCTGCAGATCATCGCCGCGATCCTGGCCATCATCGGTTACTCGCTGAACGACACCATCGTCGTCTACGACCGCATCCGCGAGGATCTGAAGAAGTATCGCAAGATGCCGCTTCCGGAACTTCTCGACATGTCGGTCAACGAGACGCTGGCGCGTACGGTGATGACTTCGGCCACACTGCTGGTCGCGCTGATCCCTCTGCTGCTGTTCGGGCCGGAAAGCCTCTTCGGCCTGACTGCGGCCATCGTGCTGGGCATCTTCGTGGGTACCTACAGCTCGATCTACATGGCTGCGCCGATCCTGATCTGGCTTGGCGTGAGCGGAGACAGCTTCGTGCCGACCGAATCCGCGATCGAACGGCAGGAGCGCAAGGCGCGCGAGGGCGTCGGACGCCCCTGAGCCTTGATGTGAAGCCCTGACGCAAAAGGGGCGGTCCGGAGGCCTTCGAACGCTCCGGACCGCCCCTTTTTTCGATTCTGCGTCCGGCGCCTTCAGGCCGGGATGCTGACGTTCCGGTCTTCCAGCACGCTTTTCCAGAAGCGCACGATGTTTTCGGCGTTCACGCCCCAGCTGAAGCGGCTGACATTGGCAGCGACGTCGGACTGGCTGGGCGGATCGGCGAGGATCTCCGCGACGGCCTTGGCGATCGATTCGGGATTGCGCTCGACCAGTCGCCCGGCGCTCGAATCCTTCACGACTTCGCCTGCTCCGCCGATGTCCGGAATGACGATGGGGGTTCCGCAGGCCAGCCCCTCGATCCAGACATTGGCCAGTCCTTCGCTGGAAGAGGGAAGGACAAGGACGTCGGCAGCGCACAGGAGGTTGGGCAGGACCTCGTGGTTGACGAGGCCGAGGAAGTGGACGCGGTCCTCGACGCCGAGGCGTCTGGCGAGCGCTTCGAGCTGCGGCATGTCCTCCCCGGACCCGGCGAGCGCCAGCCGCGCTTCGGGCAGGTGGGTCAGGGCCTCGATGACGAGGCGCTGTCCCTTGCGTTCGATCAGCGCTCCCGGGGTGACCAGCAGCGGCCCCTGGGACCATATGCCGAGGTTGGGCATGGCGGATACGAGCGCGCGGGCCGCGCCGCGCTCGACCGGATGGAACAGCTCACGGTCGAGTCCGGTATAATGCACGTCGATCCGTTCGCCCGGCATGCCCAGTTCGATCATGTCATCGCGCAGCGCCTGCGAGACCGCGAGAAGCCCGGAAGCCTGCCGTGCCGCCTCCTGCATCTGCTCCAGCGCGCGCGGGCGCTGCCCCCAATAGTGGATGTCGGCGCCGCGCGACTTGATCGTGAGCGGCAGGCCCAGTTCGCGCGCGACGATGGCCGCGGCAGGGCCGTCCGGAAAGAAGAACTGCGCGTCGACAAGGTCGAAAGGCTTTTCCTCGTGCAGGCGGCGAACCAGCGGCAGGATGGCCCCGGCGATCCGGCCAGGATTGCTGTCGCCGCCGATCTTGGGGATTGTGGTGAAGCGCGGATAGTGGACTTTCAGCCCGACGGCATCGCTCACTTCGGGAATGGTTTTCAGCCGGGCATAGGGCTCGCGCAGCGAAAGCGGCCAGGGTGGAATGCCGATCGGGCTGATCATCGTCAGGTCGGTTTCGCCGCGTGCGACGACCGCCCGCATCTGGTTGCCCACGAAGACGCCGAAGGAAGGCTTCACCGGGTTGGGGAAGAGCGTGGCGATGGAGAGGATTCGCATAACGGCGGCCTTAGGGTGCGCGGTTCAAAGCTTACGTACGAGCATTTCGGCAACGGCCAGCCATGCGGGATGTTCCACGATGATCTGCCTTTGTCCGCTGGCCGGGGGTAGCAGGGCGATGCGATCGCCGTCGCGGTCTATCAGGCGGCCGAAAGCGAAACGGCCGCCGGGGCGGGGGGCCAGGACATCGCGGTTCATCAGGCGGGCGGCTTCCTCGGGTGGGTGCTGGCGCAGCCAGACCTGGTCGGCGGCGCGATATTCCCCGCAGGAGGCTTCCACTTCGAGCACGAGCCACGGGGTATCGCCGGCAAGGTCGCTGGGCGTGACCGCTTCGAGCCGCGCGCGCGCAGGTTCGGTGCCGTCCGGTCCGAGCACGGCAACGATACGCGCCGGTTCGCTGGCTTCGCTGCGCAGCAGGACTTCGGGTTCCACCTCGAGCGCAGCGGCGATTCGGTTCATCCATGCCAGCGATAGATTGCGCATGCCGGTTTCGAGCCGCCCGATCGTCTGCGCCGTCGTGGGCGGGGAGCAGGCTACCGCGACATCGGCAAGCGTAAGGCCCTTCTGCAGGCGGATGTCACGGATGCGATTGATCATGGCTGGTCCTGTGTAACCGATTTGGTTTTCACTTTCCTACAGACATGCCGATTAGGCAAGGTTCCTGCTCGATCCCCAAGCATCGGAGGCATGTATGAAGCAGGAACTCGTCGAGCGTGAATTGACCAGCGAAGGTCCCGTGCGCAGGCGCGGCGCCAGGGTCGCCCCAGCGCGTTCGCCGCGCACCGTGGCCGTCAATCTCGCCGAATCGCCCCTCAGTTGGCTTCACGCGCGCGGCCATCTGGATGACCGCCGCTTCGCTGCGGGCGAGCGACTGCGGATCGATTGGGAACTGGCGCAGCTGGCACCGCGCATGACGATGCGTTGGGATCCGGTGCGGGCATCGGGAGGCCCCGACGCCGATTTGACTCCGGGAGAGCGGCAGGTCGCGGCCAAGGCGCGCTTCGACGGTGCCATCGAAGCGGCAGGAGCCGGACTGTCCGATGTCCTTTGGCGGGTGGTGTGCGCGGGGGAAGGGCTTCCCACTGCCGAAAAGGCACTGGGCTGGCCGGCCCGCAGCGGCAAGCTCGTGCTGGGACTGGCGCTGGACCGGGTTGCGGCATACTACCGCATCCCGTGACCGGGCCCTTGCCGCGGTGCGTCAGCCTTCGACTTGTTCTGCCAGTTCCAGCCAGCGTTCCTCCGCCGCTTCCTTGTCGCCTCGCGCTTTCTCGATCGCGGCGGAGAGGGCGGCGAACTTCTTCGGGTCACGGGTGTAGAGATCGGGATCGGCCATGGCCGCCTCGTCGCGGGCGATGGCCGCTTCCAGTTCCTCGATCCGACCGGGCAGAAGATCGTAGTCGCGCTGGTCCTTGTAGGACAGCTTGGTCTTCTTGGGCGGTGCAGGTGGTGGCGGGGCGGCGCTTTCCGCCTTGGCTTTCGCCTTTGCCGGGGCCGAACGCTGCTTGCGCTTGGCTTCCCAGTCGGCGTAGCCACCGGCGATCATGTCGATATGGCCGGTCCCGTCGAGGCCGAGCGTGAGGTTGACGGTGCGGTCGAGGAAGTCGCGGTCGTGGCTGACGATCAGGACCGTGCCGTCGTAGTCCGAGATGACTTCCTGCAGCAGGTCGAGGGTCTCGAGGTCGAGGTCGTTGGTCGGCTCGTCGAGCACGAGCAGGTTCGACGGCCGGGCGAATTCGCGGGCGAGCAGCAGGCGTGACTGTTCGCCGCCCGAGAGCGTGCCCACCCGGGCGTCGATCAGGCCGGGGTCGAACAGGAAGTCCTTGAGGTATCCTTGCACGTGCTTTCGCACGCCGCGAACATCGACCCAGTCGCTGCCTTCCGCGATCACGTCGCGCAGCTTCATGTCGGGCTTGAGCAGGCTGCGCTGCTGGTCGATGACGATGGTGGTCAGGGTATTGGCCAGGGTGACCGAGCCTTCGTCGGGGGTCAGTTCGCCGGTCAGGATCTTGAGCAGGGTCGACTTGCCAGATCCGTTGGCGCCGACGATGCCGATGCGGTCGCCGCGCTGGATGCGCAGCGAGAAATCCTTGATGACAGTGCGCTGGTTGTCTTCGGCGCCGAAGCGCTTGGTCACGTGCTCGGCTACGATGACCGACTTGGTCTTGCTGCCGTCGCCGGCGACCGCAAGTTTGGCGGTGCCGGTGGGGGAGAGCATCGCGGCACGTTCGGCGCGCATTTCCCACAGCTTGGCAAGGCGGCCCTGGTTGCGCTTGCGCCGGGCGGTGACACCGCGTTCGAGCCAGTGCGCCTCGATCTTGAGCTTGGCGTCCAGCTTCTCGGCGGCGCGAGTCTCTTCCTTCTGGACTTCCTCTTCCCAGGCCTCGAACCCGCCGAAGCCCACTTCCTTGCGGCGCAGCGATCCGCGATCGAGCCAGATCGGCGCATTGGTCAGGCGGGTCAGGAAGGTGCGGTCGTGGCTGATGACCACGAAGGCGCCGTTGTAGCGCTGCAGCCAGGATTCCAGCCATTCGATCGCGGCAAGGTCGAGGTGGTTGGTCGGCTCGTCCAGCAGCAGCAGGTCGGGCTCGGAGGCCAGCGCCCGGCAAAGGGCGGCGCGCCGGCGCTCGCCGCCCGATGCGCTGGCGGCCTCACGCGAAAGATCGATGCCGAGCTGGTCGGCAATGGCTTCCACCTCATGGCGCTGCGGCGCATCGTCGCCGCTGATCGCGAAATCCAGCAGGGTGTCGAAGCCGGTGAAGAACGGGTCCTGCTCGAGGGTGACGACGCGGGTGCCGGGCTGGATCGAGCGCTTGCCCTTGTCCGCCTCGACCTGGCCCGCAATCAGGCGCAGCAGCGTGGTCTTGCCGGCACCGTTGCGCCCGATCAGCGCCAGCCGGTCGCGCGGGCCGATGTTGATGTCGAGGTCCTGGAAGAGCCAGCCGGAGCCCTGGATCAGGCCAAGGCCTTCCCAGCTGAGAATTGGTGCGATTGCCATGGCCGGCGCCCTACAGCGAGCAGCGGGGGGCTGGCAAGCATCGTGGGATCTGCGCAACAGTGAAACATTGCTGCCAGCTTTGAGCCGCATTCAGGACTTGTTCAATGCCGCAAGCTTAGGCACCCAGTCAGGATGATAAAACTTCTTGCCTCTTTTCTATCGGTTGCGGCCCTTGGCCTTGTCGCGACCGCCATGCCGGTCCATGCCGAGCCGGGCGCAGAGCAGGGGCAGGTTCGCAAGGAACGCAAGGCAGGCAATGTGCGTTCCCTTCGCGAGATCGAGCAGCAGGTGCTTCCGAAAATGTCGGGAATGCAGTACCTCGGACCGGAATATGATCCTGCGGCAATGGCTTATCGCCTGAAATTTATTCAGGACGGGAAGGTCTATTTCGTCGATGTCGATGCCCGCACGGGCCGCGTCATCGGCCGGTCGCGCTGAGGATACGAGCCTGTGCTTCGCTTGACGCTCGCGGGCTTACGCCCCATCTCGTCGGTGACTTCCAAGGGAGACCTGATTTGCGCATCCTGATCGTCGAGGATGAACCTACGCTCGGCAACCAGCTCAAGACCACGCTCGAGCAGAACGGCTATGCCGTCGACCTGTCGACAGACGGCGAAGACGGCCATTTCCTTGGATCGACCGAGGATTACGACGCCGTCATCCTCGATCTCGGCCTGCCCGAGATCGACGGCCTCACCGTGCTTGGCATGTGGCGCAGGGAAGGGCGCAATTTCCCCGTGCTTGTCCTTACCGCCCGTGATTCCTGGTCGGACAAGGTCGCCGGGCTCGATGCCGGCGCGGACGACTATCTCGCCAAGCCCTTCCAGACCGAGGAGCTGATCGCCCGCCTTCGCGCGCTCATCCGCCGTGCCTCTGGCAATACCTCGAGCGAGTTGATGGCGGGCGACGTGCGCCTCGACACGCGTTCGGGCCGCGTCACGCTGGCCGGTGAACCGGTCAAGCTGACCGCGCAGGAATACAAGTTGCTGTCCTATCTGATGCACCACAAGGGCAAGGTGGTCAGCCGTACCGAACTGATCGAACACATCTACGATCAGGACTTCGACCGCGATTCCAATACGATCGAGGTCTTCGTCACGCGGATCCGCAAGAAGCTGGGCGCCGATGTCATCACCACGATCCGTGGTCTCGGGTACAGCCTCGACGATCCCGCGGACGCACCGCGAAACTGAGGAGCAGATGGACGCTCCGCGAGCAGACGGGGCAGGGAGCGAGGCAACTGTCGCCGAGACGGTGAAGGCCCGCCATACCGGCTCGCTCGCGCGGCGCATGATGCTGATTGCGGCCGGGTGGATCTCGATCCTCCTGCTGTTCGGCGGACTGGCGCTCGATCGCACGCTGACCTCGCTGGTCACCCGCAATTTCGACGAACAGCTCGGTTACATGCTCACCGGCATGATCGGTTCGGCTGAGATCGGTCCGGATGGCGAGGTGTTCTTCATCCGACCGCTGGGCGACCAGCGCTTCCTCGAGCCGAACAGCGGCCTGTACTGGCAGATTCGCGCCAAGGGGCACGAGGATTTCCCCTCGCGCTCGCTGTGGGATCGCAGCCTCGACGTTCCCGAGGACAACTTCGACGCAAAGCCGCATGTTTATGATAGCGACCAGTTCCCCGGCGAGCCGCTGCGGATCATGGAGCGCTCGATCATTCTGCCGGGCAGCGACACTCAATGGATGTTCACTGTCGCGGCCAGTCGCGAGGATCTCGACGAACAGATCAAGATGATCCGCTCGATCCTCGTCTACAGCTTCGTCGCGCTCGGCTTCGGCTTGCTGCTCATGGCGGGGATGCAGACCTGGTACGGCCTGTTTCCGCTGCGCCATGTGCGCCGCGCGATCCAGAAGCTGCGAACGACGGGCGCCAGCCGAGTGACCGACCCGCTGCCCCAGGAAGTCGAGCCGCTGGTCGACGAACTCAATGCCCTTCTGTCGCATACCGAACTGCAGGCGGAAGAAGCGCGTCGCCACGCCGGCAACCTGGCCCATGCACTCAAGACGCCGCTGACGGTCATCATGAACGCGGCCACGGCCAAGTCGCCCGACCTGTCCGACACGGTGATCCGCGAAGCGGCGGTGATGCGGCGGCAGGTCGATCACCATCTGGCCCGGGCCCGGGCCGTCGGGCGCCGCGCGGCCGGGATGTCGCGTGCCAGCGTGTGGCCAAGCCTCGAGGCAGTGCTGCGCGCCGTCCAGCGCCTTTACGATGACACGCGCTTCGACCTCGATGGCAATCACGGCGTGACCGTCGCGGTGGAGAAACAGGACCTCGAGGAGATTCTCGGCAATCTGATCGAGAATGCGGCCAAGTATGGCGGAGGCAGCGTCTTCGTCACGGTCGATGCTGGGCAGGACCCGCAGTTCTGCGAGATCTGGGTCGAGGACGACGGCATGGGGATCCCGGCTGCCGAGCGTACCCGCATTTTCGATCGCGGGGCCCGTCTCGATACCGGCAAGCCCGGCACCGGGCTTGGCCTTGCCATTGTCCGCGACGTGGTGGAAATCTATGGCGGAAGGGTCGAACTCGACGAGAGCGAGGACCTGGGCGGCCTGCTGGTCAAGTTGCAGCTGCCGCGCACCGCGACCTGAAGGAATGCGGGGTCGGAAGCTGGGGATGCGCGCCACGTGCGCGGTTGCAGCGCCGGCCCTGCCGCTTCATTGGCGGCGTTCGAAAATCAAGGAGTACCCATGAACGAGACCATCAAACTGTCGCTCACGCAGGACGAAGTCGAAATCTTCGTCGATGCCCTCGAAGCCGACATGGAAGGCTACGTCGAGGCAGCGAAGGAAGCGCGCGGCAACGGCAATCGCGATGACGTGAAGACGTTCACCGATGCCGCCACGCGCATCCAGACCCTGATGAGCAAACTTCAGGACTACGTCGAAGAGTAATAGCGCGAAAGGCCGGCTCAGCCGGCCTTTGCCTGCTGGTGATGGCGGATCACTTCGTCGATGATGAAGCGCAGGAACTTCTCGCCGAAGTCGGGATCGAGATTTGCGTCCTCCGCCAATTTGCGCAGGCGCGCGATCTGCCGTTCCTCGCGGCCGGGATCGGAAGCGGGCAAGTCTTTCTCGGCCTTGTAGGCGCCGACGGCCTGGGTGATCCGAAAGCGCTCGGCCAGGATGAAGATCAGGGCGGCATCGATATTGTCGATGCTGGAGCGGAAGCCGGCGAGCACCGGATCGGTGGCGGGAGTGTCCTGGGTCATGGTGGAGCCCCGCTAGCACGGCTCTTGTTACTGTGCCAGCCTGCGCAAATGGCGCTCCGGGCGGCATTCCCACTTGCGTTCAAGCCGCTGAAAGCGCAATGCGCGGGGCGATGACTGCACAAGTGATTAACCTGCGTTCACGTGAGACGCAGCCCTCCCTGGCTCCCATGCTCGCCCTGACTGCGGCAGGCATGAACAGCGTCAATTCCGTCATTCTCGACCGCATGCAAAGCGAGATCCCGCTGATCCCGGCGCTTGCCGGACATCTGATCTCCGGCGGCGGCAAGCGCATGCGCCCGATGCTGACGGTCGCGGCAGCCGAGCTGTGCGGTTACCAGGGTACCCGTCACCACAAGCTGGCGGCGGCCGTCGAATTCATTCACACGGCGACCCTGCTGCACGACGACGTCGTCGATGGTTCCGACCTGCGGCGCGGCAAGGCGGCGGCCAATATCGTCTTCGGCAATCCGGCGACGGTCCTGGTGGGCGACTTCCTGTTTACCCGCGCATTCGAACTCATGGTCGAGGACGGCAGCCTGCGCGTCCTCAAGATCCTGTCGAAGGCCAGCTCGATCATCGCCGAGGGCGAAGTCGACCAGCTGACCGCCCAGCGCAAGATCGAGACGAGCGAGGAGCACTACCTCCAGATCATCGGTTCGAAGACTGCGGCGCTGTTTGCGGCGGCGACCCGGATCGCCGCGGTCGTGGCCGAGAAGAGCGAAGCCGAAGAGCAGGCGCTCGATGCCTATGGACGCAATCTCGGGATCGCCTTCCAGCTTGTCGACGATGCGATCGACTACGATTCGGAAGCTGCCGAATCGGGCAAGGACAAGGGCGATGACTTCCGCGAGGGCAAGATGACCCTTCCGGTCATCCTCGCCTATGCCCGAGGCACTGAGGAAGAACGCAAGTTCTGGCAGGAAGCCATTGCCGGCTTCCGCACCGAGGACGAGGACCTTGCCCACGCGGTCGAACTGATCAATCGCCACAAGTGCGTCGAGGCGACCCGCGAGCGGGCCCGCCACTTCGCCCAGCGCGCCATCGATTCGATTGCAGGCTTCCCGTCCGGCGAAGCGCGCAATGCCATGGCTGAAGCGGTCGAATTCGCCGTCGCGCGCCGGTACTGACGCGGTTAAGCAACGGTTCGTCAGATTGCGGGCACCTGCAGCAAGGCCGTAATTGCGATGCGCAGTTTCGGTCCCTATTGAGGCCGCCCATGCGCTCCGAGCTCAATCGGGCTGTCACCGGCTACCAGCCCGGTTCGCCCCGCCAACGTATCGTCTCGTCCCTGCTGTCCGCGGGCGTGATCGCGCTCGTCCTGCTTCTGGCGATTTACCAGAGCGGGGTGGTCAGCATGCCGGAGAAGCGCAACAATCCGGTTACCTTCGATGTCACCGGCCAGGAAAAGGACAAGGGCGAGAAAGCCAAGGACAAGCCCAAGGCCGAGGAAAAGAAAGAGAAAAAGAAGAAGGTCGAGACGGTCCAGAAGGAAGAGGTGAAGAAGCCTCCGGTCATCACGCCGCCGGTTGAAACGCCTGTCGTGAAGAAGCCCGCCTTCACCTTCCTGAAGCTCTCGCACGAGGATTTCGCGTCAGCGGACATCGGACAGATGAAGGCGCCGGCCCCTGCCGTCAGCAGCGAATCAGGGAGCGGTTCCGGTTCCGCATATGGGCCGGGCGAAGGGCCGGGCGGTGCGATTCTCTACCGTGCCCAGTGGTACCGTGAACCCAGCGGTGCCGAACTCGGTGGCTACATTCCCGCCAATGCCCCGCGCACCGGATGGGGCGAAATCGCCTGTCAGACGATTGAGAACTACAAGGTCGAAAACTGCCAGATCCTTGGCGAATCGCCGCGCGGTTCGGGGTATGGCCGCGCGGTGCAGAGTGCGGCGTGGCAGTTCCAGGTGGTTCCGCCGCGGATCAACGGCAAGCCGCAG
>Ga0098035_1001029_pt1 | contig 13661 bp, 5 predicted proteins | sample 3_EtaG_FD_75046 | JGI IMG/M metagenome (GOLD analysis project Ga0098035, IMG submission 75046) | Marine viral communities from the Subarctic Pacific Ocean - 3_ETSP_OMZ_AT15126 metaG | ecosystem: Environmental > Aquatic > Marine > Oceanic | place: Pacific Ocean | collected 2015-01-07
AATGGTGGATATACAGGATTAAATAATATATTTGCACCCCAATGGCAAACTTTTGAGTTCCATTTAACACCTGCTTTATGTGAGGCATATAAGAAATGTTATCCTGATAAACAATTTTTTATTGGAATTGAACTAGAGGATGTAGAATGTGATGTGTGTTTATTATTGGATAATATCCAAATTAATTTTGATACGTGTAAGAGAGAAACTTTATACTCTACAGAATCCTGTCCTTTACCACAATTAAAATGTGTAGTGGATAATAGAAAATCTTGGGTTTATTCTGATACAGGAATTTCTTACGTCCCTTCTACCCATGATGGAAGTTGTGTGACGGCCGAAATAGATTGTGAAGAAATAGCAGGGGTTCACTCTACCTATTTATCTGTTTTACAAACCCCTCTTAATAGATTATGGTTGAATTTGGAATATAGATATACGGAATATGATTACAACCATTCCGATTTAATTATTAATACCAAATCTGCAGCATTTAAAATTGATCCTGCAAAAACTATAGAGTGTGATGTATATAATTTTTGGAAACAAATAAATTGTGATGAATGCCCCACTAGTTGTGATTTAAGTTGTTATTTACTTACTGAACCAGAACCGGAATTATATATCGCAACTGAAAGTGGTTGTACTTTATTGGTGTGGTGTGACGTAGTTGGAGATTTTATAAAATATAACGGGGTAATAAGATCTACCCCAAGCGCACCTTTAACTTCTTATACTCTTACTTTAACTGCTGGATGTACCGACTTAATTTTTAGTTGTGATACCTATACCACTCTTTTAGAGGAAAAAGTAGTAGAACTTAAAGATGAATATTATGCTTTAACAGGTAACTATAATGATGCACTAAATGCGAGTTATAGTGATCTTAAAAAATTAGGGGGTAATTTAAATAATTTTGGTATTACTAAAAATAATTGTGGTACTGATAGTATAATTTTAGGAAACTATAAAGATGTTAATGAATTATTTGGTCTATTAACTGAAGATATAGATGGTACTTTATCTTTATTTGAAATTTATGTTTATAATGGTGGAACCCCATATAGTGGGGGAACTCACTCCACCATATTAAGTGGTTATACTGCTCAAACATTTGATCTTTCTATTGATATTAATAAGGAATGTTGTAAGTCCATAAATTCATTATTAAATGATACAGGCAAATATGGAATGGGTCTTGGTAAAAATTATGTGTGGGATGGAAGATATAGTGCATGTACTTGGACTGATTTAGATAAATTTGATAATTGTCAGGGAGATTGTAGTTATTATGGTTCTACGATTGTAAATAAGTATGACAATCCACATGATGCACCCCCATATAGTGGAACTGGTTCATATTGCCCATGTGAATGGGAAGATATTTCCCAACCTATTGGTAATCATACAGGATTATCTTTTATAAATAATTCTATAGGTTGGACCTGTGATCATGAGAGTAAAGTTCATAAAACCACAGATGGTGCACAATCATGGACCACAACAACAAATGGTTTAACAGGAAATACTCCTCTTTGGGATATACAATTTATTGATGAGTTAACTGGATATACCTGTGGTAGTAGATATGTTTATAAAACTATAGATGGTGGTATAAGCTGGATGGACATAACTAACGGTATCTTTACTTCTACCTCGGGTAACATATCAAATGTGTTTTTCTTAAATGAGAACGAAGGATGGGCAGGTGTTGGCACTTCTATAAGTGGGGAACCATACTTATACCACACTAATGACGCGGGGGCATCATGGATCCAACTCACGGCCGCTACTACAGTAGCGATGGCATATGTTAGCACCCCTCCCTTTTTTCCCAGAATATTTAATGGGATATATTTTAGAAATTCTGCTGAAGGTAAAATTGTATCTCAAAATTCTATTTTATCAACTAGTGATAGTGGTAATACATGGACAGTAGATAGTGGGCCTATCGGAATTATTTCATTTACTTTTATAGGGGGGGCAATTGAATTTATAGATGATAATAAAGGTTGGGTTGGTGGCTTTGGTGGAGTTTATTATACCACAGGGTGGACGGGTAATTGGACTTTATCACCAATACCTGGGGCATTTATAAATGATATTTCATTTCCTGACAGTAATAATGGTGTAGCGGTAGGGATGGTAGGTGATACCTATAGAACAACAGATGGTGGTATTAATTGGTTTCCAGAATGTCCATTGGGTACCACAAATGTTTTAGAGCAAGTACAAATGTTTAGTGAGACCACTGGGTTTGCGGCGGGCTGGGGTTCACCTGTTTCTATTCCTTATGTTTTTTCAGGTGATGTAGGAACTATTTTAGAATATGAATGTTCTTCTGTACATTATCATGGACCCCTACCCAATAATTGTATATTAGAAGATATTGTAGTTTCTACGAGCACCACTTTAACTTTAACTAGTTGCACCGAATACGATATTTTCAATATTTGTGGGAAGTGTTATGAATTTCTTCCAAGGGCAGAAATTACTGATCCTACTCAGGCGGAGGAGTGTATTACAACTACCGGTGGTACTTGTATTGCACCATTTTCACTTACTCCAGAGGGAGATGCATGTCAATATATTGTTACTAGTGCCGCTACTTTTACGGGTATAGAATATACGGCATATACTGGAAGTAAACGAAATGATTATTGTAGGAATGGGGCAAGATGGTATGATGTTGATATGAACACCGCTCAATTACCATTAGTTCTGGATAATAGTGGAGGTCTTACACTATATGATGATCTTGGTGCGGTCGTCCCAGTTAAGGCATCGGTTGCTGATGACTCTAATCTTTTATGGGATTCGGGATGGCCTCCCGATCCTCCTCCATTAGGTAGCATTGGAGGAAGATTAAATGCCTGTGGTGTATGGGGTAATGAGATCCCACCACCTTATAGCGCACTAAACCCACCATATGATGTATGGTTTGGATTTAGTTATTGTATTAATTTAGAAAAGTCAGGAATTTATACTGTAGGAATTGGTGCAGATAATAAGAGTAGATTTTTTATTAATAGTGTAGAAATTTTTAATTCAGAAGCAATACCAACTGGTGGTACCGGCTCTCAAGCCGATCTGAAAGTATGGAAGATGTTTGAAATGAATTTAACATCGGGTGAATATGTAATACAAATGCAGGCAGCTAGCTTTCAGAATTATTCTGCTTTTGGTGCTGAAATTTATTCTGCCACTACCGCACAACTTTCAGGAATGACGACAGAGGCGGAACTTAGTGCGGTTACTGTTTTTACAACTGCAGACTTTAGAACCGATATTGTATTTGGAAGTACTGGGGCGCATGTATTTGATTTTGGAATTTCGGGGGATACTTCTTTTGGGTATTCATGTCCTGCAGGTTGGGCATATGGCGTTGCACCCTGTTATTTTACTGCTACATGTGTTAATATAGAAACTACTGAGTTAACTAGTGGTACTACAGATTGTACGAGTGCCACTACTACGTGTGGGGAACTAATTGGGTCGAATATCCCCATTAATACCTATATGGATTCTAATGGTGATTATTACCAATTAACAGATATTTCTGATAGTTCGAAAACATGCGGTGATTCAGAAGTTGTAATAGCATATTGGAATAGCGGAAGTGAGGCATCCTTCGCAGAGTGGATGGCTGATCCTATAAATTTATTTCATATATCAAATGCGGTTGAAATGGGGTGTCTTAAATTAGTATCTATTACTAATCTTAATCAATGGGCAATCAATAACTATTGTAATAGCGAATTTAATACATGTTTTAGGGAATTGGAGTGTTGTGAAGTTAAAGAAATAAATATTTGTGTAAACCCAATAGAATTTCTGGATACACCACCAGATAAAATACAAGTTAAAGCAGTATTTGATGAAATGGTTGAAAGAAATCTTATAGATGTTAAAAATAGACAAACTATTAATGCTTATCCTACATTACAATTATTTTATTATCTTTATTTAAATGCTAGTAATTGTGGTAAAGATTTAACTGGAAAATTAACATATAATAATCTCTTCCAATTTATGAATCTTATAGGGGATTATTGGTTAGAATTAATTGAACAAGTTATTCCCGCTACTACTATTATGGAGGGATGTGATAATTCTGGTAAAGTTTATAGAAATACAATTTTTGATAGAAACAAATTTGTATATAAGAAATACGCTTTAAATTATACTGATTGTTGTGTAAGCAAAGCAGCTCCCACTGCAATGGGATGTAAAGATGTAGATATTAAAGTAGAAGAATTATGTTTGCAAGGTGATTGTTTAGGTCACGAATATAAAGCTTGTAAAGTTGAAGAACAATCATTGGTAACTACTATATCTTATTTAAAAGAACAAATAACTTTTATAGATGATCAATTACAGTTACCAACAGATGGGGATATTACTTCTCCATGTTCATTAACTGATGCAGAAATACAACGATTACAGGATCTAATAAATGTATATAAAACACAATTAATTGTGGCAGAACAAGATTTGATAAATAAAACTATAGAATGTGCTGAATTGTTAATAAAATTAACTCACCAACAACAATTATTTGCCCAACAAAAAGCAGATTGTAAACCTATAAGTAATCAAATATTTTCCGCACAAACTAAATTGGATTTAATGTTGGTGGGTAGCTCTACTTATAATTTACAGGTAGATTATATTAATGAATTGAGACAAAAATATGAAAAATGTATAAGATTAGCTTCCACCTTAACAAGTAATTATGATTCACTTTTTATAACTCAATTTTATAATACAAATGAATATGAAGGAAGGGTAACCGTATATGGTAATGATGAATGGAATTCTAATACTGAATTAATACATGATCTTGATTGTGATGAAGAGGCTACTAACCCCGAAGAACCACCAATATCGGCATGTGGTAGAGGTAAATGTATTTTTACTGTACCAGCGTGTTCTATTAATCATAATAGCATTGATTACAATCTTGAAGAGGGTAGCATTCCATATAGTTGGAGGGAACCTTGGGACTTTTTTGATTGTATTTGTACCGCCACGACTGCTAGCACTATAGGGACGGCATATGTAACAGTGAGTAGTGGGCCGATTCTTGCACCAAACCTAGGAGAGTTCAAAAGTTGGGGGTATCAACTTAATTTACCATCAATAGCTGGAGGAGATAATACTGATGCGCAGATTCTAGGGGTAATGGTGAGAGTTAGAAGAAGGCAAAAGACTCAATCACAATGGAGATTTTCGGGAGAAACAGTGCAACTTATGTATGGAGGAAATACAGTAGGAACTCCGTTACCTTTATTTATGGGGTCGGCGATGTGGGATACTCATTATGATTATGCTGCATTTGGTGGTCAGGATGAGTTATCTGGTCATCAATGGACAGTAACGGAAATAAACTCTCCATCATTTGGGGTTTCTCTAATGCCACAAGTAGATGGACTGGCAGGGGCTAGCCCCAATGTAGGATATATGGATTGTATTTCTGTATGGGTTAGATATTATTACGATGAAAATGCATAATAAAAAACTATTTATATAAAATGGCAATGAAAGGAGGCAAAATACCACAACCTATTACTCTTAATGTGAAAATCATAGAACAGAAAGAAGGGGCGATTGCTGCGGGTCAGGAATTAAAGGCTAACTTCAATTCCAATAATGTTACACCCGGAATTCTTCTACCTAATGATAGTGCTTTTTTTATGGATAATTTAACTTATGTTGAAAAAATAATTCCTAAACCCCAACCTGCCGTATTAGGGAATGTAAGTTTTAATACTAATACGGTAATTACGTGTTTATTAGATAATCACCAAAAACCCAATTTGTTTCACCCAACAGTAATGGAATATATTATTAATGGAAGAGTACAAAATGGTACCGCATCTATTTCAGATGGGACGGAGGCAATGAGTAATCAACCAGTTAGTAATAGAAATTATGATACTGCTCAATGCAGGGCTGATATTGGAGGATTTGAAATGCCAGGGATCACACCCAGGGGTACTCGGAAGATACCAACCGTAACTCCGGATACTATATGTTGCAAAAGTGGGTATACTTATGATAGAATTAACTATAATTGGTTATTTGGTAATAATGCTGGTATATCTTTTGACCCTATTAAAAGTGGTGCCACCCCTATTGCGATAACCGGATCGGTAATATCACAAGAAGGATGTGCTACTATTTCTAATGATAATGGAGATTTATTATTTTATACAGATGGGGTGACAGTATATACTAGTGGTAATACCATAATGACTGGAGGAGAAGGATTAAGTAGTTCAGGAACATCAACCCAATCATCATTAATTGTACCCCAACCGGGACATAATAGATATTTTATTTTTACTACAGATTTTGCTGAAAACCCAAATGGGTTTGAATATTCTGTAGTTGATTTTACTAACCCTCTTTTTCCTAATGGTATTGTAAACCCTATAGATATTACTTTAATACCTGGAGCAGTTTCCGAAAAAGTTACCGCCTGTAATCATAGTAATTGTGATGATTTTTGGGTTATAACACATACTAGTGGAGATTCTACTTTTTATACTTATAAAATATCATCAAGTGGGATATCCCCTGGGCCCACTACGAGTATTGGGAGTATTCATAATACCGCTCGTGGATATATGAAAACTTCTATTGATGGAAGTAGACTGGTGAGTTTGTTATATGATGAAGATATAATAGATATATTTGATTTTGATGCATCTGCCGCCACGATTAGTAATAGTATTACCATTACTGGTTTTACCTTTGATGTTGGACCTTATGGGTTAGAATTTTCTTCCGATTCTTCTAAAATTTATGTTTCTGATGGTGCCGGTGAAAAAATTAATCAGTTTGATATTACATATACTTCTGCAACTGAGATAAAAAATTCTGCTATAGAAATTGCCAGTATTTCTGGGGCTAGTTTAGGTGCTTTACAAATGGGCGCAGATGAAAAAATATATGTTGCGGACATGGAGAGCCCTTATTTACACGTCATTCATTATCCTAATGGTTTGGGAGTAAATTGTAATTTCCAAGAAAATAATTTCCCTTTAACGGGGGTAAGTAGTGGAAATACATCAACATGGGGTCTGCCTAATTGTATCACAACTAAAGTTTATTCATGTGATAGATATAAATACGTCTCCTCACCCACAAGGGGACCATTTGAATTGGACTTTGTTTTTAATGATGTAACTAAGGTAATACAATCTAAACAATTAGATTGCAGTATTAAAATGTATGCCTTTGATAAAAATGAAAACCAATTCGTATCTCCCCCTATTGGGGAATTTAATGTTTCCTATATGGATTTATCGTCTACTACAACCACCACTATTAGTATTCCTTCAGAAACTATGGGTCAAAGAGAAATTTTATTTAAATTCTATTTTAGTTATCCAGCAACCACTTACATTTCTAACCAATTAGATATAATAAGTAATACCTACCCCGCAGCAGAAAGGGGAACCGAATATTTGCTTTATGATGAGCGGACAGATTGGTATTGTTTTAATATGTATAAAGCACAAAAACCTCTTTTTACTAATACTTTAACGGGTGGAGTTGGAGGGGCTACTAGCTTAGAAGTAACTACTGACATTACGAACGGTATTTCTTCTATTTTTGGATTTAACTCCATATGGTCTCCTATAGTTGCACTTAATGGTGTAGTACAAACCCCAATTCTAGATTATACCATAACTACCTCGGCGATTACTCCTTATATAACTTTTACTTTTGTACCTGTAGTAGATCAAAGAGTAACTATTGCTTATCTCACTACAAATACTACAGAACAACCTATTTTTGGTGATACTTTTCTCGTCACCTCTCCTATCTTAAGTGGTCCCACCAATGGTCAAGGGGATGCTCGAGTTTACATGAATACCGAAACGGGATACATGGAAATTTATCAAGAATTAACTTCATTAGGTAGAATTTTATTAACTATTGATGGAGTCATACAAAGTTATGGGATGGATTATATGCCCTCCTCTTCTAACTCTTTAAGAACTATACTTACTTCTCCTTTAGTTGTAGGAGAAAGAGTAACGATGTATTATATTCCTGTAACTGGGGTAGTAGGAGTTTTAAATGATAATAGTCCCCTAATAACATGGAAAATCCCAACTGCCCCTTTAGAAGGTTTTGGTGGAAACTTTGTAATAGAAGTGGCGGCAGATGGTGATATCGATTATAATAATATTTTATTTACTACCACAGTACCCCATGTGGTAGGGGAAAAATCCTATATAACAGGTCTGGATTTATCCTTCGCAGAGGCAGGGGATAAATTGAGATATAGAATTAAGAATAATAAGTGGTATGTAACAATAGGTGGTCTTACTATAAGAGATTATATATATGGGGAGTCACCAATAATTACAATAGCATCTAATACTGCGATGCAATATTAAAAAAATAAATAAAGAGAATAGAATTAAAATATGATAATAATATTGACATTGAGCATATTTATAATAAAATAATAGTTAGTAATGAGTTACATTAATACACAAAGTACGGCACTAGTAAGAGTGAAGTTAACCAACACTGGTAGAGAAAAATTGGCGAAGGGTCAATTAACTTTTAATTCATGGGTTGCAGGAGATTCAGAAGTAGATTATAATTACGTTGGGGGATGGAGTGAATTGATTCCAGGTAACCCTCTGGGTGCTGCAAGTGGAGAATTTTTCTTTTATGGTGGTGATGGATCACTTACCCGTAATATATATTCTAAAGTCTTGAGACCTAAAGATGATCAAAATTTTGGTTATTTTCGTTCATTTTTACTCGATCCTGATGGAGAGTTTATTCACCCCTTAAGTACATTAGGAAATAGTGTACAATTAGTAAAAGGGTTGGTTAGTAATGAAGCCGAAGATAGGGGATTTTTTTCTGGGTCTACTGTAGATTCTGGATTAGTTGCCTTAACCACTACTAAATATATAAAGGAAGAGGGCACTATTGATTTAGTCGCCTTTGATGGTCAAACCGATAATACTCCTTTTATTCAAGGAGTTCTTTCAGGGGTTACTTTAACGGCCACTAGTGTAAATGATAATATAATGTTTAGGTTTTCTAATTCTACATTGGGGAGTATTACTACCCCCGTAATGACTGCAGCTACCATAAACCAATTTTATAATATAACCGAAATTAGTGGTTCTACTATTAAAGTAGATAGAGCCTTACCTATTTTAAGTGGGTTTGGTGGTACCATTATTACTTATTATACTTTCCCTGGGGGTAATGACCCAATAGATGATTATTACGGAGCAACCTCAATGATGGCATATTGGAATACAGGTACTTTATCTTTTGATAGTAATTGTGATATATGTGTGGAAAATATTCCTGTGTGGAATATGAATAATGTATGGACTGAAAATATGGCGGGTCTTTTCAATAATGGGATTAACACTTATCATGGGAATGAATTATTTGGGTCGGAACAATATGCGGGAACCAAACAATTTTTAGATTATAATAATAATCCACCCGCTACTACGGCACAACAACAAGCCGCTTTTAGTTATATGGATCCATTTACTAAAGGAATTTCTATTATTCATTATACAAATAATTGTATATCTAATTTTTATGGTGAAATGTTTAATATTGATGTTGCGACTGGAAAATTACTTAATTTAGATATTCCGGTTATGTGGCATAGAAGAGAACAAGGTGGAACTTCAAGTGGGACTACATTAGGTATGAGATTTGTATCTGATGCTCCTGAACAATATCTTAATAATACTGCCATAAGATATAATAATTTAATAGAATTTAGTGGAATGTCAGTTACACCCCATACACCCAAAACTGTAGGTAAAGTTTTCCCCGCATTACAGATAGTCATTATTGAAGATGAAGAATTATTGGCAGCACTATCTTATAAGTCTAATAGAAATTATAGTTTACCTGATCTAGCTTCAAATTTAATACCCCCAACTAACGGGGATTGTAGTGGATGTTTAAAGCCAGGAGAAAGTATGTTTCTAACTTATTATTTAAAAATTACTGGAGACACAGGATTTAATCCTACTCTACCTTGCCAACGATATACGGTTATTGATAATCCAGTACCGGGAGTTGATCAAGACGTTGCCTTTAGACTTACTAATATAAATCAATTACCCTATATGAGAAAACTTGAAAGTGGAGGATATGATGGGTATGGGTTTTATGCGGATAATTTTGTTCTGTTGGCGCAGGTTATTAATAAAAATGTTACCACACGACCTTATACGGATCAATGGAGAGAAATAGATTTTACTAGTCCTAATATAACAGGGGTAGCGGGTGAAACTATCGACCCATTTTTATTAGAAGGTCAAGTCTCAAACGATACAGGATTTATTTTAACTGGTCCCATATATACCGCAGCCACTAATTTTGATTTAGGGACTGAGATAGATATGTCTAAAGGGTTAAATTATGATAAATTAACTTTTGGGGATGAAAGATTATATTATGGAAATTTAAGAACACATATAGGAGCTACTATCTATAAATCTTTATTTACTATTGATATAAATGGATATCTTCACCCTACTTCCTCTAATCCTACATATTCCACTTCTCTTAATGAAGGAAATAGATATGTGAGTGAAATAGGGATACTGGATGGGGATAATGAACTAGTGTTAATTGGTAAACTTTCTCGACCAATACCAATAACAAATAGTAGTATAGCATCTATTGAATTAACAATAGACTTTTAAAAAATAAAAAATGGGATTTATAACTAGTGCAAATACAGTAACCATTATCGCCAAATTAACTAATAATGGGCGAAAACGATTATTAAAAGAAAATAATAATATTCTTTCCCATTTTATGTTAGGAGATTCTGATGCAAATTACCAAACGAGTAATAAACTTTCATCGGGAAAAATTCCGGCGGATAGTGGAGATTTAGGAACAGGAGGAGATGAGGCTACTATAAAGAGTAAAATATATGTTAACTCCACTACTACAACCGTAAAGGCAGTAGCCCCTACCTCAAATGAAATTGCTACTTCTATTACTAATGTTCCCGAACATGTAGCAATGGGTACTAATTTAACTTATGCACTTCTAAATAAGAATAATCAGAGTAGTGAGATGACTAATTTATTTAAAAGTTTAAATTTACCTATTATTCCCAGTAGAAAAATTACTTTTACCGGTACCACACCCCAAAATGGTGGATGGGCTGGAACCGCATTTAGTGGGTTAGCGGCCGATAAGGTATTAATTGCAGTTATTAATAATAACCAATATGGAGAATTAATAGATGGAAAGTCAATTAAAAGTCGATTACCTATTTTTACGGGCGGAACTACAGGAGTGGTAGACTATGAATTTTATAGTACTTTTATTAATAGCGGTCAATATGGTCCTCGTACTTTAGATAATACATATAAAGACAAAACAGTGTTTACTCAAGGATTGTTCGGGGGAGGTGTAAATGTATCTTATATTGTATCTAATGATGTGCAACGACCTAATAATGATCCCACTAAGAGTTGGGCTACTGGTTATAACACATATAAACCTTTTAGTCTTAATAATAAGGAATTAATAAATGAAAAAACGGTAGCCTCTAATAATATTTTTGCCGACAAAGTAGTTGGTGTAGCATATTTAGATAAAGGAATATTAGCATATACTGAACCGGAAATTGTAAATAATATAGTTAAGGATTTTTCTGGGGCGAGTGCTACTACCGCAACTTTTACTAATAGTTTAGGGTTATATTATTATAGTGGTACTACATATAATACAATAATAGATAGTGTTAATACAGATTTAGTACAAAATATAATATGTAAAGCAGAAAGAGGAGAATTTTATAGGTCAAAGAATGAAACATATGATATAGATGATGTAGTAAGAATTAGTGAAATTGCAATCACTGATCAAACAGGGGAGATTTTAGCGTATGCTAAACCCGATAGACAAATAGAAAAACAATTAAATGAGCTGATAGTTTTTGATATTCAGATCGTTATATAAGTAAAGTTTTAAACATGAGTAGAATTTTAGGATTAGATGTATCCACCAAAACAATAGGTATTGCACTTTTTGAAGATCAAGGAGAAAAAGGAAAGTTACAATTATTAACCCATATAACCCCCCAAGTTAAACCCAAACCCAAAGATAGTATTGAATTATTAATTAAAAAAGTACAGGCATTTGAATTGGAATTTTTAGAAAAATATAGTGATATTGGTATTAAAAGGGTTTTTATAGAAGAGCCGTTATTAAGATCAAATAATGTTAATACGGTTGCAACTCTATTAAGATTTAATGGGATGATATGTAAATCAGTTTATGAAGTATTAAATATTATACCTGAATTTATTTCTTCATACGACGCTAGAAAATATGCTTTCCCCGATCTCATGCAATTACGTCTTAATAAGAAAAATGGTGAAGAATATACCCCTAAAGAATTAGAAAAAAAGAACCCAGTTTTATTTGGGGGACATCCCTATGATGTAGATAAAAAAATGATAATTTTTAATAAAGTAAGTGAAATAGAACCACAAATAGTGTGGATGTATAATAAACACCATAAACTTACTAAAGAGAACTTTGATATGACTGATGCCTATAGTTGTGTGTTGGGAGCTATGCGTAAAAATGATAGTTGGGTTTAATTTTCTTTTTCCAAAAAAAAATACTATATTTGATGTGTGTCAGAATTAGTAGTAGAAATATTAGAAGATTTTTTAGGAAAATCCCGTAAACATTATGAAGATAAATGTCAAATATCTTTTGATTGTCCTGTATGTTCTTATGATGTTAAAGGATTAGAAAAAGGAGATGGGAAAGGTAATTTAGAAGTAAATTATCGACATCATGTTTATAAATGTTGGGCATGTTCAGAAACTCATGAAACTCATGGAACCATTAATAAATTAGTAAGAAAATATGGGGCGCGAGATCATTTAAAAAAATATAGATTATTAATACCTGAAAATAGAATACTTAAACATGAAAATAATCACACCATAACTGGATTACCTAGAGAATTTACACCATTAGATATAGAAAGAGATGATTTTGATTACCAGAAAGCTATCACTTATTTAAATAAAAGAAAAATAGATTTAAATCTTATTAAAAAATTTAATATAGGATATGCCAACACTGGAGATTATAGAGGTAGAATAATATTTCCATCATACGATGAAGATAATGAAATAAATTATTATCTGGGTAGAAGTTACGACAAATACTCAAAATTAAAATATAAAAACCCGGAAGTTTCTAAAATGGAAATCATTTTTAATGATGGAAAAATTAATTGGGATTCTAATATATATTTGGTTGAAGGGGTATTTGATCATATTACCCTACCAAATAGCATACCAATGTTAGGTAAAGTATTAAATGATGTTTTATTTAAAAAACTTATAGATAAAGCCGCAGCTAAAGTTATTATAGTTTTAGATTATGATGCCAAAAAAGATGCGATTAAATTATATAAGAGATTAAATAGTACACGATTACGAAATAGAGTATTAATTGTGGATATGCCTGATGGGTTTGATATTGCGGATGTTTATCAGAAATTGGGTAAAAAAGGAGTTATAAAATTATTAACTACTGCTAGGAAAATTAAGGAAAGTTTATTATGATGGACCCATCCCATATTCATCATCTTC
>Ga0098035_1001032_pt1 | contig 13653 bp, 15 predicted proteins | sample 3_EtaG_FD_75046 | JGI IMG/M metagenome (GOLD analysis project Ga0098035, IMG submission 75046) | Marine viral communities from the Subarctic Pacific Ocean - 3_ETSP_OMZ_AT15126 metaG | ecosystem: Environmental > Aquatic > Marine > Oceanic | place: Pacific Ocean | collected 2015-01-07
CTGAATCAGCGAAATGGAAGACTGCTTTTAAAATTGTAATGTCTCCTTATTCTTTCTTGAGAATGATGGGGCTAAGTCCACAAATGGCTATAGGCTTACTGGCACTTGGTGGTACGGCTGGAACTGGAGTCGTTGTGAATGAAACTGTTTTGGCAGATCGCTCATTTTCAAATGGAGACTCAGGCATTTATGCTGCTCCCGCTCTTAATCCCTCTCCTACATTAGAACAAACAATGGCGTGGAGAAAAGAGAATAGTGGATTAGGTAAAGAAGATAATACGTTAAGAATAGTCTTATCGGACACTCCTGTAAGAGAAATTAAAATAGAGAATGTGACAGTAGGTACAGTTTATACAGGGTCTGCGATACCTTCATCAGCACATACTTCTGCTGGTGGTACTGCGGCTGCGGCTACAGCAGTATTGATTGGTGGAACAGTAGTAACTGGAGAGAATGCAGTCCCTACTTTTCTAGAGGTGGGCGAATTACTGATCGAGAAGTCGAGATGTACGTTTATGTATTTCGATAATATTACGGCGCATACGATTAACGTAATTGGAAACGCCTCAGACGGGCAGTCGATTAATCAATCACCGGGAACCTCAAGAATGAGAGCAGTCGGTGGTGGACATCATCAGGCTGAAGCGATGGTGACTTCAGGCGGATCGTATGATAGAATACATATCGATGCCCCAACCTCATCGAAAAATGGGAAAATAGATAAACTAACCCTTTCAAATTTATTTACTGAAGGGGGCGCATGTGTATTTGACCGGATGAAAATCGGCACATTAACTATTAAACTTAATGAAATAGGAGGTGGCGGTAATGCTGGTGCGGCTGATGGATTTGCTACTAAGGAATTTAAAATTGCCGAATCTGTCACAGCAGCCAACTGGAATGTTTCTGATAACGTTGAGGTAACTATTGCAGCACCAACTGAAACGGTGACCAACGAATAAGGATAAAGGAGTGATATGTGGAGTTGTCTTACACAAACCTCCATTCTTATGGCTATAATATGTTTAATGATGGTTTTAATTTATTTGAGGTGATTTAATATGACTACAATAATATATACATCTAACGGGTGAGGGCCTTGTATGGCAACTAAGTCTTGGTTGCGAAATAACTCAATAGATTTTGAGGAACGAAACGTTTCTACGAATGACAAATATTTAAAAGAGTTAGTACAACAAGGTTACCGCACAACCCCCGTTGTAGTGAAGGGAAATAGAGTGGTAGTGGGGTATAGCCCCGGAGTATTAGCAAAAACTTTTGGTGCGTAAAGGAGGTGATCCTGCATCTAAAAAAGTAAAAGGAGAGTAAAGTATGGTTATGGGAAATATGTTAAGAGATAGAGAAGTACAGTATATAGCAATGAAAGATGATACGACACAGACATGGAGGATATTGGATAGTTGGAGTGATGGTCTAAAAAATATAGATTTAGAAGATGATATAGATGATGAGAATCCCGCAGTTAAAGTGTTAACTGAAGGGGAATTTATAGCCCTTATTAAAGAAGCGGGGCGATTAGGCATCTTAGCAAATGCTACTTATGGAACAGGAGCAGCTGAATTTGAAGCTGAACTCCTAGAAAAAGACCAAGAAATACAAGATTTAAATACAAAAATTACAGCTTTGGAAGAAGAGAAATCCCAAGTGATTAGGGAAACTTCTTATTCAAAAGATTATGAACTGAAGGAAAAAGCAATGAACTCAATTCTAAAATTAGTATCGATGCAGGATATGACAAATCTAGGTAGGGAGCAATAAATGAAATTATCTGAATATTTACCCGAAGTACCACAGTTTGCTCAATCATTAATTAATCTTAATGAGCAAGTAAATATGATGTCTCTAATGAAATCGGCGGGGGATACAGGTGAAGCCCCCACTATTGGACTAGATCATGTAGTTAATACTTGGGTACGTCATCAAATGGCGTACAGACAACAATTAGTTCAAGATTTACAGACAGTCTGTATGACAGTACAAGAAGTACGAACCCCTTTAAATCATATTACTGGAGAAGTTTTTAGAAGAGGCATTATTTGGAAACCTAAAGTTGATCGTCCTGATGAAAAACAAAAAGATAGATTTGATAAATTTTTAGTGGACTGTAATATATTTGATCAGTCTTTAGAAGAAGTATTAAAACAGTTCCATTTTGATGTGAATTCAATTGATGACGGTTTTTTATATTTACATAAGGAATATAAACATGGAGAAGACGGAAAACTTCGATCCAAAGTTAAAGAAGTACGAAGACTCAATCCAGCCTTGGTCGAATTCGACCTTGACGTTGCTGGCTTACCGAAAAACGCACATTTTATATGTCCGATCCATCGAGAAGAACTCCATGAGTCCAGAGGAAAATGTACTGAACCCGACTGCGGATTGGAAATGTATTCGGTCATGTATAAATATTATCACAGGAATCAGCATATTTATTTATTTGATGATGAAGTTATTCACATGTCTAAATTTTCTCCATCGGAAACTTATGGGTGGAGTCCATTACTTACTATATTTGAAAAGACATTAACTCTTATTGGAATGGATAAAAATCTATATAGGTATTTCTTTGAAAGAAAGATGCCTGCTTCTATGTTAATGGTTACAACAGATGATCCCGAATCACTACGCCGAGAACGGGCGCATATAGCAGCACAAACTCGTGTAGACCCTAACTATATACCTATGGTAGCAGTATCTGCTAGAAGTCAACGGGGTCGAGTAGACCTTGTAAGACTATTCCATACCTTACAAGAGATGGATTATCTCCCTGTTAGGGAAGAGATACGAGAAAGAATTGCATCTATGTGGGGTGTTACTCCTGCATGGCAGGGCGCACCTGAAGCTTTTGGAGGATTATCTACGCAAACACAACAATTAGTTGTTATGAGTCGTGTTGTTGAAGCAGATCAAAGAATGTTTCAAGAGAAAGTATTCCCTCGTCTATTAGATGCATTCGGAATTACTGATTGGTCATTAGATTTACCTAACCCTGAAGAAAAAGCAGAAGCAACTAAACTTAGTTTTATTCAACAAAGGGCGCAAATTGTAACCGCTTTTGCAGGATTAGGTTTTACGGTATCCTTAAAAGAGGAAGGTGTTCCTATAGAAGATGCTGAGTTCATGATCTCTGGTGACATGGTTCCATCTGCTGAAATGGCAGGCGAAGCACAAGCTATGGAAGTTGCCCAACAAGAACAACAATTCCAAATGCAACAACTTCAAATGGAACAACAAGCAGAAGGTGGTGAAGGTGGTGGAATGCCTATGCAAGCAATGTTACTAAAAGCTGAAGGAAAGTACAATGGACGAACAGGGGGAATAACCCCGGACGCTTCCATGAAACTTCCCGGTGAAGAACGTGATATAGATGAGTACGCAGAAGCAAGAGAACGAAAAGCTTCTGAACGTATGTTAGGATTGCGTAAGGATAAAAAGAATGCCTTATCAAAAACATGGATTGGATCACTTTTAGAGAAAGGTTTTACTGCTCCAATAGTTAAAGAACTATCTCCAGATGCCAAGAAACTTTGGTTTACTAATGAAGGTGTTCATTATGTAGCTGACCTTGGAGGAGCAGGAAGTGTTCTTTCTGTGGAGAAAGCTACCTTTGCTCGATTAGATAATAATAAAGATACGAATCCTAGTGTATCATATCAACCAGCAGGACGAAATAATCCTTTTGAAGACGGTTCTTATGACGATGAAGACGAAGCCTAATGCCAATTAAAGAAAAAGATGGTAAATGGTATTGGGGAAGTCAAGGGCCTTTTGAATCTAAAAAGAAGGCAGAAGAAGTTGCAAGAGCAGCCCACGCTGCTGGATTTGCAAAAACAGAAATTGGTCAAATCTTAGAAGGGGAAAAACCACATTTAGTAGAACGACCTTTAACAAATCATCCATCTTACCCACCACGAGATAAAACTCGTAGAAAACGACTTGATTGGACAGAAGATACTCCTACTGCAAAACTTCTAAAAGATAAATCTTATTTACATCCAGAACAACGGAACTACAGGAAAGCCCCACAAGAAAATACAAAAGGCAGTCCTCCGTATGTTAACGATGATCCAAAAGAAGTAAAGCGTAAACCCCAACATCCTGTCGCTCATTCACATCAGCATCTACATAAAGAAGGTGACGGGGGTGATAGTAGTGGGAGTTCCTTTGGAGGAACCGTATTCACATCAACTAATGCAGGAATCTTCTCTCCAACCTATGGAGAACGGGAAGCAAAAAGCAAGAAGAAACGAAGTGGAGTTGAAAAGTTAGGGGTGTATTTAACAGATGGATCACATACTAAAAAGGCAGTTAAGAAGTCTGCTGGACTAGAATTAGTAGAATGGTTGTTAAAACAAGATGAAGATGATTTACAAAAACCTGTAGAGAGAACAGGTGACTTACCTTCTGAAAGTGCTGTATTAGCAGAGCAAAGAGATATGGAAAATAAAATTAAGATATTGTCAGATCAAGATAAGAAGAGGAGGAATTCAATGGAAGAAAACGCAAACCCACCCACAGGTGGTGAAGGCTCTCTCCCCGATAATAGTGTAGGACAAAGTAGGGCTTTTGCCTTATCAAAACAACCAATGGCATGGGGGCCTTATGATAATACTGATGACCTAAAAAGAACGGCACGTTTAGATGTTGAGGATGAAGACGATGAGTATTATGATACTGAATTTGAGAAAGCTATGGGTCACTTATATAATATAGCAAAAGAAGATGATCAGCCCATACATCCAGTTTCCAATGCCATATTACAGTTAATGAAAGATAAAGCACTTGACGGAAAATAATTTTTCTGTTATAGTGTGTCCCAAATGCGAAGGTAAGATGCGTGTAAACGCAGATCAAGACTTGTCATGTATTACATGTGGCAAGGTAATTACATTACAGGTAAGGAGGACTTATGATTCCAGAACAGGCAAGATTAGAAATAGGAAGAAAGAGAGCGACAGGAGAGACATGGACGGGAATAGCGAGGTGGATACTAGAAGAATACGGCGTGGAAGTTCATCGAACAACGGTTCAACGTTGGCACGACAAAGACATCCTTTCCGAATTTGAGATAGAAGAGAGTGACGATGTATTAGATTCTTCTAAAGAACGTTTAAAGATAGATAAAAAACTTCAAACCTTTAAGGCTGAATCAGTTTATTGGAAGAAGATGTATGAACAATCTTCCAAAAGAGAAGCAAGAAAAGATGTAGTAGAAGAGATAATTCAAGATTTAGTGCCTGCTTTTAAAGCAGTTAAGATACCAAAACCCCCAATAAACAAAGGGAAAAGTAACACAGATCAGATTGTAGTTGCTCCACTTACAGATACTCACGTAGGAGATTTTGTAAAAGCTGATCAAATGATTGGTTTAAATCAATATGATATAGATATATTCAACAAACGATTAAGTGGTTGGGCTGAATCAGTTTACAACCTCGTTGAATTAAGACGAAACATTGCTCCAGTTAATAAACTAATTGTTCCTATGTTAGGAGATATGATTAGTGGAGATATTCATGAAGAGTTAGCTAGGAGTAATATTGATCATTGTATGGGACAAATGATTAGAGGGGCAAACTTAATTGCCCAAGCTATAATGTTTTTCGCACCACACTTCCAAGAAATTGAAGTGCCATGTGTTGTAGGTAATCATGGTAGAATGACTAGGAAACCACCAATGAAAGACAAGTATATGGATTGGGATTATATGTTATATCAATGGGTTGCTGCATTTTGTGCTAATCAAAAGAATATAACTTTTAAGATTCCTCGTAGTTTTGCTACATCATTCGATGTATATGATAGAAAAGTATTGATGATGCATGGGGACGCTATTTCAGGAGCGGGATCAGGAACAACTATTATGAATACAATTGCTAAAATGCGTTCAGTATTTGAATATGGACGAGCAGCAGATAATAGTAACACAGCTATCCCTGATCATTTTGATTCTGTTATGTTAGGGCATTTCCATAGAGTTGATGAGTACGATATTGGAACAGGAGAGATTCATATTTGTGGTACGATGAAAGGTGGTGATGAATTTGCTTTACAGAGACTACAAGTATTTACTCCACCAAAACAAATTGTAACATATTGGCATCCGAAATACGGTTGCGTAGGTAAAGAAACTTTATATTTAAATCGTTATGATGATATAGAAAGTAAGTTTACAGACATTATTCCTGAAATCTGGATTAATTCAGTATAATATTATATACGGGTATAAGGAGATATTTATGGTAGCTTTATCGGCACAGATATTACATCAAGCAACAAAGGCAGCTTTAAAAACAGCTGCCCAAAAAATGTATATTGATATGGTGCAGAACTATCCTGATTACGCAGATCAAATACCCAAAGACTCTGCATATATACAAATAGGCGCAGACGATATTGAGGTTGGATTTCGTGATCCTAGCGTTACAGACCTTGATGGAGGGAAAGAAGGGCGACCTATTATCGGTATATACAAACAAAGAGTAAGACGACATACACGAAAATTAAAATCCGGGAGGACAATACAAGTTAAAGATCAAATACGAGAATACAATGGCTGGAAACCAATAAAAACACGAAAAGGTAATTGGTATATGGCACAAAATACTCCAAGTATTGGAGGATCGAAATTTTTTACTAAAGCTTATGAAGATAATTTCTTAGGAGATTCCTTTAATGAAATTCTAAAGCAAGCAATTAAAGACAGTCTTTAAAATAGTAAGGTTCTAGAGAAATGAAGGAGAGAAAACTATGGTAGATGTAACAAAGGTAACAGCGGAGCAAGAATTTATTATTGCGAGACATTCTCGTATGGTTGGAAAGGTACTTGATTTAGTAGAAGCATCTCTTCCTGAAGGTAACCAATGTGAGAAATTAAAGAAACTTATACAGGTTCCTCTATACGACTTTAGAAATGACATTCTACGCCTAACAAAAGGGGAAATAGTAGAGGAAATATCCGAATAGCGTAGGATTTTTCTATAACTTTAGTATAATAAATTAGAGTGGTTTTATAGTTAAACTACATATTTTTATAATTACTGGTAGTCGGAAGTGGCTTAGACCAACTGCTAGTGCAAAAGTTTATACCAAATAGGAGGTAAACACTATGGCAGATGAAGTACTCGATAGAGTTGAAAAACAGATGGAAGGTACTAACTTGGCTCTAGCTGCTGTTGCAGAAGTTCTACAAAAAATGGACTACAGACTATCCAAGGAAGACGAAGACGAGGAGCAAGAGGAAATGGAAAAAACACAGGCTGCTGAAAAAGCAGACCTTGTTAAAGCTGTTGCTACCGAAGTCGCTGCTATGTTGAAGGCTGATAATGGTTTGGATGTAGATGGAACTAAGGTTCGATCCGCAGGCAAATCCGCCGCAGGCGCAGCTGATGCAGAGAAAGCAGTAAATATTAAGTCCGACATCAAAGACCAGCAAGCAACTATTCAAGCAATGTTGAAGGCTGCAATGGAAGATGAGGACGAGGATGACATGGAAAAGGCAGACGAAGGTTCCGCTGAAGAGATCGTTGATGAAGACGAGGAGAAAGGCGGAATGTATAAAGCAGGGAATGGCGAGGACGAAGACGATGACATGGTAGAAGAGAAGAGTATGGAAAAGCAATTAGATGACCTCAAAAAGCAAATCGCTGATTATGAGGCAAACATGGCGAAAGCCGTACAAACTGAAGCCGAAGATCGATTACGAAAGATGGGCTTCAGAGAAGAGACAGGTCTTGTAGCCCCTAAAGTTATCCAAAAGGATGCTCAGATAGGGCTAGGTGTAGACGGTTCTACACCACTAAAGAAGAGTGCTGACTCAGTAGTAGATACTGTTGATCAGCTAATGGACATGTCGTATCAAGAACTTAGGAACATACAGTATCGCCTAGAAGCAGGAGAGACTGATGGGCTTCCTAGAGAATTGATCAACTAATTTTAATAAATAAACGAGGAGGAATTTAATGGCAAATCCATCACTTGCGGAATATATTTCGCAGTCCCAGCGTGGACTTTATTCTTCTGTGTTCGGCCCTGACTATTTTATGAAGTCAGGTGCTGGAGTAGGTACTCCATTCACAGTTGATACCGCCACCGGGATTTTTAACACAACTTATGGACGAAAAGTGTGGCAGGCTCTGAACAACCAAACTCGTTTCTTTAACGCTATTCCCCGTGTAGTATGGGGCAATACAGCTGGTTGGAGGGTAAGGACAGACAGAGGTTCTGGACGATCCCGACCTGTTACAGAGACAGGTAACCTACCAACTGTAGACATTTCCAATATTGAGACGGTTAGTTCTCTACCGAGAATAGTATCGACCACCTTTGGTGCATCGGTCAAATCCGTCTTTACCGCTCAACTTGAAGGCGGTATTGGGGACGTTCTGGCGTTGGAAAACGAAAATGCTCAGATCGACCACGTAAAAGAAATTAACACAGAACTACTTGCAGGATCAGCTTCTATTTTATCAGCTGGTTCTAACACAACCAACGCAACAATTACTGTTCCAACATCTTATGGAACGCACTTTAGGGTTGGTGACAAAATAGCACTTTATGACACATCTGCTTCAGCAGTTATTAACGACTCAGGTTTGACTGTAGACAGCGTTTCTGGAGGGGTTGTAACCTTTACAGGCGAAACCTTTGCTCAGACCCCTGTTGATGGTGACGCTGCTTTCGTTGTCAGTAGAGCAGGATTTACTTCTATTGATGACGTTGTAAGTGAAGACGGTGCAGATGCAGGCGGAGTGCCTGTTTCTACTGGTGCTTATGACATCTCTGCCGCCAGAACTGCTGGTGGTTGGAACGCCGCTGCTTCTGTCAGCATGAACAATGGTACAGGGCGTGATCTTACACTAACCATGATTGATACAGCTATTCAGAAAATCAGAGAGAATGGTGGTGAGCCTAAGTTAATTCTTATGGGTCACGATCAGTATTTCCGATTGGAAAGATTGCTTAACTCCAATCAGAGGTATATGGGACAGGAAGAATATCAGGTCGGAGTCGGATCGGAGAGAACATTCCCCGGTACACGAACTGGTCTGGTTCTAGCTACTTACATGGGAATTCCAATTCTACCAGATGCGGATACTCCTAAGTCAATAGCTTCTAACGATGCTGTTCTAGGATCAAACATTTATGTTTTGGACACAGATTATATTGAAATGGCAGTCGCACAACCTACGCAATACGTAGAGAACCGTGACTACTTTGCCGCCAATGCTCTCGTTGTTAGGGGTCTACTCTATACAATGGGTGAAATGCGAGTAAAGAACATTTGGGTTCAAGCAAAAATTGGCGATCTAAACGCCTAATCGTAAACTAATCGGGGGTAGAGTTTCTCACGGCTCTGCCCCCCTTTTACATGGGAGGCAACGATATGGATATACTTATTTTAGTAAAGGCGTTGGGGTAACCCATGACACAAGGAACAGAAGATTTAAACATTAAACTTGCAGTTTATATGGAGAGATTAGATAATTACATAGAAACCCACTCAGTTTTAACGGAGAATATTTGTTCCAAGTTAGATCGAATGGATGAAGATATAGATCAAATTAAAAATTGGCGAAGTAGATTCCTTGGGGCTAAATGGATAACTGGAGTAGTAGGCATACTAGCTTTACACACTACAGTAATTCTTTCAGCTATTTTTGGAATGGTTCGGATAATTAAATAACAGGGGGAACCCAATATGGCAAATGAACGGCATACAGACATTAAAGAATTTGAGGTAGATTCTAGCACTAGGCAGTCTGTACATTCGATCACTAAATACCAACCCTTTAGACAGGCACTTTCCACATCAGCTAGTACTTTACTTAGTGCTGGTAAAGGAGAGGTAGCAACAAATTGGGTAACAAACCCAAGTATTGAGGCTACGGATGTGACAATGTATACAGCAACGGGGGCAGCCGCTGCCCGCAGTACTGCTCAAGCAGCTACAGGAGCAGCCTCTCTTCTAATAAATCCCGGTAATAGCGGGGCAGGAGAAGGGTTTTATTGGACATCACCAGCCCTTCCCTTTAGTACTTATGATCAATATATAACAGTTCAATGTGAACATCGTGGAGCATCAGCTTCAGGAAATGTAAAAATAGAGATACGAGATTTGGCAGGAACAACTGTACTCGCTACATCAGGAAATGATAACTTAGCAACTTCATTTAGACAAATTACTGCTGCTTATACAGTTGCTGCAACAACCGCAGGGGCGCAATATAGAATTTATGTAACCACGGGATCGCAACATAATATAGATTACTACGTTGATAAGATCATGTTTGAAGTACGAGAAGATGTAAATACTGTTTCTACTTATGTAGATGGTAATCAAGGAATTAATTATGAATGGACAGGAACTGCTAATGCGTCTACTTCTGTTAAACGTCCAGCAATGTCTAAGATTAGAGGGATTAAAATAACAAACGAATCTAGTTCAGCTGGCGAGATTGTGTACGTAGGTTTAGATACAACAGCATCTGCTACTGCTGGAATCCCTGTCTTAGCAGGAGCAACACTAGAAACTAACTGGCCCCTAGATTTTAGGGAGAAGGTTTCAGTAATCTCTGCATCAGGAACACCAACAGTTAGCGGAGTAGTTTGGGGATACACATTAACATAATGACTACTTTAACTAAGACTTCATGGGAACAACACGGTAACCGAGACTTTTATACTTGGGTACATGATGATGCGTCTATTAATTTTCTAGAGAAACAACAGAATGGTAGAGTCTCTTTAGAAGATATTGCAGGAGCCTTAGATGAATATATGCGGTTATTTAAAGCAGGACTTGCTACACAGGCAGAGATTATGACTTTGCATAGAGCGTTTCCAGATGCTCCAAAGTATGCTGAAGCAGTATCTAACTTTGAAGCTACCGAACCAATGGTTGTTGGAGGCCCAGCTTCCGTAGAAATTATTGATCGGGAAGGGCATATGGTAACAACAGAAGCTATGGAAAAAGCTTTTACAAAGTATATGGCAAACTTTCGTACTAGAAATACAATGGTATTACATTCTGATGTACAAGTTGGTTGGGCATTACCCGCATATATAAACAAAGGGGGACAAATATTTAAGAGTGGTGTAGATGGTAAAGGACTATTCTTTATTTGTGAACTAAGAGATGACACTCGTATAGCAGAAAAAGTACGGGATCAAGTTAATGAAGGGCGTTTAAAATCTTATAGTATTGCAGGGTCTGCTACAAAAGTACAGAACATGCAGAAAGGATTAATGCCTTACATGCAAGTAGATGATATGGAACTAGCTGAAGTAACTATCTGTGAGAAGGGAGTTAATCAAGGTGCTGGATTTGATCTACTTAAAAGTGGAAGTGGTCGCCCTACACAAAGCTGTGTAGATGGTAGTTGCCTTCTTCCTGATGTAGATGTTATAGTAGAAACTCAAGGAGATATAGATTTTAAGAAGTCTTTTGATAACTGGTTATCATTAAATAAACCTGTGACGGAATGGGATCACAGCGAAGTTCAGTCGGAGACTGAGCATGGGGTTGTTAAAGGGAAAGAGGAACGAACATACTCTGAAGAATATGAAGCCCAACATCCCGGAACTGGAGCAAAGATCGAAAAGACAATGGATGTTTTTACAGACATTCTTAAAAAACAAAAGAGTCATGACCCTTTAGCAGCTGGTCATGGAGATACAACACTTAATAACTATGAAGGTAGAGTAGCGGAACATCATCAACTATTGAGAGAATATGGATTCCCATCAGAACAACCTTTGGAATCAGTACGCTATACGCCTGTTGTAGAGGTGGAAACAGATGAGATAGGGTTACCTATCAATAACAAACCTCCGTGGCAAGTGAACGAAGCGGGGCAACATCTAGGGGCAAAGCATGATGATGACCTCTGTACCTTCAAACATTCTGATAGAGGAAAGGCGAAAGCGAAATCTTTAACAAAAGAGTTCTTTTCCTTTATGAATATGAATGTAAGTCCTATTGAAGTTCCTGCTGAGTTTATGAATCAGCCATATGTACAACCTTATGATGGTACAAGTACTGCTGCTATTACTTCATGGATTAAACAACCAATGAAAACATCTGATGAGGGTTAGAAGTGTTCAAATTTTTAAAGACTGTTGTACATTTTTTAATTGATGGGCAGCATGATCCTGCAAGAGGTATTAAGGAATGGGAACGAATAGAAGGTATTTCAGTAAAGCAATCCGCTCTACAAATGAGAGAGAACGAGCGGTACAAACAGTTTAGGGACGGTGATTAAAATGATAGGAAAATTACGACCACAGATATTAGTTGCCATTATATGTGCCACGGTATTTAGCGTATTCGCTTTGTGGATGGGGTATAAAATGGAAGCAACAGAAATTGTTACTGCCGTTATCGGTGGCATTTTTGGATTCTTAGGAGGCGTATCACTTAAAGTTCTAGAGAATGAGTAAGATGTGTTCCTGCCGTATTGGTGGTATCTGTATTTGTTGGGCAATTCAATACTGTAATTGTGATCTTGAATGTGAATGTACAGACTGTGATGATATGCAAATATATTTGATTATGCGAGAAGAGAAAAATGACAACCTTTAGACGACAAGCAAACAATCTTTGGAGAAATCGAATGAGTTGTGAATGTGAAATAGAGTGTATTTGTGAAGAAGGATGTGAATGTGAATTAGACACTTGTGAATGTATTACTTGTGTAGCTGATCTAGTTATGGATATGTATGATAGCGGTTGCCCTTGTGGAGACAACTGTCAATGCGGAAACGCCTAGTTACTTCTTATGCGACTTCCACGGTTTTAAATCAAAACCGCAGTTATGGCATATCTTTTCCATATCTTCGTCAAGTTCTTGTGGTACCTTATATACATAACAATATCTATTAGGACACATTAATTCTTTTTCTTTTATTTCTTCCATCACTATCCTCCAATGTTTCTAATCTTTATCCTTTCCAAATACACTACCCGTTAATAAAGCACCAAAAGCTAGGTGGAATAGTCCACCACCCTGAAGCGTAAATGGCTCGTGTTGACTAACTAATTTCTTGAGGTATTCCATCTGGACTAATGGGTCTTCGATGGCTTGTAAATGACCCATATAATCCGCTAAGTCTAATCCCATCCTAGCTACGCCATAGTACATAGGCACTACCATAAAGTCATAGATACAAATTACGAGGTAGGTTATTAAAGCTGTCCATCGCCACATCATCTTATTTCTTTACCTTATTCCAAATTATACGTGCTAACCCAATTCCTCCAACCACAACTGAAGTCCATGCGACTATCTGTACTGTCATGATATCTTCAAAGGCATGTCTTGAAACATCTGCCATAATACCACCAAATAGAATTAGTAAAATGGGGAAATATTCTTTGAGAATATTCATATAGTAGTTCCTATAAGTTTGTATTTAAATTATAACCTTTTTAATCTTTATCTGATGCAGATATTGAAATTATCTCTTCAGGTCTTTCAGATTCCCATTTTTCCTTAACTACTATCTCTGCCCATTGATTACTTAAAGCTTCAACTTCTACCGTTTTTTTACATACATATTCAATTTCAACTATATAAGTACTCGTCGCAGGCATAAGATACTCCCTTATTTTATAGATTCGTGTAATTC
>Ga0098035_1001033_pt1 | contig 13653 bp, 15 predicted proteins | sample 3_EtaG_FD_75046 | JGI IMG/M metagenome (GOLD analysis project Ga0098035, IMG submission 75046) | Marine viral communities from the Subarctic Pacific Ocean - 3_ETSP_OMZ_AT15126 metaG | ecosystem: Environmental > Aquatic > Marine > Oceanic | place: Pacific Ocean | collected 2015-01-07
GCTGAAGGTTTTATTGAAAGCGATGATAAAAAAGAAATCATAAAAGCTTGGCAACATTTAATTGATACCGGCTTGGTTAATAAATTACAGGGATTTTTTGGAAGAACTGCCGAAAGTTTAATCAAGCAGGGTATCTGCAAATCAAAGGAGAGAACATGCCCCAAGGAGTAAGAAGCGAGAAATGCATAGACCTGGTACAGGGAGAATTTGAAGACAGGTTGAAAGAGATACACACGGTTGAGGCCCTTGGCTTTGATTACGTGGAACCAGGGACATTCACCGACCAGCTCGAAGGATACTGGCGCTGGCAGCTCTCGTGGGGAGGCCCTGGCGATGAGTTCAGGATTTACATCAATCCGGACAAGAGCGTGCATCGCATTGAATACTGGTACCTGGATTGGTATGACGGTGCCAAGGTGGAGCTGGACGCGCAGCAGCATTCGGATGCGTGGAGTCATATGGAAGATATGGTGGCTGCGCATTGAAGACGTTTGCTCTTGGTTTATTGGTTTTATTACTATCCTTCCCGCCCACCTGGATCGTGCTGCGGGAAGTTCTCCTCCTTTTCCTGCTTTAACATCTCCATCCATTGCCCTGGTTCGCTGGGGAATTTCCCTTTAGTTAGTTAAGTCCGGCTTCACCGGCAGGTGACTCTGCATCTCCATTCATCAAGGTTTCTGGGGAATTTCCCTTTAGTTAGTTAAGTTAGCCCCGCAACGCAACGCTTCCTTCTCCATTTCTTCGCAGTTCTCTTGGGTTTTTCACAGTTAGTTGCGGCGGCGGCGGGCTGCTGCCAGGATCTCCATCTGCATTACCCACGAATGTTGGGGGTTTTCCTATAGTTAGTTAAGGATGGGCCCGCGGAAACCTGAACTTCAGTCAGGAAAAATAAATAAATTATTTTATTGACAAATGAAGTGGGATATGGTAGACACTTAATTAATTAATAGAAAGTCGAAAGGATATAAAATGACAAAAGCTGTTAATATATTAAATGTTTTAGAAAAAGCTCATATGGGTAAGAATATGAGTAAAAAAGCTAAAATGTAAATTGCAGATGCTTATGGCAGAGCATTAACAATGCAAAAGATAATCGCTGACTTCTTAAAAGTAAATCGTCAATTATTAATTGATATGGGTATCAGCGAAAATGCCAACCTCTTACACGGCAAAGATTACTCCTTGCATATTTCTCAAAAGATTGGTGCAAAGATTGATACTGCTTTAGTAAAAGAAAAACTAGGGGAGTTGGAATACCAACGTTGCAAAGTTCCAACACAATACAAAACTATTCAAGCTATGCCACTTAATGACAATCAAGTGCAAGTTGATAGTTCCAATTCAATTCAAACTATATCTGATTTTAAATTAGCTATGTAGAGTTCACCAATTATGAGGTGGTGTAAAAGGGGGATTTTATCCCCCTTTTTTACGTCCATTATCCATTATCCATTGTTCTGGCAGCTGGGGTTTATTAGTTAATACATATGTACCAGGACCAGGCGTCCCTCCCGGGGAACAGTTCCATTCCCTTTGATTGTCGCCTTTCTTCGTGGTTGATTAGTTCATAGCTGCCAGCTGCGCATCTCCATTTCCATTCGGAAGATTAAGATTGGGTGTGTGTATTGAGTTAAGAACACGGAGCTACACGGCTGGGGTGGTCTGTCAAGTCTTATTTGATGATTAGAAGTTATACAAAAAAGATTAATAATAGTTTGACTATCAAATAGAATGGGATTAAAAAGGTATAAACATTTAACAAAGGAAAATTAAATGCCAGATAATAATAACAATGATGACCTACAAAACAGATTAGCTGTTTTAGAGGCACAACTAAATCTAACTAATAGGGACAATACCAATGTTGCAGATAATCTTGGTGGTTATAGTTCTACTATTAATTGGAAAGCTTTATATAAGCTATTAGAGTCAGAGGTTGAGCAGTTGATCTTTGATCCCAATTCCCCAGAGTTCGTTAAGACTTGGGCGAGAAACTTAATTGAGAAACTACGAACAAGAGTTTCTCCAAGAGATTTACTTTAAGATTAAATAGTTTATCTGGAAAGAAGGGGGATTTATCCCCCTTTTTTTATGCCCAGTATAACCTTCCCTTCAGGACAGGTTACCAGGCAAGTAGTTCCTGCCATTGAGTCATCAATCAACATCTAGGTACTTACACTCAGTTTGCATACAGCATCTGGTGGTTGCAACCCCCACCCCGCCACTTTTGAGGGGTTTTCTCCCGAGGTTTTCTTTAGTCAAAGTTTTACACTTACACAGAGTATGATATAACTTTTTTATGATTTCAAATACAATTCCAACCGATGTCTTAAAATATGAATTAAGGAATTTGCAATTGAAAATGGCTCAGGAGTCCCGTTCCTCCTACCTTACTTTTGTAAAAAAAGTTTGGCCTGAATTTATTAAGGGGAGTCATCATAAAATTATTGCAAAAAAATTAGAAGCTGTGTCACGTGGAGAAATTAAACGTCTGATTGTGAATATGCCACCAAGGCACACGAAGTCAGAATTCGCATCCTTTTTGTTTCCAGCGTGGATGATGGGACTCAATCCTAAATTAAAAATTATTCAAACAACACACACGGCAGAATTGTCCTATCGTTTTGGCAGAAAGATTAGGAATCTTATGTCGGAGAAGGAATATATGGATGTCTTTAAGGGCGTTAAATTGAGCGAGGATTCCAAGGCCGCGGGCCGTTGGGAGACGAACAAGGGCGGGGAATACTTCGCTGCGGGAACGGGTGGCGCGATCACCGGCCGTGGAGCCGATCTGCTCATCATTGACGACCCCCACTCCGAGCAGGACGCCCTGTCCGCAACGGCGCTGGACAACGCCTATGAATGGTATACCTCAGGACCGAGGCAGAGGTTGCAGCCGGGAGGGGCGATTGTGATTGTCATGACAAGGTGGAGTGTCAAGGATCTGACGGGAAAACTGATGGCGGCGCAGAGTGAGCCGATGGCGGACCAGTGGGAAGTGGTGGAGTTTCCAGCCGTCCTCAAGAACAAGGCGATGTGGCCTGAGTACTGGAACCTGAAGGAGCTGGACGGCGTCAAGGCGTCGCTCTCCGAGCAGAAGTGGCAGGCGCAGTGGCAGCAGAAGCCCGTCTCCGAAGAGGGTTCCATCATCAAGAGGGACTGGTGGCGGAAGTGGCCTGTCGAGAAGATACCGACATTGCTGCACGTGATTCAATCCTATGACACGGCCTACTCGAAAAAGGAGACGGCGGATTTCAGCGCCATCACCACCTGGGGCGTCTTCAAGCCCGTGGAACACGGACCGCCGAGCATCATTCTTTTGAAGGCGAGGAAGGGCAGGTGGGACTTTCCCGATCTTAAGGTAATAGCGCTTGAGGAATACAAGTACTGGGAGCCCGAAACGATCTTGATCGAAGCGAAGGCAAGTGGTATGCCCTTGACGCAGGAGCTGCGTCAACTGGGAATTCCCGTAGTTACTTATACGCCCAGTAAGGGCAATGATAAGCACGTGCGTGTCAACTCCGTAGCTCCTATTTTCGAGGCGGGCCAGGTGTGGTGTCCCGACGAACGCTGGGCGGAGGAAGTTATTGAAGAATGCGCGGCTTTCCCTTATGGTGACCATGATGATTTAGTGGATTCCACCACGCAGGCGCTGCTGCGGTTCAGGCAGGGGAACTTTGTTTCCCTGGATTCGGACTACCAGGATCCGCCGTCATTGATTGAAAACCAAAGGAACTATTACTAATGGCCGATATGAAATTAGCTGTAGACCGAGCAGATGGAATGGACATATGGAGGCGTCCTGATGGAAGCACCTATCTTTTACCAAGGACTCTTGATGTTCAAGAAACAGTAACGGAAACAGAAACAGAAAAAAGACCCTGGTTAAAAAGAAAAAAAACAAAGCCATATAGCGGACCAACCATCGAGGACTGGCAGAAGTCATTCTGGGAGGACTACATGGGACCGGCGCTCACCTCAGAGACAGCAAAGAAATTTTACAAGGGCGTTGGAAAGGTCTGGAATCCCGTATCCCAGCAGACGGCGAAAGCCATGTCGGGATCAATTATTCCCGGCGGAGATTGGATGGAGAAAAAATGGGGACTGCCGACAGGACAGTCCATACTGGACTATCTGACATTTGACACTGGTGCCCCCCATGATATTGAAACGGCCAAGGAGGCGGGGGGAATGAAACTTATTCCTGACTTAGAGAAAGTGGGAATGAAGGGAAGAGTTCCTGTTTTTGAGCAAAAAATGGAAGAAGGCAAGCCCGTGATGAAGGAAGTCCCTAAAAAAAATCCTTTGGCTTTATACAAGACGGGAGACGCCCTGTTCAAGGTGACGATGAACAACATGTTCATGGACTCCAAGACGGGGGGCGAGAAGCTTCTGGCGGGAGTGCCGTTCGAGGAACTGAGTGACCACGAAAAGAGCGGTGTCCAGTGGACGCTGGCGGACGTGATAATGTCGGTTGTTCCTTTCAAGCTGCCAAGGTTTGGCGGAAAGGACATAGCCAAGAGCGTTTACGGAAAAGAGGGGACGGAAAAAATCATCAAGATACTGGACGAGCAGGGAGTGGATCTCACGCAAAAAAAACCAACTGCGTATTCAAAAATGACACAGGAACAAAAAGATCTTCGCAATGCCAGAAGGAGATCACTCAGAATGCATGAACGGTTATCAACAGTGGGATTTGATGAAAGCAGACTCAGAAGGCAACACCAAAGTCCTCGAATGAAAGAGCTGGAGGCGGAGGGAAAACTCACAGACATAAACAAGGAAGCGAGAAAAACAGGAGACTGGGACACCAGTTATCAGGAAAAATATCCTGTCTCGCAAGGCGGTGACGCCCAGGTGTTGGCGAAGAAACCAGACTATAGAGTTAAGGAGCCAGGATCAGGAACAGGGAAACCAGGAACAGGAACAGGAAGAGGGGAAACTAAAGTAGAAATAGAGAATATGGCAAAAAGAAAAGCGATCGTGGATCATTTGCAACCTATTTATGATGCGGCGAAAAAAACGGAAAAAGGGGCGGTTCTGCCGGCGCATTGGAAATTTAAAGAGATAGAAAACATTGTGGCAAAAAATAAGGATCTTTTTCCCGATGGGTTGGATACTCGTACGCTGGCCCAGATATTATGGGGAAGTAAGTCTGGAAAACATAGGGTCAGCTTTCCTATTGATGCGCCAGTAAAAAAAACAGCCCAGCTTCAAAAAGATATAGCAAAGGAAACAGGGGAGAGAGCAGGTGGACAGGTACAGACCATATCACGGTCTTTTCCCAAGGAACTGGACACCATAAAAAAAGTGAAAGAGTTTTTCAACTCACAGGGAATTGACTTAAAAAAAATAAATAAATTAGTTCCTAGGGAGACGGCTACCTTTGAAAATTTAACCAAAGGACAAAAAGCCTTATATAAGTTTTATAATGAAGATCCCCTTCTTCAAAAATATTTTAAAACAAATCTCTTGATGTATGATGAAGCAGGAAGATTTACTAAAAAATCAGGAGAGCTTGCTAATCCTATAATTGTCCAAAGATCACATATTGATAGAACTATTAATCCAAAAGACCCTTCTTTTAATTTTCAAGGAATGGATACAAGTCAGGTAAAATTACTGGGAGCAACGGTCAATACTAAATTACAACCTGATTTGGAATGGGCGTTAGCCACTCATATTAAAAATAAGAATGTTAAAAACAGCAAAAGAATAATCAAGGATATGGAAGATGTTTTTATAGGAACAAAATTAAATGATACTAAACAAGGGTTTCCAAAATTAAATAATGATGATTATAAATGGCTTATAGAAAATAAAATTGTGGATAAACCTCAATATAATAACTATGATGAGATTGTTTTTGGAACAACAAAACAGCCTGATACGGCTGAACTTCTACAAGGAGAAATGATAGCGAGAAAAATGAATTTGGCGAAAAAAAAATATCGAAAAGAGAAAGCAGCGGAAGGCGTAAAAAGGAATCCTGGTGGTGATTTTTATAAAATGCTCTCTGGAGGTGGCATCGTGAATGCAAGCGACGTGGTCTACCGTTCTTATGGTAGTCCTCCAGGAGGAGAATTTACCAATCCCCTCAACATAACGGGCGAAGAGACGTTTGACATTGACGACTATCAAAAAGGAATTGGCGGGGAATACGAGGACATAATCGACTTTGACATTTTCATGGGCGACGATCAGGCCAAGCTGCAGCAATTGCAGGGGGAGAAGGATCTCGTGCAACTGGCAATGGCGCCGGGAGCGAAGGACTTTTTCTTCAAGCTGTTCGGCAAGCCGGCGGAGTATCAACTGGAGGGCATCACCAAGAAGGAGCTCGCCAACCTGACCAAGAAGCAGAAGGGCATTCTGGCTTCAATCGGACAGAAGGCAACCGACATAGATCCGGGCAAGGTGTTCTATTCCAACCTGGAACTCTCGCTCGGCAAAAAGGGCGCGCCGGAATCCTTTGCAAGCGAAAAGGAATTTTTTGACTACGTCAACGGCAACGGCATCTCCTTTGATGAGATTTCTGACGCCAGGGTGGGACCCTATGTCAAGGCGCAGGCCAAGGCGGGAAATCCAATCCTCACACAGGACATCCTGGAAATTTCATCCCAGTCCCCGCTCAATAATCTGCGATCAAAAAGCTACGGCTTTAGGTCCGAGAAGATGGACGTGGCGTCAAAGGACATCATGAAGGCACACGCTGATGAGGTTGTAACAAAAAAAGGGGAGCCTTATCACCGCAGGGCGAAATACGGAAGTGACTCAGGCATTCAGCCTGGGTATGTTGACGGGACGTACCGCGAGCGCGTGCTGTTCGTGGACAAGGACAAGTTCAGGGGCGATCCCGGAACAAAGCCCCAGAGCGGACACGGGTTTGATGAGGACTACGTAATCGCATGGTCAAGATTAACAGACCGTGACGGCATCATCCGTCAGGGTGAAATCGTCGATGCGGATACGGGAAAAATAATTAATCAGTTGATGATTCAGGATCGAACGAAACTGGATCAACTGGAAAATAAAGTAAAACGACTGCAAGGAATCATCGGGGGGACACCGCAGGACTTGGTGGAAAAATCAGGAGGCAGGATGCCTCTGGCGCAGGCCGAGAAGAACATGGCGCAGGCGCAAAAGGAATATGATAAGAGTGTTGCTGCCCTTCAGGATGAACGAGTTAAACTAGAGAAAAAAGCGGAAGTACCTGGAGAGCAGGAAATTCGCATGACAATGGCGCAGGAGATTCAATCGGATCTTCAGCAGCAGGCGACACGGTTCGGACGGCAACTGGCCTTGAAGCTGGAAGTGATGGCGGAGCAGGGACTCCCTGTCGAGCAGATGGCCGAGGGCGTGCAGAAGGAACTGATGCAGCATTTCGAGAAGACAGGGGGCGTGGCACGTCCGGTGGGCGCAACCAAGAGGGAATTGATGGAGCAGTACGAAGAGCTCATGAACATCAACAAGATGTTAGGGGACATTTCCAAGAAAAGACCGTATGAAATTCAGCCGCAGGACCTGGCGTTCTATGAAAGCGTGAAGCCACGGCAGATGGAAATCATTGACTCGATGGCGGATGACATCAGCAAGGATCTGATGAAGCAGCTTTATCCTGACATTCCGCTCAAGGACAGAAGCAACTGGATTGACGCGATCATCAAGAGAGATTTGTACGAAGCGGCGCACCGTCTTTTCGTGGAAAAGGATGCAAACGCACCAACATACTTCGGGGTGAACAGCGGCGATGAGGTGGCGAGGGCGTGGAGTCAGGAAGGAAGCACGGCGACCAGCGCGGCAGACCGCTTGAAGGATAAAAACACAAGGACAAAAAGATACAAGGATGAATTGCGGGAGGACATCAACACCGATGTGGAACTTGAAGGAACCAAATACAAGGGCGTGGGAACGCACGAAGCCTACGGCGGACCGTTATCCGTGACCGAAGAGGGAAAGCACTATACGGGAGAGGCGGAGAGAAGCTTGAGAAAATTAGCTAATGACAATAACTCCAAATTAGTTATTATTAACGCAAAGACTGCCAGTGGAAGAGGAAACAAGGTATATAACATTATTGACCAGGAGACAGGAGACATTTTAGGAAATGGAGCTACCTTTAACCAAGCGGAAAGAATCGCGAATGATTTGGTGGATGCAGAAGGCAGACAGCGTCGCACTACCATTAAAAAGGGGACAGATAGAAAATATGAAACAACACCTATTTTTGGTATAAAGTTGACACCAGAAATGCTACAATTAAGCAAAGCGTACCAATAAGGATTTTACATGGCAATAGACAAGGACTTGGCATTTAACGAAACAATCAAGCAACCGCAAGGACCGGTTGACATCGACATCACGGAGTCCGTCTCGGACGTGCAGATGATGGAGGACGGCTCGGCCATTATTGGGGAACAGCCCCAGGATCAAGGCATTCAGTTCGGATCAAACCTAGCGGAGTTCATTGACGAGAATGATATGCATAAAATATCAACAGAGTTGATCGGAAAATTTGAAGAGGACAAGACATCAAGGAAGGAATGGGAAAACACCTATACCAAGGGACTGGATCTTTTGGGATTTAAGTTTGTTGAACGCTCGCAACCGTTTCAGGGAGCAAGTGGCGTTACCCACCCTGTTCTGGCGGAATCGGTGGTGCAGTTCCAGGCGCAAGCCTACAAGGAAATGCTTCCCGCAGGAGGACCTGTTCGAACGGAGATTGTGGGAAAAGATGATTTAATAAAACAGCAACAAGCGCAACGCGTGCAGGACTTCATGAACTATCAGATTATGCACGTGATGGAAGAGTACGATCCTGAACTGGATCAAATGCTGTTTCACTTACCTTTAGCAGGATCAGCCTTTAAAAAAGTTTATTTTGATACGGCGCTCGGACGCGCTGTGTCCAAGTTTGTTCCAGCCGATGATGTGGTTGTTCCTTACACGGCAACCGATCTTATGAGCACGGAACGCATTACGCATGTGTTGAAAAGAACTAAAAATGAAATTCGCAAGATGATTGTGAGTGGATTTTATAAGGACGTTATTGTGGAAATATCGGATCGCAAAGATCCTGTCGAAACAAAAGAAAAAAAATTAGAGGGGATGGAAAAAGTCAGTTATGAAGAAAATGAATATACACTTTTAGAAATGCATGTTGACTTGGATGTTCCAGGATTTGAAAACAAAGATGGAATTAAGCTTCCGTATATTATAACCGTTGATGAAGGATCAGGAGATGTTTTATCTATTTATAGAAACTACAAGGAAAATGATCCGTTGTTCAAAAAAGAACAATTTTTTGTCCACTTTAAGTTTTTACCCGGCCTTGGCTTTTATGGCTTTGGTCTTATCCACATGCTCGGGGGACTTTCAAGGACGGCGACTTCCGCCCTTAGACAACTTATCGATGCAGGTACGCTGTCCAATCTCCCTGCCGGATTTAAAGCTCGAGGGTTGCGAATTAGGGACGATGACAATCCCCTTCAACCAGGAGAATTCAGGGATGTAGACGCACCGTCCGGTGATCTGCGTGCAGGCTTGATGCCTCTTCCCTACAAGGAACCAAGCGCAACTTTATTTCAACTGTTAGGTTTTGTTGTTCAGGCGGCAACGCGTTTTGCGACAGTAGCCGATCAAAAGACAGGGGAGAATGTCGGACCGAATGCTCCCGTTGGCACAACGATGGCATTAATGGAACGGGGTACAAAAGTTATGAGCGCCATTCACAAGCGCTGTCACTACGCACAAAGAGTGGAATTCAATCTGCTCGCTAAAATTTTTGCGGAATCACTTCCGCCGATGTATCCGTATGAAGTGGACGGAGTACAACCACAAGTTAAACAAACAGATTTTGATGGGAAAGTGGATATTCTTCCAGTTTCCGATCCAAATATTTTTTCTGTGTCGCAGAGGATTATGTTGGCACAAACACAATTACAATTAGCCCAAAGCAATCCCAAGGCACACAATGTTTACGAAGCATACCGACGTATGTACACGGCTATAGGGGTAACAGACATTCAAGCTATTTTGCCTATTCCCCCACAGCCGAGCCCTGTTGATCCCGCAGCTGAAAATGCGGTGTCATTAAAGGGGAAAGAGCTGAAAGCATTCCCTCAACAAAACCACGAAGCGCACATTAATACTCATAGAGGATTTATGTCGTCCATTTTGGTGAAGAACAACCCCGTTGTAATGGGAATCTTGCAGGCGCACATCTCGGAACACGTCTCTTTGCAGGCAACCGAGATCATTCAGAAAAAATATGCGGAGCAAATGCAACAGTTGCAGGCTCAGGCGCAACAACTGTCCTCTCCAGAGCAGGAAACGCAGATCAAACAGCAGATGCAACAGATTCAAACGCAAATGGCGTCCGATATTGCTGTTCTCACTGATGAAATGACCACTCAGATGATCACCGAAGAGCAGGAAATGATGCAGGGTGAGGATGATGATCCGTTGATTCGCCTTAAGGAGCAAGAATTACAGCTCAAAGCGATGGATATGAAGCGAAAAGAGGAAGAAACGGACATTCGCGTCGGTGTCGAGCGTGAAAAGATGGAAACACAGAATAAAATTGCCCAGGACAAGATGGAATCACAGGAAGACATCGCACAACTCCGCGCTGAAGTGAATTTAGCGAAACAAAACGGTAAAAAGAAAAGATAGTTGTAAAAATGATAAATAAAGATAAGATGGATCCCATGATTGAACAAAAATTTGCAGAAGCGGACAAGAAACTGCAAGGATATGTCGGAGGGCTGATGGAGATCGTAGAAAAATCTTCACAAGCACTCGAAGATCGTATACTATTAGCCGGTGCGATGATAAGCGTGGCAAAAATGATGTACATAGAAGCGGCAGGACCTGAACAGGGAAACTGGTTCTTTGATCATAACATTCGGGACTTGATTCCCCTTGTAAAACCAACGATACATTAGGAGAGTAGGATGGCTAACACTGGAAGAACGAACTTAAAGAAAGGTGGCGACGTCGTTAAAGCCCGAGTTGGCAAGATGATGAGGAAGGAAAAAGAACCAAAAGAAAAACAACACACTCTTCTTTCCACTGGAGAAAAGATTCCAAAATCAGAAGTGGATAAAATGAGATGGGGAGTTCGAAAGAACAAAAAACAAGCACAGACAAAAACGGATTATGATTATCGCATAGGCGCTCTAGCAGATAGAAGTTCAAAATATCATATAGATAAAAAGAAAAAATTTGAAGAAGATCATCCAATTTTAAGTAAGATCACTCCAGGTGTTAGAAAATCAGACAAAGAGATAAAAAAATTAATGAAGGATCGCTATGAAGATATGACTTCTAAACGTGGATTACTAGAATCCGCTAAAGGCGGAGTCGCCAAGAAACAAGGTGGCGGAGCGATGTTTTCGCGGGGCTACGGCGTCGGCGAACCATCAAGAAGAACGCCAACCGCACTTTTGGACAGAGGACCGGCTTACAAGAAAGGTGGCGTGATTAAGGCGGAGTCAGGAATACTGGCAACGAAAGCTGCTGATATGTTTAAAAAAGCTAGAAAAAGATATTCCGGAAGACTAAAAAAAGACGATCTTGATCCAACAAAGTCAACAGCGAGAGAACGCGCAATCGCTAGTACTAGCGAAAAGAAAAAACCAAAAAAATCCTTGATGGAGATGTTCAAACCAAAAGCTTCAGTGGCGGGTCCACATCGTGATATTGTTGGAAGAAGAAGGCTTAAGACATTGCTTGGAAAATTGCCAAACGCCAAGCCAGCAAAAGTAGGAGTGGCTGGAAAAATAAGAGAAGCACCAGGCTATAAAGGCGGCGGGATCGCGAAACGCGGTCTGGGCATCATTAAAAAAGGATAACAATGAGCAAAAAAATAAAAGCAGAAAAAGGACAGGTAGGAAACTGGCAACACAATAACAGGGATGTTGTTATTCTTTCAACAGCCTCGGTGGCTGATGAAAAAATTCCCGTGGTTGTCAAGAACCTGGGAAAAGGTCCGAAAGGACAGCGCAGCAAGATGCAGATTAAGAAAGTTGCGTTTAAAGGCGTTTTCTAGTAAATTAATTTCAATTTCAATAAAGGAGGTTCTATGAAACTCATTAAAGATCTTTGGGCTCACCTGAAGGAATGGAGTGACTGGGGTATGAAAGACTGGATTAAAGCCGGTATTGTTACCATTGTTGTTCTGTTTGTAATCTATAAGATGACTTCAGGAGGAGCGTAATACTGTGTTACAGCTATTAATTAAACCCTTGCTCGGCGTAGCCGGGCAAGCGGTTTCTGGTTTCATAGAAACCAAGAAAGCGAAAGCGGAGAACAAATTAACAGAAATAAAAGCTAATACGAAGTTGAAACAGCAGCAGATTGCTGGCGAAGTCTCGTGGGAGGCCTCAGCCGTTGATCAGATGAAAGGCAGCTGGAAAGACGAATTCGTTTTGCTTGCCCTGATGATTCCCGCAATTTTGGTCTTCATTCCAGGAATGACGGAGCACGTGGAACGAGGCTTTGAGGCACTTCATAAATTACCGGATTATTATAAGCACCTCTTATATTTGAGCTGCAGTGTCAGCATGGGCGTGAGAATGGCTCCAGGTGTTAAAGGATTATTTAAGAAAAAATGATCTCGCCTGAGAAATTCAGTGCGTGGAGAATCTTTCCCCGATTACTAATTACCTTGTATGGAGTCGCTTTTTGGCGTACTACTGAATGGTTTATGCAATTACCCGATCCAACGAACGCGCAGTCTGCGTATGTGTCGATTGTGGTAGGAGCAGGCGCCGCATGGTTCGGACTCTATGTGGGAGGAAGCAAGCAAGCGAGCGTTAAAATAGAAAATAAGGAGAAATAATGGCAAAACTAACACCTCTTCAAAAAGTAAAAAAAGAATTGGAAAAACTTGAAGCTCTTCATGCAAAAGAAGAAGCGATAGTTGAGAAGATTGAAGAGATCATTGAAGACGCTGAAAACGAGGAATAGTGACTCTTGAAGAAAGAGTGAAGCTGCACGAAGGTTTCGTTTCAAAAATTTATTTGGACAGTCTTTCCAAAAAAACGATTGGATGGGGCCATCTCATCACGCCCGATGATCACTTCAAGGAGGGCGTGGAATACAGCAAGGAAGAACTCGAGGAAGTATTTCAAAAAGATTTAAAAAGAGCCATAAATGAGGCTGATGATCTCATTAAAACAAAGATTGCTGAAAAAGCTAGAGAGGTAATAATTGAGATGATCTATCAGCTTGGAAAAACAGGGGTTTCCAAGTTCAAAAATATGTGGTCCGCCCTGCAAGAAAGTCCACCCAATTATTTCGAGGCTCATGTCCAGATGCTTGACTCGCGCTGGCATAAACAGACCCCCGAACGCTGCGGTGAACTTTCAGAGACAATGAAATTATGCTCCTAGAGAATTTATTTACGCATTTCAAAAAAGAACTTAAGGCTAGACAAGAACAAGTAAAAGACGCTATAACAACAGGTGTAAAAGATTGGGAAGAGTATAGATACTTAACCGGGAAATTACACGCTTTGCGAGAAGCGGAACAGGAACTCACGGACCTGCTCAAAAAACAGGAGCTAGATGATGAATAAACTATTGGTACCCCAGCACGTTTTGGATACAAAACGAAAGGTGAGGGAGAAAAAAGAAGTGGAAAAGATTCCAC
>Ga0098035_1001035_pt1 | contig 13644 bp, 14 predicted proteins | sample 3_EtaG_FD_75046 | JGI IMG/M metagenome (GOLD analysis project Ga0098035, IMG submission 75046) | Marine viral communities from the Subarctic Pacific Ocean - 3_ETSP_OMZ_AT15126 metaG | ecosystem: Environmental > Aquatic > Marine > Oceanic | place: Pacific Ocean | collected 2015-01-07
CTTGGGCTCCCCATGCATGGCGATGGCATGATGTTTTTCCGCCGCCTCGGACAAGCCGCAATTGGCCAGAAAAAGGGCGATCAGGAAATGAAGGAATACAGGATATCTTTTCATACGGAAATTATGTTGCCTTGCTGCGGATGATGTCAGCAACCTTATCGATTAATTGTGGCATTTCTTTCTCCGGCGTGCCCGCAAATCCGAGAATAAGACCGCTCTGGTCGGTCGGCAGACTGTAAAAACCGGAAAGCGCCCGCACCAGCATACCCGCCTTGGCGGCATCGCGTTCCACCTCCTTGTCGTTAATGCCGGGCGATAGATAGACGACTAGATGCATGCCGGATTCCTGTGGTGCCACCATAATGATGTCTCCCAGCTTTTCCTGTAGTAACGTAAGCAAGCGTTTCTGCCGCGCCTCATATAACAACCTCGTTCGTCGGACATGGGCGGCGAGATAGCCCTCGTTGATAAAATCCGCAAGGGCTGCCTCGGGCACCGAGGACGAATGGCTGTCAATATTTCGACGAAGCGCGAGAAATACATCCACCAGATCCTCTGGCACGACCATATAGCCGACCCGGAGCCCGGAAAACATGACTTTGCTCATGGTGCCGACATAAAGAACCCGACTATCATCATCGAGCCCCTGAAGGGAGGAAAGCGGCCGTCCAGCGTAGCGATATTCACTGTCGTAGTCGTCCTCGAGTATAAAGCGTCCTTCCTCCTTCGCCCAATTCAGGAGGTCCAGCCGCCGGGAAAGAGACATGGTCTGGCCGAGCGGATATTGATGTGAAGGGGAAATACAGGCAAGACGGGCGGCAGGCGCAATGTTGCGCGCGTCGGCAAGGGAAAACCCCTCTTCATCGACAGGAACCGAGATCGGAACGGCGCCGGCAGAGAGAATGGCATCGCGTATGCCGGGGTAACCGGGCTCCTCCATCCAGACGGCATCGCCAGGCTCGGCAAAAGCGCGAACCACCAGGTGGATAGCCTGTTGTGATCCGGAAAGGATAATCACCTGTTCGGGATGGCAACGCACCGCGCGGGTCTGCCCGAGATAGGAGGCAAGCGCCTCACGCAGGACTTTCGCGCCCCCAACTGGGTTATCAACCAGATACTCGCGGCCCGGTCGGCGCCAGTGCCGGGCAAGAAGGCGGGCCCAGTCTTCAAATGGGAAAATCTCCAGTGCCGGAAGCCCGGGAGAAAACGGAAGGCTCCTCTTTTCGGAAAATCGCATCTTGCCCATGAATGGTGCCGCCATCTTGGAGAGGTAGATTTCCCGCGCCTGAACGCCAGAGGCGCGTCCTTCCGTCTTGCGTTGCAACAAATCGTCAGGCAGCTGATCGGATACGTAAGATCCCGCTCCAATACGGCTGACCAGATATCCTTCCGCAGTTAATTGATCATAGGCGCTCAGCACCGTATTGCGGGAGACATTCAGGTCACTGGCAAGGGAACGGCTCGATGGCAGACGCGTCCCGGGTGTCAGGCGGCCATCCAGGATTGCCTGACGCAGCGCGAGAAAAAGCTGCTGATGAAGGGCAATGACGCTTGCCGGATCGAGGGACAATGTAAGCAATTGCGCATTTTTAAGGCGACGGTGCATGAATATCATTCAAATTGGTTTGAGAACCACTGGAATTTTAGGTAATATTAGAACCAATACCAAGATAAATTTCCATTGCCCTCTATTTCCGATCAAGTTTTCTTGTCCCCGGTTGCATTCTTTGAAAAATGCGCGAAATAATGAGGAGCGCCGAACTTGAGTGTGAGGAGACGAGGATGACAGGAACAACAGAAATTGCCTATTTTGCAGCGGGTTGCTTTTGGGGGGTCGAAGCCGCCTTTCGGCAGGTAAAGGGCGTGAAGGAAACGGTTGTCGGGTATCAAGGTGGCATCACGGCAAATCCCTCCTACGAAGACGTCTGCACCGGCCGGACCCAGCATGCCGAAGTGGTTCAGGTAATGTTCGATCCGGCTGAGGTAAGTTTTGAAGATCTCCTCGATGTATTCTGGCAGAGCCATGACCCGACAACACTCAATCGGCAGGGACCGGATATCGGCACTCAGTATCGCAGCGCAATCTTCTATCGAAATGAGGAGCAAAAGGCGATTGCGGAAGCCTCAAAGGCGGCACAGGGAAGCCGCGGGCTGTTCCGTCGGCCGGTTGTTACGGAAATTTCACCGGCACTCGATTTCTATCCGGCGGAAGACTATCATCAGCAATATCTGGAAAAGCGGGGGCTTGCCACCTGCCGCATTTAGCAGCCGGACTTGTTCAGGCTATCCGTTCCGCATGGCCGTCAAACCCAAGAAGGGTTACGGTCAGGCTGAGGCTGTTGTCGTACGCAGAAGCCGCCCGACGATGAGCTTGTGCTGGGTCAATCTCGACCGACATTGAGTCCTGTTGGGCCAGTTGCTGGGCCAGGAAAGGCGATGAATAGGGGATGTGCGAAGAGGCGTGTGTCTCGCGGGACGAGACAAAGGTCGCCTGAATATCCTGGAGCTTAACGGGAGCCAGTGCCGTACTTTTTCCGGATTTGGTATCATCCTGAGCGTGACGTCGATGCGCGGCGATTGACGGCGCTTCTTCTACGCGCAGGTCATTCTCATCCGCAGAGGCATTCCTCCTGCCGAATAACAGGTCCCCGCCATCGCTGCGCTTTGCAGGTGGCGGAAGAATATTTGAAATGGGCCGCGTAACGTCCATCAATATCCGTTCCCGGACTAGTTGTTATTTTCGGAAGTTATCGGTCTTCATTCTGAAGCCAATGACAAGTAGAGCGAGACAGATTCTCCGTCAGCGCAAACTACGATGTAATGATATTGCCCGAAATTCGACAATTATTCCTTAACAAATCATGTAGTTATAAAAACAAATTAGCATAAAGTGATGGAATTTGCAATTCCTGACGCTATTTCTTGCCACTCATTTCATCAATACGTTTTTGCATGGACTTCAGCTGATCCTGGAGTTCCTGCATCATTTCGGTGGTCGGATCCGGTTTTGCCTCCGGCGAGCTAGATTGCTTCTCCGCTTCCGCGCCATTCTCGGTCCCGCTAAAAAAGCTGGGGGGAGAGAACATACGGACGGCCTGGCTGAACATTTCCATATTCTTGCGCCCCATCTCCTCGAACTGTTTGAACATGGGGTTTGCCGTCAGGTTCTCCGGCAGGACATCCCGCATTTTATCCTGGTTGTCCGAGAATGACCGCATCGACATTTCCAGATAATCGGGGACGACTGTTTGCAGCCGGTCACCATAAAAGCTAATGAGTTGGCGCAAGAAATTGATGGGGAGAAGATTTTGGCCCTTGGCTTCTTCTTCAAAGATAATCTGTGTCAGGACCGACCGGGTAATTTCTTCATTAGTTTTCGCATCGAATACGACGAACTCGGTTCCATCCTTTACCATTCGGCTCAAGTGATCCAGCGTGACGTAAGAGGAAGTTGCTGTATTGTATAACCTGCGGTTAGCATATTTTTTAATGACAATGGGTTTCTTGTCATCTGAAGTTTTATCAACCACGACGTCTCCTAACTTCTGTTGGAAGAGATATTTGGAACCATTTTCACCTGTATTTGTTGCGCTGCGCAAGTTTATTGTGCAATGCCGTTGGTAAAAATACGCCACAAATGCGAAATAAAACTTCACCTAAAGTGGCAACCTATCAAGTCTGAGTATATATAGAGCAGTATGATATGCAGTGACTGCCGGAACAATGAGAGCCCAAACTGTAAACTTGCTGCCGGATCAGGTGTTGGCGGATGACAACTAACTCGTCGGATATTGGTGCGGCCCCGTCGCGGATAGGACCCCGACCGTTGGCGCTGCATTTGGGATTGGCGACAACCACCGTTGCAAGCTCTCTGGCGGCTCTCCCACTTCATCAGAAAAATAGCTTCGCTCGTTCAACGGATTCCTTGGCGTTGTCAAAAGGCCCGTTTGATCTCGAGTCTCTTGGGGGCGGGGCAGACCTGTTGCAGGAACTTGCCAATCAGGGCAGCGAGCAGGTACAGAAGATGATTGACGGCATTCGCCTCTATCATATCCACCCCTATCGGCGGGAGCCGCGTCATCGACCGGTAATCTGGCAACAGGGAACCACCCAACTTCTGGACGGTGCGCCGGAGGCCGCCACCACCGCCCCTGTCGTTCTGCTGGTCCCCTCCCTCATCAATCGTGCCTACATTCTTGATCTCATGCCTGGGCGTAGCCTTGTTGATTACCTTGCCGTACGGGGGATCCGACCGCTCCTGCTGGACTGGAATGCCCCGGGGGAAGATGAGCGTGAATTCGACGTCGCCGGCTATATAATCAACCGCATCTGTCCTGCGATTGATTTTGCGGCCGATGTTTTTTCAAGGGCCCCCCTGCATCTTGCCGGATATTGTATGGGCGGCACGCTATCGGTGGCCGCTGCACGACGAAAGCTTGATAAGATCAGCAGCTTTATTGCCATCGCGTCGCCATGGGATTTTCATGCGGAATTTGGCGGTGAGGCAAAGGCGCTTTTTGATCAGCGGGAAATGTGGGCGAATATTCTGGCCGGCTTCGGTGAACTCCCGGTCGATCTGCTGCAAACACTCTTCGCCAGCCTCGACCCTAACCTGGGGCTTCGGAAATTCAGAAAATTCGCGGAAATGGATATGGCGACTGACGCGGCGCAAGAATTTGTTGCCATCGAAGATTGGCTGAACGACGGCTATCCACTCGCACAACATGTTGCAGCAGATGTCTTCGATAAATGGTATGGTCGGAACGAACCGCCTTCGATGCGATGGATGGTTGACGGGGAAATTGTTCGGCCGCAGGATATTACTATTGCGTCCCTTATCGCCGTACCAAAAACCGACAAGATCGTTCCGCGCCCTTCTGCGCTCGCGCTGGCATCCACCTTACCGTCTGCAACGGTGATCACGCCACCTTCGGGACATGTCGGCATGATGGCCGGCAGCAAGGCACAAGATGGGTTATGGCGCCAACTAGGGGATTGGATTTTGGCAAAATGAGTTTTTAGCCTGCGAACCAAGAAAAGGGTTGCGACGAAGAAAAACTAAGGTTATTTCGTATGAGTAGGAAAATTTATTGTAAAATTTCTCATGCGAAGTGAATTTTGAATTAAAATTACACAATCGAAACAGGAGAAATAAAACATGGATGTTGTCATTACCAGTGCGGTACGCACGCCGGTCGGTTCCTTCAATGGCGGCCTGGCTCCTCTGGCAGCGCATAAACTGGGTGAAATAGTCATCAAGGAATCTCTGGTGCGATCAAAATCGGACGCCAAGGAAGTTTCCGAAGTGATTCTAGGGCAGGTTCTGAGTGCTGGCGAAGGCCAGAACCCGGCACGGCAGGCTTCAGTCAATGCCGGTGTGCCCTATGAAGTTCCGGCGTGGGGTGTAAACCAGCTTTGTGGTTCCGGCCTCCGCGCAGTGGCACTTGGCTATCAGGCTATCCTGAATGGCGATTCGCAGATTGTAGTTGCTGGCGGCCAGGAAAGCATGAGCCAGGCTCCTCATTGCGCGCATTTGCGCAACGGCCAGAAAATGGGCCCCCTCGAATTTACCGATACGATGCTGAAAGACGGGCTGATCGATGCCTTCCATGGCTATCACATGGGAAATACGGCGGAGAATGTCGCTGCTAAATGGCAGATAACCCGGGAAGCCCAGGACCAGTTTGCGGCGGAATCACAGCGCAAAGCCTCTGAAGCCCAGGCAGCCGGGCGTTTCAAAGACGAGATTGTGCCTGTTACCATTTCCACACGCAAAGGCGACATCGTCGTCGATCAGGACGAATATATCCGCGGTGGCACTACGGCTGAAAAACTGGGCACCCTTCGTCCGGCCTTTTCCAAGGATGGGTCGGTAACGGCAGGCAATGCCTCCGGCATCAATGATGGTGCCGCGGCAGTCGTGCTAATGACGGCGGCGGCCGCCGAAGCAAAAGGGTTGAAGCCGCTCGCGCGCATTGTGTCCTGGGCGCAAAGCGGGGTTGATCCGGCAATTATGGGTACAGGCCCCATTCCGGCGAGCCGAGCAGCTTTGGAAAAAGCAGGCTGGACAACAGATGATCTTGATCTTGTTGAAGCGAACGAAGCATTTGCCGCGCAGGCTTGCGCAGTGAATAAGGATCTTGGCTGGGATACCAGTAAGGTCAATGTGAACGGTGGTGCCATTGCCATTGGTCACCCGATCGGTGCATCGGGTGCCCGCGTACTGGTCACGCTGCTGCATGAAATGCAAAAACGTGATGCGCATAAGGGACTGGCAACACTTTGTATCGGCGGCGGTATGGGAATCGCCATGTGTGTTGAAAGATAGCTAACCAGGGACAAAAGGGGGCAGAAAATGTCGAGAGTAGCAATTGTAACAGGCGGCACCCGAGGAATTGGCGAGGCCATTTCCATAATGTTGCATGAAAAAGGTTACAAGGTTGCCGCGAATTATGGCGGGAATGACCAGCGGGCGAAGGAGTTTTCGGACCGTACAGGTATTCCCGCCTACAAATGGGATGTATCGGATTTTGACGCTTGCACCGAAGGGGTGGCCAAAGTGAAGGCAGACCTCGGTCCGGTGGAGATTGTTGTCAATAATGCCGGTATCACCCGTGATGGAACGCTGCATCGGATGGATCAAGATAATTGGCAAAAGGTGATTGATACCAATCTTGGCTCCTGCTTCAATATGTGCCGGGCAACAATCGACGATATGCGTGCTGCAAAGTTCGGTCGTGTCATCAATATCGGGTCGATCAACGGTCAGGCCGGTCAGTATGGACAGGTCAACTATGCCGCCGCGAAATCCGGTATTCATGGCTTTACCAAGGCCATGGCCCAGGAAGGCGCGGGGCAAGGGATCACGGTGAACGCCATTGCGCCGGGATATATCGATACCGACATGGTTGCGGCAGTGCCAGAAAATGTCCTGGCGAAGATCGTTGCCGGTATTCCCGTCGGACGGCTAGGCAAGGCCTCTGAAATTGCCCGGGGGGTTTGCTTTCTCGCGGCGGATGATGCGGGCTTCATTACCGGTTCGACGCTCTCGATTAACGGCGGCCAGCATATGTACTGACCCCGATCTTTACGACGTTAATTGAAGGTGGCATGATGTTGGGCAACCGGCATCATGCCCTTTTATTAGGTACTTCCACAAACTAATGAACAGTCAGGCAACGACAGGACGAACGATCGCGAGTCTTTGCGGACTCGGCGCTATTCTGCTTTGGGCGCTTCTTGCGTTATTTACTGCAGGAACCGCCCAAATTCCGCCGTTCCAACTCACCGCAATGACATTTGGTATTGCCTTTGTTGGCGTTTCCCTGAAATGGCTTTTCTATCGTCAGAATATTCGACCCTTTTTTAGGATACCTGCAGGGCTCTGGGTGCTTGGAGTTGCGGGTCTGTTCGGCTATCACTTCTTTTATTTTCTAGCGCTCAAAAATGCCCCTGCGGCGGAGGCAGGCCTGATTGCCTATCTCTGGCCTCTGCTGATCGTCCTCTTCTCGACATTACTGCCAGGGGAACGGTTCTACTGGTTCCATTTGGTCGGCGGATTGATCAGTCTCGCAGGTGCCGGCTTGTTGATTACCAAGGGCGCGGCATTTGAGCTCAGGCCGGAATACAGCACTGGCTATCTCTCCGCCATCTGCTGCGCCTTCATCTGGTCCAGCTATTCGGTCCTCAGCCGGAGATATTCCGCCGTCTCGTCTGACGTCATTGGGTTATTCTGCGGCATAACCGCTCTCTTGTCGCTCGGTTGTCACCTGCTTTTTGAAGGGACGATCTGGCCGGAGAACCTATTGCAATGGCTCGCAGTTTTCGGCCTCGGCTTTGGGCCCGTCGGGGCGGCGTTTTTCCTGTGGGACCGGGGAATGAAGCATGGGGATATCCAGACACTGGGTGTTCTGTCCTATCTCTCGCCGCTACTCTCCACGCTGATCCTGCTAGTTGTGGGGGTCGCGAGCTTTTCATGGTCGCTGCTTTTCGGCTGTCTACTGATCACTGCCGGTGCGCTTGTCGGCTCGCTGAAAATATTGCGTGCTTTATGGAAGCCTATCAACCCTGATTAACGTGCGGGTGTCCAGTCCTTGGGTGCCATCTCGAAGCCTGTAAATTCGAAACCGGGGGCGACGGTGCAGCCTACGAGTGTCCAATCCCCATTTGAGTGGGCAGACTGCCAGTATCCGCGGGGGATAATGATCTGCGGGCGCTCTTCTCGTTGAAAGTCCGCCCCTAAGATCCATTCTTCTCCCGGAGCACCATCTGCGGCCATGGAAAGGGTAAGCGACGCCCCTGCATAATAATGCCAGATCTCAACGGCGTCGACCCGGTGCCAGTGGGACCGATCTCCTTTTTCCAGCAGGTAATATATGGCCGTGGAGATAGCACGCTCCTTACCCGGCAGGGTCAGGTCATCGCGAAAGGTTTCAACGAAATATCCGCCTTCGGGATGGGGCTGCATGTTGAACTGCTGGATAATTTCGGCGGCGGATAAGGTCATTGTCTAGAAGCTATCCTTGCGGCGACGAGTTTCGGCGAAAACCTCCACGGGATCCGCCCCGCTTAGGGCAAGTTCGGCGGCAAGTCCGGGATCATCAGCGCGCATAAATGGGTTGGTCTCCTTCTCCTCCCCAAGAGTGGAGGGAACGGTCGGCAGCTTTTTCTTTCGCATCGCAACAATTTCCGCGAAGCGTTTTTTCAAGGCATCATTTCCCGGATTAACTGAGACTGCAAAACGACCGTTTGCTTCCGTATATTCATGGGCGCAGTAGACTTTCGTCTGATCGGGTAGGTCGCGGAATTTACTGATACTGTGCCACATCTGGCCGGGCGTACCCTCAAACAGGCGGCCGCAACCAAGAGCAAACAGCGTATCGCCGCAGAAAAGCGCGTCTGATTTCTCGAACCAATAGGCGATATGGCCAACCGTATGGCCAGGCACTTCAAAGACGCACGCGTTTTCTTTGCCAAACTCGAAAATATCGCCTTCTTCAACCTTGATATCGATTCCGGGAATGCGCGACGCATCGTTCTTCGCACCGACAATCGTGCAGCCCGTCTTCTCTTTCAGTTCCAGATTGGCGCCGGTATGGTCCGGGTGATGATGCGTATTGATGATATGTGTCAGGGTCCAGTCGAGTTCCTCCAGCTTGTCGAGGACGGGGCCAGCAACCGCCGGATCAACGACGCCGACCAGCCCGCTTTCGGGTTCCCGGAACAAATAAACGTAATTGTCACTCAGGACAGGAATCTGGTGAATTTCAAGCTTGCTCATGTGGTGATCTTTCGGCATTCCGCTTTTTGTTAAGTGTCCAATCTCGTAATTTATGGCAGTATAACATTATGCTCAGACCTGATGTTATTGATTTGCGAAATTTTTACCACAGCTCTCTTGGGCAGGTGGTGCGGCGAATAATTGGCCGTAAAATCAGGCAGATGTGGCCGGACCTAAAAAATTTCCGGGTTCTCGGTCTCGGCTACGCTACTCCTTACCTCAACCCGTTTCGTGGGGAAGCTGAACGCGTCATATCCTTCATGCCGCTCGAACAGGGCGTGATTCAATGGCCGCGAGAAGGAGGCAGTCTTGTCAGCCTTGTGGATGAGCACATCCTACCGCTTCCAGATGCCTCCATTGACAGGATAATCTGGGTACATGGACTTGAGAACTCGACGGATGTCGATTCGATCATGCAGGAGCTCTGGCGTGTACTTACCTCAACCGGAAAACTGATGGTGGTGGTTCCAAGTCGTCGCGGTCTCTGGTCTCGTACTGAAAATACACCGTTCGGCTATGGTCATCCCTATAGTGACAAGCAGCTTAACCGTTTGCTCAGGGATAACAGCTTTACTCCCGGGGACCGGCAGGGCGCACTTTATCTGCCACCCAGTAAATGGCGGTTGAATTTAAGGCTTGCCCGCGCGTGGGAGAATGTCGGCGAAAAATGGTGGGGCCATTTCAGCGGTGTCCGGATTATGGAGGCGGAAAAGCAGGTCTATGCGCTGACGGCCCTGCCCGAGCGGAAAACGCGCAAACGGCCAGTGATCCTTCCCGCCGCGCGCCCGGTCATCACAGGACGACAGGTCCGGCGCGCCAATGAAAAGCTTTAGGTTTTTCTCGACAGCATGAAAATGCAGTCGGCGCCGAAGAAGTTGGCAAAGCTGCCATAGGTTGAGCGGGTCATGACATTGCCTGACGCCTTGACGATCACGGATTGTTCAATCTTCACATCCATCTTCTCGCAAAGCGCCGTGAAATCCTTAAGCGTGCAGAAATGGATATTCGGTGTTTCATACCAGGGAATATCCAGCGAATTTGTCATCGGCATCCGGCCTTTGAGGGCGAGATAGGCCCGGCAACGCCAGTAGGCGAAGTTCGGGAAGGAGACAATGGCGCGCCGCCCGATCCGCAGAAGTTGTTCCAGAACTACATGCGGCTGATGGGTGGTCTGCAAGGTCTTGCTTAAAATCGCATAATCAAAACTGTCATCGGGATAATAGACGAGATCGGTGTCGGCATTGCCCTGCACCACGGAAAGCCCGTTTGCGACACAGATATTCACCCCATGCTGACTCAGTTCCAGTCCACGTCCATCGACATTCTTGGTCTCGGTGAGATGGGCGAGAAGTTGCCCGTCATCGCACCCAACATCCAGAACCCGGCTGCCCGGTTCCACCATTTCCGCGATAAGCTGCCAGTCAACCCGGATATCCCGCTTGGGGACAAATTTAATGGGATCATTCATGAAATCAGGCCCCGGCTTTTTGCGCTCGACTGTAAAAACCCGTCGATAGTCTTAAACATTTCCGGCGTATCCAGCAGGAAGGCGTCATGGCCCTTGTCGGTCTCCACCTCGACGAAACTTACGTTTGCCGCCGCCGCGATCAGCGCTTGGACAATATCCTTGTTTTCCGATGTCGGAAACAGCCAGTCACTGGTAAAGGAAACGACACAAAAGCGGGTTTTCGTTTTCTCATAGGCCTTGGAGAGAGAGCCGCCATGGTCCTCCACAAGATCAAAATAATCCATCGCGCGGGTGATATAGAGATAGGAATTTGCGTCGAACCGGTCGACGAAGTTTATTCCCTGGTATCGAAGATAGCTCTCGACCTGGAAATCGGCATCGAATCCGTAGGTGAGATTTTCGCGATCCTGGAGATTGCGACCAAATTTCCGATGCAGAGCTGCCTCCGACAGATAGGTTACATGTGCGGCCATGCGCGCAACTGCGAGGCCCGACGTTGGCTTTTTGTCACTCGCGTAATAATCCCCTCCCAGCCAGTTGGGGTCGGCCATAACCGCCTGTCGCCCGACTTCGTGAAAGGCTATGTTCTGTGCGCTGTGACGAGCGGCACAGGCGATGGGGATCGCGCTAAAGACCCGCTCGGGGTAGGCGCTCGCCCACTGCAGGGTTTGCATGCCGCCCATAGAGCCGCCGATCACGCTGAACCAGCTTTCGATACCGAGATAGTCCTGCAACATCGCCTGCGCGCGGACCATATCGCCGATGGTGATGATCGGAAAATTCAGGCCATAGGGTTTGCCTGTCTTGGGATCTATATCCGATGGTCCTGTTGTCCCCATGCATCCACCCAGGACATTGCTGCAGACAATGAAATATTTGTCCGTATCAAGAACCTTGCCCGGGCCGATCATCATTTCCCACCAGCCATTCTTGCCGGTGACGGGCTGGCGGCTGGCGGCAAACTGGTCACCAGTCAGGGCATGACAGACCAGAATCGCATTTGTCTTGTCCGCATTCAGTTCTCCATAGGTGCAATAGGCCATATTGATGGCCTCCATCGTCACGCCGCAATCCAGTTTGAGCGGCGTCTCCTTTCCAAGGATAACGGTCTGATTATCCGATAGTGGAGGTTTAATGGACACTTTTGCTTCTCTTTTCGCGCAAATGGATTAGAAAAATCTTTGTTTTGAATGACTTTGCTGTTAGCTAGTGCGGCGGGGCAAGGTCTGTCAATATATTCTTTGCCAAATACTGGGCTTTGTGGTCCAATTTTGACGAAACAGTCTGTATGTTCGGGTAACGATAGTGACAATAAAAAATACAAAACTGGAAGCGCTGAGGGCTGAAATCGACCGGCTGGACGCGGAGCTATTGTCGGTTCTGGAAAAGCGGATCGCAATCGTTGAGGATATTGCTGCGGCGAAAAAAGTCGATGGCAAGGCTCTTGCGTTTCGTCCGGGCAGAGAGGCATCCATACTCCGCAATATACTAGAGGCACATTCCAGCAAGTTGCCCGATACCGTTATCGCGGCGATATGGCGCGAATTGATCGCCGCAGTCGGCTGGATGCAAAAGCCGTATTCGGTTTCCATAACCGCGCCCGATAAATCCGTAGGCTACTGGGATTTGGCGCGGTTTCATTTTGGCTCGGCGACGCCGATGAAGCTGCATCAACTGCCGTCAGTTGTTCTGCGGGAGGTTTATGAGAATCCGTCGACCCTGGGGGTGCTTCCCTGGCTAACGCGGGAACGTGACACCTGGTGGACGCAGCTTGCCCAAGGTGGAGAGAATGTGCCCAAGATTCTTGCGGCGCTTCCTTTCCTTGATAATCCGTCGGGTGAGTTTGAAGACCTGAACTCCCTCGTGATCGGTCAGGCGGAGCCGGAGCCATCTGGCGACGATATAACTTTGATGGCGTTGGCGACCAAAGATGAGGTGAGCCGGGCCCGGCTAAATGAAAATCTTGCGAAAGCAGGGTTGAGCGGTTACTGCGCGGATTCCCGTTCTCCCGATGCGGGGGATGGCGACTGGCTTCATTTAATTGAAATTCCAGAGTTTGTCGCGAAATCCGATCCACGCCTTGTCAAGCTTGGCGAGATTAGTGGCGACAGCTTCATCAAGGCAGTTATTCTTGGCGCCTACGCCGTACCCATCAAATAATCCGTTCCACTATCCGAGTTGAGAGCAACCTCATGACGACACCGGTTCCACAACCAGGTATTATGACCATCTCCCCTTATGTTGGCGGCAAATCCAAGGCAGGTGACAACCTAGAAGTCACCAAGCTTTCGTCCAATGAATCACCGCTTGGCCCAAGCCCAAAGGCGGTCGCCGCAATTGAGGCTGTGCTGACGGATGCCCATCGATATCCAGACGGCGGCTCCCTTCTTCTGGTAGAAGCTATAGCAGAGGTTCATAACCTTGACGCCAGCCGTATCGTCTGCGGCAATGGGTCAGACGAGCTTATTTCTCTGTTGAATACGGCTTATGTCGGTCCCGGTGATGAAGTCCTTTTTACGGAGCATGGCTTCTTGATGTATGCGATTTCCGCGACCGCCGCGGGAGCAACACCGGTGAAGGCGCCGGAGGTTGATCGCACCGCAGATGTCGACAACCTTCTGGCGGCGGTGACAGAGCGGACGAAGATCGTCTTCCTGGCCAATCCCAACAATCCGACCGGGACTTATATACCGACTTCGGAAGTAGAGCGCCTGCGTGCTGGCCTGCGCGAAGATATCCTTCTCGTACTTGACGCAGCTTATGCCGAATATGTTACCCGCGATGACTATCGTCCGGGCGCGGAACTGGTCGAATCGCATGACAATGTCGTCATGACCCGGACCTTTTCAAAGATTTATGGCCTGGCCGCATTGCGTCTTGGCTGGGCCTATTGTCC
>Ga0098035_1001036_pt1 | contig 13639 bp, 23 predicted proteins | sample 3_EtaG_FD_75046 | JGI IMG/M metagenome (GOLD analysis project Ga0098035, IMG submission 75046) | Marine viral communities from the Subarctic Pacific Ocean - 3_ETSP_OMZ_AT15126 metaG | ecosystem: Environmental > Aquatic > Marine > Oceanic | place: Pacific Ocean | collected 2015-01-07
CATTATAATCAGCTTTTAAATGTTGACAAGTTGTGTTGTGTTGTGGATAATAAAGCGTGTTTCAGATAAACTAAATTTAAAATTAAACCAGGAGTTAGAAAAATGAGTAAAGTAAGTTCAATGTTCAAAAACAATAAAGCCCTTGAAGATATTAGAGAGGGCGGGTATGGGGCCGCAGACTTCGATATCGATACTGCAGAGTTGGTTTATACCCCCGCGAAAGTCTCGGGATGGTTATGTGATCTCTCCGGTCCTCAAACTAGTTCTAAGGTTGTGGTGTATAGAACTGATACAGGTGCAGAGTTAGGTGTTCATGGTCGCGGATACAAAGCAGTACCGCCCAAGCACATGATAGATGTAACAAGAAATATCCTGGAGCGTTCTGATCTTCGCCTAGATAACATGAGAGAACGAATAGATACATCTCATGATGGTGCTAGAACTTTTGTGCATTACACTTTGCCAGAGCATACCTATGAAACTGGAGATGGTGATACCGCAGCACTGAGCTTGTTATCTCTGACATCGACTGATGGTACTTGGCCTTTTATGATAAGTGCTGCTGCTGATCAGTGGGCTTGTACGAATAAGCAAGTCTTTGTTACTGGTGCTGTATCAATTTATAAGGCTAAACATACTCCGTCTTTAGATATTGAGCACGGCGGTAGAGTTATCACTAAATCTCTAGCGGTCTTTGAACAAGAGCGTGAGCTGTGGAGAGCGTGGCAGCAGAGGCATTTTAGCGGTCAACAGGCTTTTGAGTTCTTTGCAAAAACTCTGAAGGCCACTACGGCTGTAGAACTTTCTGTTGAAGGACATCAGCCTGAAGATATCATTCTTGCATTGCCTCGTAAGAACGCCAGCTTAGAATATATGTGGGACAAGTACACTTCGCTGTACAGAAAGAGGCTGGGTTCTAACTTCTGGGCTGTATATAATGCTATGACTGATTGGTCAACTCATGCAGAGACTGCCAGAAAATCTACTATGACTAATATCGCTTCAGTCAAGAACCAGAGACATGAAGCTGTCCGTGCAGCCATTGTGTCTAGTCCCCTGAGACATGCCGCATGACCTTTATCCTTTTCGGGCAAGCATTAACCTTTGAGTTCAGGAACGGAGTTGGTATTGATCTGGAATTTACCAACTCCAAACCTGTTTGGATTACAAGAGATAGTGAAGGGGGTAAAATAGAGGCAGCAGAGTTTGAGGGGATGGTGATTAGCCTCCCCTTTACTGTTATTAGTTACGGCCTTTGTTACAAACCAGGGGCTTAAAATATAAATTTTTTTTTTTGGAGGACAAGTATGAAAAGTAAACTTAATAAGTTGAAAAGGCTTATAACCTATAAACTCTATAGACCTTTACTCTTTAGAGTTTATCATCCTACCAGTAGGTTTTTACGGTATACTGTATATAGTAAAACCCGTATTTTTTTAAAATACAGGATATATCATAAGGCCCGTATATTTATAACATACAAGGTATGCTTGAAAGCTAAAGTGTTGTATAGGATAGCTTTATGGCGCTGGCTATCGCGGAAGCTTCATTTAAAGAATTTCCCTACAAGGATTTAATATACTTTTTTTTGGGGAGGACGAGTATGAAAGATAAAGTAATAAATATGTTAGTTTCAATCAAGGAACAGCTCTCGATGGCTTATGCTGAGATAGTTCAGATAGTTATAGAAGGAACGGAAGAACTTAAAAATCGTTTAGGTGCGAAAACCTATACTGTTTTTTTAAGGGATTTCATCCTGGTTGCTTTCCTGATCGGAATTATATTTTTAATAATAGCTTGATCAAGGCTACAACATTGGTTATAATCGAACTTCATTAATTAAAAAACGAGAAAGGAGACAAAAAAATGGCTATACTTCAAGGCGAAGCATATTGGGCCTCTGTCACAACCCCTAACACAACTTTTGAACCTGTCTATTCAGTGAACTTAGTTGTTGAACAAGAGGTCGCAGATGATTTTAAGTCGCGAGGATTCACCATTAAGGATATGGATGAAGGTCCGGCTGTCATTATTAAACGTAAAGTTAACGGTCCCAATGGTATGATACGTCAAGCTCCTAAGCTTGTAGATCGGCATAAGAACCCACTCGACGCTAGGGTTGGTAATGGTTCAAATGTCAGGGTGCAGTATAAGGAGTGGGAATCAACTTGGAAAGGACAGCTCTTTAAAGGGCTAGATTTCCAGGCAATGCAAGTAGTTGATTTAATTGAGGTCGGCGCTGCTGATGGTGCTGAGTTTGATGCTATCGACACTGACATGGAGGATGAACTATAGATGAACAACGTGGAAATAGACGGCATCAAATACGATGTCTCTTTGCTTTCCCCGGCAGGACAGAGTCTTATCTCTGTCCTTCTGGAGAGCAACAAGAGATTAAAAGAGTCTCAAATCAGCGTTGCGCTTTACAGTGCTGCTGCTATTAGGCTAATCGAAGAACTTAAAGAGCATCTAACTGATGACTCAATTATAAAAGCTGCCGAATAATGAGGAACAATCATGGCATTCGTAAAAATACATCAGCCCTGCACAGAGTGTGGGTCAAGCGACGGCGCCGGTATAAATGAAGATGGTTCGGCTTTTTGCTTTAGCTGTCAGACACATATAAAAAACTATACTAACCAAGAAACTGAATTTGAAATTCATCAAAGAAATAAAAAGATGGAAAATTTTAATCAGCTCTCCCCCCAATCATCAACAAGTTTTGTTGAGCTTACGGACCGTAAGATAAGTTTAGCAACCGCTAAGAAATACGGCGTTAAGGCAACAGTATTAAACGGCAAGATTGTTAACCACCACTACCCCTATTTCAACGGACATGAACTAACAGCTACGAAGATCCGCAAAAGGAATAAAGATTTTAGCTGGCAAGGTAAGGCAAAAGAAGTAGGACTTTTTGGAGAGAATCTATTCAACGCTGGCGGTAAGTTTATCACTCTTACAGAAGGCGAGTGTGATGCTATGGCAGCTTATGAGTTAATGGGAAGCAAGTGGCCCGTTGTCTCAGTTAAGTCTGGAGCTGCCGGAGGGGTTGGAGATGTTAAAGCTAGTTTAGAATATCTTGAATCCTTTGACGCTATAGTTATTAACTTTGATAATGACAAGCCAGGAAAAAAAGCAGCAATAGAAATAGCAAAGCTCCTGACTCCAGGTAAGGCTAAGATTATGTCACTGCCTGTAGATTTTAAAGACGCTAACGATATGCTGCGTCAAGGGAGGCATTCAGTATATGTTAAATGCTTCTGGGATTCTAAAGTCTATACACCTTCTGGTGTTCTTAATCTTTCTGAGCAGTTTACTGCATACCAAGAACTTAGAGATAACAAGATAGAAGCTATACCCTACCCCTGGTTTGGTTTGAACAAAAAACTAGAAGGTCTTAGAGAAGGAGAGCTAGTAACTCTTACTGGAGGTACGGGTTTAGGTAAGTCATCTGTCACCAGAGAACTTGAACACTGGTTGATCAATAAGACTAAAGATAATGTAGGGGTTATAGCTCTTGAAGAAAGTTGGTCAAGGACAGCCGAAGGCATCATGGCTATAGAGGCTAATGCCAAACTACACCTTGATAGCATTAAAGCTAAATTCACAGATGAACAACTGGACGATTACTTTAGGCGTGTCTTTATGGGAAAGAACGAAAACCGTGTATGGATACATGCTCATCATGGCGTTAACGATGTAGATGATATCTTTAGCAAGCTAAAATATATGATTATTGGTCTTGATTGTAAGTGGATGATAGTTGATCACCTGCACATGTTGATTTTATCTACATTAGAATTTGATGAGCGCAAAGCTATCGACGGTATCATGCATCGGCTCAGAACTCTTGTCGAACAGACAAGGTGCGGTATGCTTCTTGTCTCACACTTGCGTAGAGTTGATGGCAATCGTGGACATGAGAACGGCATTGAAACAGGACTTAATCACCTGCGAGGTAGTCAAAGCATAGCGCAACTCAGTGATTGCGTAATATCTTTAGAACGCAACCAACAATCTGATGATGAGATAGAAGCTGCAACTACCAGGGTACGTGTTCTTAAATCCAGATACACTGGAGATGTAGGGGTAGCTTCTCATTTAATCTATGACCAAGAGACAGGTAGATTAAGCGAAACAAACCAGCCAGACCCCGATGAGTTTACTGGAGATGAGCTATGAGTAACTTAATATTTGACATAGAGGCTGATGGACTTACGCCAACTAAAATACATTGTATGGTAGCTATGGATGTAGACACCAAGGATGTATTTACATTTGATAATACTCAGTTGGACGAAGGCTACAACATGCTGAAGTCTGCAACCAAACTGATTGGGCATAACATCATTGGCTATGACATCCCTGTAGTTGAAAGGTTAGGACACATAGACCTTTCTGACAAAAAGCTTGTTGATACCTTGGTGCTGTCCCGTTTATTTAAACCTACCCGTGAAGGTGGACACGGCTTAGAAGGATGGGGCTACCGCTTAGGATTTAAGAAAGGGGACTTTGGTGATGAAGAAAACGCCTGGGAATACTATACTCCTGAGATGTTAAAGTACTGTAAGCGTGATGTTGTTCTAAATCATAAAGTTTATAATGCTTTAAAGGTTGAGAGTAAAGGGTTTACTCCGACCTCTGTTAGGATAGAACATCAGACAGCTAAGATCGTAGACCAGCAACGAACCAACGGTTTTGTTTTAGATATTAAAAAGACTATGAGTTTAGCCGCCTTGTTTAAAACTAAACTGCATGAGCTAGAAGAAGAAGTGCAGAAAGACTTTCAGGCTACTATCGAGAAACAGATACTAACTCATAGTTATACATCTACTGGACAGGTATCTAAAACAGCAAAGGATCAACACGGTAAAGGTGTAAGGCTCACGGCTGAAGAGTATGTGCATTTCACCACGTATCAAAACCCTAAACCTATTATCCGCGAGACTGAAATTAGGTTTAACTTAGGCTCCAGGAAACAAATAGGCGAGTATCTTATTAAAGCTGGCTGGAAACCTAAGAAGTTCACGCCTACCGGACAACCTGTGGTAGATGAATCAACTCTAAAAAAGGTTAAAGATATTCCTCAGGCTGCTCTTATTGCTCACTACCTAATGATTCAGAAACGCCTGGCCCAAGTTAAAAGCTGGTTGAAAGAGCTGAACGAAAACACAGGCAGGGTGCATGGATATGTTAATCCTAATGGTGCAGTAACCGGGCGAATGACTCATGCACACCCCAACATGGCACAGATCCCTAGTAGTAGTTCACCATACGGCAAGGAGTGCAGGTCTTGTTGGATAGTCCCCGAAAGTTATAAGCTAGTAGGTATTGATGCTTCAGGCTTAGAACTTAGAATGCTTGCACATTATTTAAACGATGAGGGATACACAAATGAAATCCTTAACGGAGACATTCACACCACTAATCAAAACCTTGCAGGACTTCAATCTAGAGATCAGGCAAAGACATTTATCTATGCGCTCTTATACGGAGCAGGAGATGAAAAGCTTGGAAAATTGGCTGGAAGAGGCCGCAGTGCAGGACACAGCATTAGAAAATCATTCTTTGATAATCTCCCATCATTTAAAACTCTTACAAGAAGCATACAAAGAGAAGCAAAAGGAGGATTTATTAAGGGGTTAGATGGCAGGAAGCTTACTGTGAGGTCTGAACACGCAGCACTTAACACTTTGCTTCAAGGCGCTGGCGCTATTATTATGAAGCAAGCCATGATATTTTTAAACGATAAGTTAAAATACTTAGATGCTAAGTTTGTAGCTAACGTCCATGATGAATGGCAGATAGAGTGCCATGAGTCTATAGCAGAGCAAGTAGGTAAGCTAGGCGTTGATGCTATCATCGAAGCAGGTAAGGTATTTAACCTTAATTGTCCACTAGACGGAGGCTACAATGTCGGAGATAACTGGAGTGAAACACACTAAGAAACAAACAGTATGTCCACTAAGAGAACTGGTAGATTTAAAACATAACTGTTCTGCTGGCGGAATATTTAGACTTGCTAAAGGTAAGTCTCCGCTTGCTGTTATAGATGTCTTCCAGGTTGAAGAAACTGTTTTAATACAGTGTGTATATTTAAAATCAGGTGCTAAACACAACGCCCTTTTCTCTGGAGATAAGGAAGTCGTTCCTTTAAAGTTTCCTGTTGTTGAAGATGACGATTTTTTTAATTTTGTTTTTGGAGACAAGCAATGCTACTTACTAAGATAAATAATCTTTCTAATCCTACTAATAGAAGAAACGGCAAATACATTTTTGAAGACGGTGAATGGTGGTATGTTAACGCTCACGACCATAGAAGAAGAAGAGCTAATGCTGCCCAGGCAATTCAGAACTCACGAATGTGGGTAGACGGTGAATATATATCTAAAGCTCACCCCCTGCACAAAGGGGGACACTATAAAGACTTTGAAGAAGCAGCGTTCAGTTCTTTAGATAACTATAAAACTAATCCAAAAGGGCAGGTGTATATTATAATTAATCCTGCGTGGAAAGAATGGGTCAAAGTGGGAATGGCAGTAGACGCACACGATAGACTTAAAAACTATCAAACCTCTTCGCCTTTTAGAGACTACAAACTGCTACATGTTTTCGAGACAGATGATCGTAGGAAACTTGAAGCTGATATTCACCTTAGCTTATCGGAGGATTTTGAACAGCAGAATGAATGGTTTAAGGCTTCAGTAGAACAGGTAAAAAATAAAATACAAGCTATCAAAGGTGAGGAATATGAATCTGTCAACATTAGTGCCTGATATCTATAAGCATTTAGAACTTCTTTCAGAAGGCCAGGCTTTATCTATCTCCGAAGAAGAGATAGACAGGACTACAGAAGCTATAAAAACTTGCTTGCTTGCTTGGGCTAATCCCGAAGAAAGAAATGAAGATTTTTCTGTCCGTATGTCTAACGTAGGGAAACCTGATAGACAGTTATGGTATGAGAAAAGAGATCCTAATGTAAAAAGGTCTATTGATGGACCTACGCAGATCAAGTTTTTGTACGGTCATATACTTGAAGAGATAGCACTAATGCTTGTTCGCATGACAGGTCATAAAGTAACTGACGAGCAGAAGGAAGTGGTAGTTGAAGGCATCACCGGACACATGGACTGCAAGATAGACGGCGAAGTAGTAGATGTAAAAACTGCTTCTAAGTTTGCATTCAACAAGTTCAAGAACGGGCGCTTAATTCAAGACGATCCTTTCGGATATCTAGGACAGCTTGCAGCTTATGAAGCTGCCGAAGGAACAGAGAACGGAGGTTTCTTAGTTATCAATAAAGAAAGCGGCGAGCTTTGTATGTGTGTGCCAGATGATCTTGATAAACCTAATATTAAAACTAAAATATCTAATCTTTTAACGGCTCTCGATTTAGAAACTAAACCTGAGCTATGTTATCCTACTGTTCCTGATGGAAAGAAAGGCAACATGAAGCTGTCTAAAGGGTGTTCTTGGTGCAGATATAAGCACGACTGTTACCAAGATTCTAATGATGGTCAAGGTCTAAGAACTTTTAAATACTCTTCTGGTATGACCTATCTTACTGAAGTTGTGTCAGTACCTAAAGTCGAAGAGTATTTATGAGATCGGTTAAAGCTAGGCGTATTAGAAAACATACTAAGACTTTATTAGTTGCCTGGCTTCATTCTCTTTTAGACAAAGAAGAAGCAGATAAAATTAATGTTAATAATTATATGTCTTACATGCCAAAACAAACTCATTTATTTGTTGCTGGGCAGATAAGGTTGAGCGCCTTTCACCCTAAGTGGGTATCTAATAAAATTAAACAGCTTCTAAAAATTTATCCGTATTTAGAAATAGAAAGCATAGACTTGGAGCTAATTAAATGGCAAGCGAACCGATTTCAGGCATGAATATAGAGTCAATGATAATTGCTGTTGGTAGTTTCTTGCATAACTCTGATGGCACAGTGTGTGATATTGAGACTTTATTCTTAGAAGATTTAAGACTTTTAATAGACGTTGAACTTGAAAGAAGACAGGCTGTTTTACATTGAACTATATTAAAAAAGGATACAGAAAAAAAAGAGTTCCTCGCCCTATAGAAAAAAACCTTATTAAAGGGTATGATTCTAATTGGGAGTATGAGCTACACAGCGGTATCCTGGATAAATGGGCTTTCCATTCTGAGAAAGTTCCTTATGTCATTGAGCATAACTATCATCCTGATTTCATTAAAGAGATAGAGGGTACGAAGATATTGCTTGAAGCTAAGGGGCGTTTCTGGGACTACGCTGAGTATAGTAAATACATTTGGATAGCTAAGATTCTTCCTGATGACACAGAGCTAGTGTTTCTTTTTGCAAACCCTGGCGCCCCAATGCCTCAAGCAAAACGCAGAAAAGATGGTACTAAAAGAAGCCACGGTGAGTGGGCAAGTGCCAATAATTTTAGATGGTATAGCGAAGAGAGCATCCCTGATTCTTGGATTAATACTAAAAAGAGAGAAACCTTTTGACTGACTTCAATCATAAAGACGAGAGGCGTAACCGTTTTGAAAGGAAAAAAAAATACAAAAAGGTTAAGTCTTCTTCAGAATTAAAAGTAACTAAACAGAGAGCCTATAAACGCGGAGATAAGAATGACCAAAAAGAAAATAAATGATATAACACCAAATGAGTGGAACAGTCTTGAAGCAAAAAAAGCGAAACAGACAGATCTGCCTGGATTGTCACTATCTTACACGACAATAGAAGCAGCGCCCCCAGTTACCTTTACGACGCTTGAGAACTCCGCGCCCCTCACCGACACTGTTAATGCTCCTTTTCATTATAACACAGGCAAGATTGAGTGTATTGAAGGTATCGAAGCTTCCATGAGCAGTGAAGCTTTCAAAGGATATCTAAAGGGAAACTGCCTAAAATATTTATGGAGGTTTGATTATAAGGGAAAAGCCAAAGAAGATTTACAGAAAGCAAGTTGGTATTTAAATAAACTAATAACAATAGTTATAGCAGAGGAAAAAGAATAATGGACCAGTATCAACAGTTTATACACAAGAGCAGATATGCTCGTTGGCTCCCTTTGGAAGGGCGGCGAGAAACGTGGAAAGAAACAGTACAAAGATATGTCGATTTTTGGGCAGACCGTGGACAGATCGATGCTGATATGTCGAAGAAACTATATAAAGCTATATATAACCTGGACGTTATGCCTTCAATGCGTTGCATGATGACGGCTGGTGAAGCACTAGATAAAGATAACGTAGCAGGATTCAACTGCAGCTACCTGCACATTGATTCAGCTAGAAGTTTTGATGAGCTGATGTATGTGTTAATGTGCGGAACAGGAGTAGGCTTTAGCGTAGAACGTAATTTTATTAATAAACTTCCTATAGTTGCTGAGACTTTTCATGACACCTACAGCACCATTGTGGTTAGCGACAGTAAGATAGGATGGGCTTCTGCATTCAGAGAGCTTATTGCTATGTTATATGCTGGTAAAGTCCCAAATTGGGACATAAATAAAATTAGACCTTCTGGCGCCAGGCTTAAAGTTTTTGGCGGCAGGGCTTCAGGCCCAGATCCCCTCGTAGATTTATTTAACTTCTGCGTTGGTGTCTTTAAGAAAGCTGCGGGGCGTAAGCTAACCTCTCTTGAGTGTCACGATGTCTGCTGTAAGATTGCAGACATTGTAGTAGTAGGGGGCGTAAGGCGTTCAGCACTAATTAGTCTTTCTAATCTTTCTGATCAGCGAATGGCTAAAGCTAAGAACGGTAGTTGGTTTGACACAGAAGGGCAAAGAAGGTTAGCTAACAACAGTGTAGCTTACACTGAGAAGCCTGACTTTGAAGCCTTTTTAACTGAGATGAATACTATGTATGAGTCTAAGGCTGGTGAGCGCGGCATCTTTAGTAGAGTAGCTGCTAAGAATATTGCAAGTAAAAATGGAAGGCGAGATCCCAACCATGAGTTTGGGACTAACCCTTGTTCTGAGATCATCTTACGATCTAATCAGTTCTGTAATCTTTCAGAAATTGTTGTTCGTCCTGAAGATACTCTGGCTACCTTGAAAAAGAAAGCAGAAATAGCAGCTATCATTGGAACACTGCAAGCAACGCTTACAGATTTTAGATATCTAAGAAACATCTGGAAACGCAACACCGAAGAAGAAGCTCTTCTAGGTGTTAGCATGACAGGTATAATGGATCACAAAGTCCTTAGTGGTTCAGAACCTAAAGAGATAGAAAAATGGCTGGAGGCTATTAAAAATGTGGCTATTCAAACAAATAAAACCTGGGCTTTTAATCTTGGAATTAATCAGTCTGCTGCTATTACATGCGTTAAACCGAGTGGTACTGTATCTCAGCTTGTCGATTCTGCTTCTGGGATTCATCCTCGTTTTTCTGAGTATTACATTAGAAGAGTACGCTCAGACAAGAAAGACCCTCTTGCAATCTTTATGTCCGAAGTCGGCCTCCCTGTTGAACAAGATATTATGAGTGATGCTTCTTTAGTGTTTAGCTTCCCTGTAAAAGCTCCAAAGAATGCGGTTACTGTTTCAGATGTAGGAGCTATTCAGCAGTTAGAACTTTGGAAAATTTATCAGGACCATTGGTGCGAACATAAGCCAAGCATAACTGTTTACTATACAGATGATGAGTTTCTTGAAGTAGCTCAGTGGATCTGGAATAACTTTGATTTATGTAGCGGTATTAGTTTGCTGCCTTACAGTGATCACGTATATCAGCAAGCGCCTTATGAAAATATAGATGCTAATAAATATAAAGAACTGTTAGGTTCTATGCCTAAAAATGTAAACTGGGCTGATCTTGTTAACTACGAACAAGAAGATAATACAACAGGGTCACAAGAGCTTGCATGTGTCGGAGGCGCTTGCGAGATAGTTTAAAGGGAAAAAAACATGATTGATAGAATTTTTTGGATTTGTGTAGAATTTATACAGCAGTTTAGAAACGTTACAGATTTAGGATATGAGTTAGCTACTTTTGTTTTTATTTATGCTTCTTCAACCTTTATTATAGTTGTATTCTTTTTTTTTGCGGATAAGAGAAGTTATGAAAAAGAAAGGAGAATGTATGACAAAGAAAAAAACAACAGAAGCTAACCTCTTAGGATTTAAAATAATCATAGACCGCGAAGGTCGTTTGTTTACAGAAATATCTGGTGTCCCAGAAAAAGATCTGCCTAAAGCTTTTTCAGGAGATGACCTGCGCTTAATGAGACAAATACAACGCCTTCTTAGACCTAAGATTCAAGAGATACATAAGTTTTTAGAAAACGAAATCAGTGCGCTAAACCATCCTGTTTAGATACAGCCCTTCCTTTTTTAGTCATATGAAAACTTAGTAAAGCTGATCCTAGCGCATCTATAAGACGGTGAGTTTCCTCGTTGTCTTGATCAAACACCCCAATAGAATATAACAGTACGTGACTCAGCTCATGTAGAAATACTTGGGTCATCAGCCTGGGGATATCGCTTTCCTCTAGTTCGATAGTTGCCGTTTCAAAGTCTGTTGTTCCGTAAGCATGATTTCCGTCTGAGTCTAGAAGTGTACCTGGAGACACGAACTTGACATCCCATATACGCCCCCCCGCTTCAAACTGTTCAGGAATAACAAACATTTTATTTCAAGATAGTCTCATCCTCTTTAATACTTCATCTGCTATAATATTATTAGAAGCTGTTTCATTTTGTTACTGTTCCCATTTCTTTATTTCTTTTCCTATTTTAAAGCGCCCATAAGGATTACGTCCTCGATATTCTGATGAGACATCCCAGCCTATAGCTGAATCAACATACCAACCATCTTGCTCTGCTTTGATGCCTGTCCACAGAACATCCACAGAAGTCTCTTTTCTGTTATTAAAGGGGCTTCCGTTTGGGATGCTCGATACGTGTTCAAGCTCTCCGTACCAAGTACAGCCCTGTAATAAAACTATAGCTCCTACAAAATATATTGCTTTTTTATATGTCATTATTTTTCGCGGCTCACCTTCTTGATCTTTTCTGTACTACGCATAATACCTAAACCTAACATGCCCATTAACACTGGCATCATAGTGGCTGTGTCAATAAGCGGAATAGTTATAGGAGACTCAAACAGGGCCAACACAAAGTTAGTCATAGGGATAACAATGAAGTTTGATGCCATGCCTAATACACATACCCAGCCCACTGCCGGGCGCCAGCCAGAAACAAACATAGAGCTAGAGGCTGCTTCTACTTTGTTTACCTCTATCTGCCCCTTGGCAAGCTCTTGTGCGTGTCTCTGAGACATCGTTGCTATTTGATGAGCCAGCGAATTCTTTTGATCTTTGTCTTCTATGAACTTATCTAAAAGGTCAGTTACTGGGCCGATTAGCGCCTGAAGTCCTAACATAATTTACTGTTTCCTTTTTTTTAGGGGGGAGATAGTCGCTATCCCTTGGTTTAGGTCTTGTTGAGGGAGGCTAAAAAAACATTAAGGTATTCTTTATTACTAGGCACAGCTAGTAGTAGTTCCAAATAACGGGAGTTGTTTCCCTATCGTCTATGTGTATGAAAGTCTTAGCAATTCCAATGCCTCTGAAGCCCATCAATAGAGCCTCTTCAATAATAGTATATCGTTGAGATCCTTTAGAGACTTTGATGTCAGCCGCAATCCCTTGGGCGTGTGTTCCTGGCCCTTTAGCTTTAGACCGCTCACGAGAATGTTCAGGGCTTCTGTAGCCGCTAGTAATGATAAACGGGAAGCTACACGCTTCTCTAAGCTCGTCTAGCTTGTGTATGAAGCTAACATCCATGAGGTTATCGCCTGTTTCCTGGCAGTCGAAGTCTTCTAGTTTGAAGTATTTAAATTTATGTTCAGTCATCATGCTGCTGATAGCTCTTGAGATATTAAATCCCTTTAATTTTTAAATTAACTTTAACGCCTTCGTTTTCAGTCATTGGCATTAGCCCACTAGTAGATAATTTATTTCTAACCCAAGCATACCAATCATCCTTAGAAACATTCGCAGTGTTAAAATTAAAAGCCTCTTTTATATGGTAATTGCCTTTTTCGCCTTGAATTGAAAAACCTCCTACACTCAAGACGGCCTTTACAACAGGATCTGTAGCTACATCAGATACAAATCTAGCTAACCCAACAAGATTTTTAGGGTACATTTCGTTTCGCATACGTGCGTTTTCCGCCCTTATGCTTTCAGGGATAGGCCGACCATCAGCATATTTAGCTGCGCCTACTAGTGCTGCCGCAGATAACTTTCTTTCTGTATCAGGATAATCTTCATAAGAAGCATTTTTTCTACCTGCCGCAAGACCTCTTTTAGCTACTTGATCTATAATATCGGTTACGTCCTCACCAATATCTTCTTCAGTAAAAGTTGTTCCTGTACCTTTATTAAAAAAAGAACTAAGCACTAGTTTAACAGGCGCCGGAATAAAAGTAGAAGATGGTTGGCGGAGTTCAGGAGCCTCATAAGAATCTATAGCTTCTTTAGTTTTATCAATCCCTTCGTTTAAAAGATTTTTAAGCGTATTGATTCCTTTACCTGCTGATTCGGCAACGATATCAAAAGTTTCTGAAGCTTGATCGCCTATAGCCTCTGCTGTATTTTGTAATACTTCTTCAGTTTGAGTGCTTAGGTCTGAAG